>SXGT01021254.1_pt1 | contig 18116 bp, 19 predicted proteins | sample 3176221 | NCBI WGS metagenome assembly SXGT01 (sample SAMN11356862, study PRJNA531348) | freshwater metagenome | isolation source: freshwater sample F1-120 | place: China: Fuxian Lake, Yuxi | collected 2017-12-25
AGTTGGGTCCAGCCCGAAAAAGATGGGTCCACCGGGCCTCCCGCGCGAGAGGGGTGCCAAAAACGGCCGGCCGGAAAAGTTGGGTCCACCTTGCTCCACGGAGCTGTGATGTCCGACTCTGGTTGTTCCAGTTACAGCACAACAACTGTAAGTTAAACTATTCTACTACTCCTTCAACTACACTACTGCTCTCTCTACTGTACTAGTACTCAGCAAACTGCCCCAGTAGTCCGTCAACTAACTTGCCACTTGCGATGTGACTCACAGAAGTTTACGGTTAGAAAAGTTACTTGCAACCCACTTATTGACGTTTTTCGCTGGAGTGAATGCCGAACCTACGGAACTTGGTTTTAGCTTGCATGTGAAGTTATGGAACTTGTTTCTGAGCTACGGGACTTATATTCGAACTTACGGAACTTATGCTTGAAGTCATGGAGCGATGTTTTGAAGTAGGGAGCTGGCTTGATAGCACAGCAAAAATCGTTTAGCGACTTGGTCGCTGACAAGACTTCAGCGAAGTTGTCGCTTCACACAGTCAGCGACTTGGTCGCTTTGTTCTTAGCGAAGTCAGGGACGAGGCCCCCACATTTCAACAACTTATTTCTTCAGCGACAAATTCGCTTCAGTCAGGCAGCGACTTGCTCGCTGAAAAATATACGCAGGGTTTGCCGCTGCACTCTTCAGCGACCTCGTCAGCGACTGAGTCGCTCAAACCACTCAGCGACTTTCTCCGCTCCGCCGCTGCACTCTTCAGCGACTTTGTCGCTCGCCTCTTCACTGAGTCATCAAACGACTGGACGCTGAACTGTCCAGCGGGGCGTCGCCGATGTACTTTTCCGCGACTTGGTCGCTTACATCATTCGGCGACTTAGTCGCCAACGGCTTTGCCGCTGCACTCGTCGATAACCACACCAACGACCTTGTCAGATCGGCTCGCGAGCAGAACTCCCCGGCCGTTCTACGTGACACCTTCATCGGCACTCCTCCGCTCAGCACCCGCGATGACGGACTCCGTGAAGAAAGTCAAGGCTCGCGTTGGGGCTGCGAGGTTCCCTGAGCGAGGCAGTCTACACTAACTGAGTGCAAAGCCTCATGACTTAGTGCGAGACTGTCTCGTGAAGGTTGCTGCTGGAGGAGAGCCGCACCTCAGACCACTTCGAGAAGCTCTCGAAGATTCAGGCCATGGCGGTCGCAGATTTGATATCGGCAGAGACGGAGACGCTCTCCAACGAAGTTAAGAGCGAGCTGGCCGGCGACGTCGTGAAGCTGGCATGGGCAAAGCCAGATCATTGCGGCATCGTGCTGGAGAGGCTGGTGTCAAGCGAAGCTCGTCGCGCGGAGCCTGCCCGTCGACGTCGTCAGCAGCAGGACTTTCGCAAGATTTACGCGTACTTGACGCAAGCGATGTGGGACGCTTTGAAGAACGCCCAATCTTCCGCCGATGCCAAACTTTCTGCGGTGCTTCAGCACGCACTACGGCTTGGCCTTCGACTCCCGACCGAGCCAACCAGCAAAATGCTCACGAGCATTTGGATCCTGTCCACGAGCGAAGACATCGGGACCCTCGACAACGTCTCGAAGGCCATTAAGTACAAGAGGGTTAAGGACGAGTTCGATCAGCTCCGTCGAAAAGGTGTCGACCCGGTCGTCTGGATCGAGCAGTTGCCCGATGATCCGCTGACCTTTCAGCATAAGTTCCCGGCCGTTTACGAACAGTGTTTTGGCCGTGCTCCGCCGGTGCCGCCGGCCATCTCGCCTGACGTCATCATGGCCTTCGACATGTCGTACAGCTGCCGCGGGGGTCTCAAGCAAGCTGTCCCCCTTGCGGCGTCGACGACCAGCATTGCAGTAGTTGCCAAGCCGCTGGGGGTTCCTGCCATGCAGAACGTCGACATGGGGAACTTTCAGCAGATTGCTGTCAGCTTCATGCAGCAGATGCAAACGTCGCAGCAGCGACTGATCGAAATGATCATCGGGAACGGTGCCAGTTCTCGACAGGTGTCGTTGGCCTCTCTGCATGACAGGGCACAGTTGAACCGAGAGTCCTTCGCTGTGCCGCCGCTCCGCCCCGCTCTGCCGGCGCCGGCGTTCATCGAGGAGGTTGACTCCCCGCCCACCGTGCCGAAGTACGCACGTTCGGCCTCGCTCGTGCTGCCGCCAGAGCAGACTCCGGCACTGACAAACGGTGCCGCCGAGGAACTTGTGGCAGGGGCCGCGGCTGAGCACGACGATGTAGAGGACATGTTGGACATGATTGCTGCCAGGAAAGCGTCTAACGCTGCAGCCGCGAAGGCCGCCAAGGCGGCTGCAACGGCGAAGGCGGCTGAGGTGGTGGTAGCAGCTGGTGCCGCTGCGAAACCGCCAGCCGGTGCGAAGCCGCCAGCCTTTGCCAAGCCACCAGCTGCTTCGAAGCCTCCGGCCTTTGCCAAGACACCAGCCGCTGCCAAGCCGCCAGCCTTTGCCAAGCCACCAGCCGCTGCGAAGCCGCCGGCCAAGGCCGGCAAGGCCAAGGCAAATGCAACTGCGAAGGCAACCCGTGCGGTGCCAGAGCTTGCTTTGGAACCGCCCAAGACGAAAGCGAAGACTGCTGCTAAACCTGGGGCTGCTCCCGCACCGATGCCAAAGGCGTTGGTCCTCGGTTGCGGAAGATGCCGCTTCGGCCCAACAGGCTGTAGCACGTGCAGGAGGCCTGAGTTTTCCGGCATTCGCGGGAGTGCCTCGGGCTCGCGATCTGCGGCCCGCTGAGCTTTCCGACTCGCGAATTCCCGCACAGTATGCAACACAGTATGCACACAGCACACACAACGCACACTCACACTTCGCACTTTGCAGATGGAGGTTTCTGGCATCTGGCGTGCTCGGTGGGTGGCCGCTTGGTCCAGCAAAGTGAGCTTCCGTTTGGCCGAGTAGGGTGATCTGAGCGACTTTGTCGCTTGTCTTTACTCGTGAGAGTTTCGTATGATTGAAGATTTCGAAGTGTAATCCTTTGACCCCAAAGAAGATCGATGAGCCGTGGCAGTTGGAATTCAAACGCTTCACGTAGGGATAGTCTCTTTCGGGATAGTCGGGGGGTCTATGCTTGTCGGGCGACCTCCTTTCTGTTGGTTCGATGGGTTTGGTTGTGGGCGTCTCGTCTCGAGGGCCATGCGGGAGAGTGTGCCAGAGGGCATCGCTTGAGTGTTTCGCGTTTCATGCCTCCGCGTTGCACGTGCCGAAGCACTCCCCAACGTTTGAGGCCCACCACGCCGGGCCTCGAGCTCGTTTTTTTGCAAGTTTTTTCGCCGACATGGCGGGCGCTGGTGTGCAGCCACAGCAGCGCGTTGACCTCGTCCAGGTCGGCACTCCAACCGCCAACTAAAGTCGAGCCTCGGTTTCCGTTTGTTGTTCTGTGCGGGCTGGGGCGGCAACGTCGACTTACGTCCGGGACAGTTTCTTGTCAAACCGTTGCTAGCTGGGCGGGGCTCCCGGTTCCCCCCCCCCACCTCCCCTCCCCGGCCGGCGAGATGCCGACAGCAGGGACACTTTGTTGGCGGTTCGGGTCCTTGCAAGACACTGCTGTCCTTCGGACCACTCCGGTTGCCGGATCCTGTGCCGATGCCGATTGCGTTGTGGACGGACCGCTTCGCTTGGCATTGTGCTTTGCGGTTGGCCGGACAGCCGACTTGGCCGCCTGCCTACATAGCGACTTCGTCGCTTTCGGTTTTCGGTTGACGTGTTTGGTTTAGGTGAGCTTCGATGCTTGGCTTTGCGGCTGGCCCAACCGTGAGTAGGAGCGACTTGGCTGCCAGCCGACGCCTAGGCGCTCTTGCGACATCGTCGCTTTCGGCTTTCGGTTGACGTGTTTGGTTTAGGTGAGCTTCGGCACTTGGCCTTGCGGCCCAACCGTAGGAGCGACTTGGCTGTCTGCGGGTTTGCGACTTCGTCGCTTTCGGCGTTTGGTGACGTGTTTGGTTTGGGTGGTCTTCTGCACCGGGCTTGTGCCCATCTGTCAAAAAGCACTCCGTCCGCTCCGTGTTACGTGTTCGACATCCGCACTTCGAAATTGGAGCCAATCAGAAACCTTGTCGCCTTTCTTGGTGGTTTGGCAACCTTTGCTAAACCCGGGATCACTGCCCACCCCATCCCCCCAATCGAAAGTAGGATGCATCGGTGTGCAGTCGTACTCCAGGAATTTGACTTGAATGCCGCTGCTGCTGACGCATCTGTCGACCCCACTCAGGAGCTAGCTATCTATCCGCACACAAACTGGGTGGTCGGTCTCCGGGGTCGAACGTCGGTTTTTTGTCTCACTTGACAGATTAGCCTTTCTGGATTGGCCTGGTTTCTTTATCGAAGCGGGGCTTTGCCCCGGTGCAGCGATGCTTCCGGACGCACTGGCCTGAGGTTTCTTCGTGCGGATGGATTTGATAAGGAGATCTTTGTTGCCGATGTTGACCCGTACCAAGATTGCGAGCCCGACGACGGCTCTCAGCGGGAACGGATCGCGGGCGACTTAACGTCTAGCAGTCTTCTTTGCATGTGTACCTTCCTCAGAAATCCAAGCCCCAGCATCACCACTTTTCCCCTCGCACCCACCACACCCCACTCCAGACTCAAACGCGCGTCGGAGTCGGTGCTGCATCACTCGTTGTTGAGTGCTTTTCGTGGCCGATAGCATTTTAGTTAGCTGTCGTGGTTACCGTTGTAGTGTCTATTTCGCCAAAACACGTACTGGCTACTCGGGGGTTGTCTGGTCAACCTATGTCTTCAATTAGTCGGCACTGTTGTTGCCCTTAGCGACTCGTTCGCTGCCGTCAGCCGGACACGATTTCGGATCTCTCTATGGTGCCATGGTAACAGACTGCTGAGTCAGTTGTTGGCGATTTGCTTTGCCAGCCGGCTTCTATGGCACTTAACGTTACCGCTTCTGCTTAGCGACTCGCTCGCTGCCGTTAACAAGGCACGGCTGATGCCGCGGGATCTGCTGGCGTTGGTGGCCATCGTAGCAGCAAGCGTACCGATACAACTTCGTGTGGATGCCCGCTCCCGCATGGCTTCACTCCCATCCCATCCCACCCCGCACGTTCGGACACGGGTGTTGGCGACTGTGTCGCCTCGCAATTCACGGTTGCGATTCGCCGCCATCCAAATCGCTGTTCGTGTAACAGGTGACGAGCCGAAGACCAAGAAGCCTCGCACTGCTCCCCGCGGCGGCAAGTTCAAGGAGTACCACAGTTTGAAGCAAGCGATGAAGTCCGAGGGGCGGCACTCCGCTGAGTGGAAACAACCGCTTCGTTGTCGCAAGGCCCCGAGACCGGCACCGCGGTTAGACATCGCACTCGGTTTTTCGAAACATGTTTTGGTGTTGGGGTTGTTTGAACTGTTGGCTTATGCGATGTTGTTCCTGAAAATTTGTTTCCCTTTTCACTTGAGCGACTTAGTCGCTTATTGCGTGCTAGTGGGGGTCAGCGACTTGTCGCTAACACAGACTCGGCTGAGCATGAGCAGACAACATAGGGCAACCGTTCTGAGAGGCTGTTCCGATCGCCGACGAAGTTGGCAATCTTCGATTCGAATCTTGCTACAAGCTTTTTTTGACAGGTTCGATCGCGTTTGGCCTCAGCATAACGACAGTGTCGCTGAAGCTTGCATCCGTAAGAGGTTGTCTGAGTTCATCCAGACGTATGGTGCCACCGCTGTGCGGCTGTGGTGGGAGGAGGAGTACGTGGCTCCGCCTTCCGACCGGCCTCAGCCGAAAGACCGCTGAGCAGGGTCGAGTGCGGTGGCTTGCAAAAGTCGCGACGGCGAGAGGTGTGAGCATACTCTCATGTTTGAGCCACTTAGCGACATTGTCGCATCCAGTCAGCGACGTTGTCGCTCCCGTGGTCCGCCGTCCCCCCCCCCCCTCCCCCCTCCCACCCCGATCGACACCAACTGAGACACTTGGTTCCTTCCACCCCGCCCCACACTTTTCGATTCTTCTCGGGCGGACTCAGCGATGTCGTTCCAGTACCTCCGCTCCCACCGCTCCGCCCCGCCCCCCACGTAGCGACTCTGTTCGCGTAGGCACGTGCAACGTTGGGTTGGTGATTGTCACTGGCAACCGAAGTTCGTCCGTCGACGCGAAGTGTTGTGTGAGTCGGTTTGGTCACTCGACTTTTAGCGACGTTGGAGCTGGGTCCGCCCGGCCACTTGTTTTGCACCCACACCTCAGGCACTCGGGTTTGCTACAGTTGTGGTCAAATCTGCGTCAACCGCCGCTCGAGTAGCAAGGCTTGCCTTGTGTTTTTTTGCAGTGCTTGTTGGCCGCTTTTACCACTTGGAGTTGCATCATGCCGGTCGTCGGGATGTGGACTTGCTGTGCTTGCCCGGTTGCGGGCGAAGTACCGTTATGTGCCGCACCGCTTTTTCATTCCTGTTGGTTTCCCTACTGCATTCCGACTCCGCCCACGAACTCTTCGGTTTTTTACTCATCTCGACTCGCCTTTGCTGATTCATTCCAGTTTCCGTCGGCTAGCAACCCATCAACGACAGTGGCACACAACTGTTCGAATGGAGGTTGGCGGCGAGTGCATGCGGAAGGGCTCCTTCAAGAAGTCCTCTTGTTGGAGTTTCGTCTCCGAGGACCGTCCACAATAAACTGGCGTGGGGTGCCTTCGCGTGTCCGGAGCTGTTGGTCGCGTGGTGGCACAAGGGGGCGGTCGAATGCTGCACACCGCAGCGTTCGATTTCACCTATCGCCGTCGACTGCCGGAGGATAGCGAAGGCACTCAGCGGGAATCCGCTGTGCGTCTTCTTGTCGCATAGGAAGAGGCCCGGTACCTCGTGGACAAGCACTTGCGGCGGAGTGGGCACCACAATGGCTTGACGGAGTCCGCGAGGGCCGAAGCGGTTGCGAATGCCGAGATCTGGTACGACGAACATGCACTCAGAGCATCGGTAGTTGCAAGTACACCCCCCCTAGAAGCCGCCAACAGTGGGTCCGCTTGGTGTGTTGAGGATGGCCATCTTGCTCTCGGTTTTTTGTGGCGGGTATCGTGCGAAGTGTCAGTTTGCCCCTTGGGGTTTCGACCTTCGTAACTTCAGTTGCTTCCACTGTTGCGGTGTGTTCGCTCGATTTAGCGACTGTGTCGCTTCGGCGACTCAGTCGCCCCCCCTCCTCTGGGTTCAGCATCGCACTTGTGCTGTACCAGCATCGCAGGTGCTGTACCAGGCAAAACCGCATCAGTGGGGCATGACCGATCAGGGCGCTTTGGTGCCGCGTGAACGATCGCGATCGCCGGTTCATCGGGCACGGGGTGTTGCCAGTGAGCGGTCGCTCCGCCTGGATTTGCACTTGGCCTTCCCTCGTACATCGGCGGTGCAACTGCCGCAATCCCCACTTGGACTATTCGACCGACCGACAGCCGAACCGAGCACTGGAAATGCGACCGCACGCCAACACACCTCTCGCTCAAGGTTCCAGCTTCTGCCTCAGCTGCCAGTGGTCCTGCCGTGGTTGCTGAGCGTGGGTATGTGCTGTCGAGGGATCGCAGACCTCGGTTGTGTGGGAGTAGTAGTTGGACCGATTTTCCGGTTTTTCGTTGTCAGCGGCTATGCCGCTCGACGTGTTCGCATCTGACAGTGGCCACGTCGGCTCGTCGGACCAAGACTTCGAACTGTGTTTTTTCGATTTACGGCAAACGCCAGGTCACATTACAACGCTCGGTGCTTTGCCATTTCCACACAGCCGTGTGCGGGAGGAGTGCCGTGAGTTTATCTCAGACCGGTTCGGCAGGCTTGAGATGATCGCCGAGCACTTGCTTGAATTGTCGACACATGTCACGACGACCATCGAGGCTCGGTGTTGCAACCGTGTTGTGCGAGTGTGGGTGTGTGTGTGTGTGTGTGTCTGCGACTGTGTCGCTTCACGTGTGCTTTGGGGTTCAGCGACGACGTCGCTTCCTTGATATTGGTCTCGGCGTTGCGCCCCCCATCAACTGATGAAGCTCGACATTACTGTAGTCGTCTGTGTGTCAAGCGGGTTTTCATCGACCTCTGCCCCGCAAGCTCCGGCTGAGCGTACAGCGCTGATGTTCGATTACAACTCGTGTGGGGGTTAAACGTCGTCGGCTTCGAGACACGGTTGCAGTTGGACACCCAATGCCAAGAACAGTGCACCGTTGTTCACATGCATCAGGTTTGTTGCGACTGTCGTTTGAGGTGCTTCATTGTTGGTTGATTGTTGCTGCAAAGGTAGTCGGCCGGACCCCTGCAGCGACCCATGCTCTTGCAACATCGCACTCGCGGTGTGCAGGCCGAGCTTCGCGACATCCGCGAGGTTCGTGAGGGCTTCGGGCTCTGAGCTCCTCCGCGGTGGAACGCAGTCGAGCATTGTAACAACACACGGCCCCACTTAGTATGGTCATGTTTTCAGGCTCGACGTTCCGTGTCAGCGACTGCGTCGCTTTCGTTTTCATGGTCGTTCGGTTCCTCAGGTTCAACCAGGAGGCACAGCTTCGACCGGGCTCAGGTCATCAGCTCTTCGACCGAATCATCTGATGTTTATCACCCGTGCATCTTTCGCACTTTTGGCCAGCACACATCATCTAGTTTTGGGGGCGTTGGCCCGGTGTCAGCAACTCTGTAGGGGGCCGGGTCCATGGTCATCTGCATGTGTGTCATGACAGCACCGTCCATTGCAGTTTCGACCGTGTGCCCACACGGGTGCCCGTTGCCGTGTGCCTCGCGAGCTGCCGCGAACCGTGTGTTGCACACGGCCTTCCGGCGGTCGAAAAGTCGGAGGACCGCTGAGCACGTGACAGGCGGGCGGGCCTACATGCAGCGACGTAGTCGCTTCAATGTTTCAGCGACTGCGTCGCTCGGTCGGACACAATCGGAGATAGTAAGATGTGTTCCCAGTGTGATCGAGTGGTTCCTAAGTGCGGTCTCCGATCACACACGATGTTTTCCTGATGTTTCCGAGATTGTTTTCGAGCTCGAAAACAATCTCGAAAACATCAGGAAAACATGTCGAACACGTGGGGTCGTCCGGCCCCGATGCCTAAGTACCCGGCCGCCTAAGTACCCAACTGCCTAAGTACCAGGCCCGCCCAACTTCCCGGCTGGCCTCAGCACCCGGCCGGCCCAAGTGCCCGATGCCTAAGTACACGGCCGCCTGAGCACCCAGCTGCCTAAGTACCAGGCCCGCCCAGCTTCCCGGCCGCCCTCCGAACCGGCCAGGTTACGTACCCAGAGGCCCAACATCCAGTTTGTTGACGGTCCCGGGCGGCCCCGCACTTGTTTTGACTTGAGTCAAGCATGTCGATTGGTACAGCATTCAGCTATCGAGATTGTCACCGCGGGCTTTTGTGAGACTCGCACCATGTCTCCTTGCTGCAGTATCTGTAAAGACGGTATGTATCCGCACGAGGATACGGCAGACCACTCGAAGTGTGTGCGAGCACAGCGACACAGTCGCTTGTGTAATAGGCTTAGCGAAGTGTTTGTTTTGCTGAGCGAGTTAGTCGCTGCCAGCGGGCATACCGCACACCTTAGCGACTGAGTCGCTCTCACATGGCATGATGCGTGCCGCAGCGACTTCGTCGCTATGATCAGCGGTCGCTGCTCATGCACTCTGCATGCCTCAGCGACTGAGTCGCTATGCCCTGCGACTTTGTCGCTACTGCACTTTTGTAGAACGGGCAAGGGACGGCATGCTCCCGACATTCGCTTCGGTGGTCTTCTCAGGAAGTCTTGTACGCGTCTCCTTGTGGGCATACCCATCACCAGACGTGTTTGCAGACTTGGGCGGACGCGAAGGTGCGGGACCCGAGTTGTGTCGTAAAACTCCTGCCTAGGTTGTCCTTCGGATTCGGTCGCCCTTGCTGGTTTTGCTTTGTCGAGCTTTCAGTAAGGCCGCCCCCACCCGGAACGTCAACCGAGACCGGATCGATTTACGACGCTCGTATCCCGAAGCAGGGTACTACGCTTTGGGGAGCACCGTGCCCTGTCTGCAAATTCGCTGGCGATCCGTTTGGTGGCGGGAGCGGCGGTCTTCCTGCAATGTCCTCCGCAGGGCCCGACCCCGTGCTGTTGAGCGACAGTTTGAGCCCGGCCTCTATCGACGTCAACTCGCCCGAGATGGAGCCCGCGGGCACCCTCGTGGAGGCAGACACGCCGGCAGAGTCAGCACTCGACGTGGAGACAAACGCACCGCCAGACCCTATCGAGGCGGACCCTGAGCCGCTCGCACAAGCAACGGCGACAGGAAAGGCAAAAGGACGAGCAAAGGCAAAGGGGACAGGGAAGGCGAAAGGAAAGGCAAAGGCCAAGGCCTTGGCCGCCGACGTGGAAGCTGACTCGCCCTCAGAAACGACCGCAGCGCCCAAGGCGAAAGGAAAGTCAAAAGCCAAGGCGAAAGCTGCGGCTGCCGACGTGGAGGCACACTCGCCCCCAGAACCGACCACAGAACCAAAGGCGAAAGGAAGGGCAAAGGCCAAGGCAAAAGCTGCGGCTCCCAACGTGGAGGCACACTCGCCCTCAGAACCGACAGCAGAACCAAAGGCGAAAGGAAAGGCCAAAGCAAACGCGAAGGCGGTGGCAATGGCAACGGTGCAAGCGATCGAACCATTGTCGTGGAAGTGACACCTGCGGTTTGGCGGCGTTGTCGCCGAACTCAGTTAGCGACTTGGTCGCTAGCTGGCTGAAGCGACTAGGTCGCTCCGTGGCGTATTTGCGTCCCAATTCCAGCAACCGCGGGGCTCACTTTCCCGTGGTGGCTTCCGGTTGCGAAAGGCAACAGGGGAGCGGGCAGAAGGGAAGGCGAAGGCCAAGGCGAGGGCCAATGCCACGTCTGGTGAACCGGATCAGGAGGCTGCAGAGGTTGACGAGGCAGATGAAGTGGACACCGAGGATGTCCCTCAGGAGTCGGCCATCGTTGAATCGACGATGCCCTACGGCCAAACAGTCTTCTGCGTGAACTGCAAGCAGTGGGTGAGTTACCAACGTTGCAGAGTTATTTCGAAGAAGTCAGGTAGTCAGCAGACACACACTTGTAGATGCAATCCCCAGCTCGGTGCCACGATAGGAATATCCACCATTTGTCGTTGCAGAGCAGCCGGTGGCTGTCCTTATCGTGGTGCAGCTTGAGGTTGTTGCGTGCTGGTGTGTTCCAACTGACGAAGGAACGTGGCGATGCGGGTACTGCAGCACCAAGTGCACTCAGCTTCGCAGGATTTTTCGCCAGTGGCCAACGTCGCAGTTCCAGTCGCTCTCGGAGGACGCACACCTATCAAACGGTGAAGTGAAAACCAGCCACAAGACCCCACTCAGAGCGACTGGATCGCTCACGTTCCAGCGACTTGGTCGCTCTCTTGCCCACCGACTTGATCTCCCACAGGCTCCTCTGTGAAGCCTTCCCGCAGCGACAAAAGTCGCTAGGTCGCTCTGGTGGTTTCTGACTTTACTTTGGTGGATGTGCATAGGACGCACAAGCGGCATTTTACAAGCAGGTCGCCAACATGAACGCCGTGGAGGCGAGCGAGCACCTCACCTCGGTCGTGACAGAGGAGGAGATGGGTGAGTACTTTGATGACAAAGGGAAGTGGAAGCCCCTAAGCGTCTGGGCTGCCAAGGCCACGACCCCCTTGTTAGGTCACGCCAGTGGTCGGAGCGTTCTAGCGACTTGGTCGCTCACATGTCTCAGCGACTTGTCCGCTCGCTCGCCCCCAGATCTGCGTTACCCGCAGGAAGGGTTTGACCCAGCAAGGGAGTCGACTAAGGGATACGACGCAGAGGCATTGAAATCGAAAGCTGGGCCTCGCGATCGGAAGGAGCACCCGATTTGGGGTGAGGTGTTCCGGGTGGTGACCCAAGAAGACGGCACAAAAGGTCACAGAGTTGTGAGGACCAAAGACACCAAGCAAGCTACCGGCACTTTCGCACCGTCGCCAAGCACTCCGGCGATCCCTGCAAGCAATGAGGTCTTGGCCATCACCGACGGGCACGCAAGCAAGTCCTCGTCCTCATCATCTAGCTCGTCGTCATCGTCGTCGAGCAGCGGCAAAAAGGACAAAAAAAAGAAGAGCAAGAAGGACAAGAAACACAAGAAGGACAAGAAACACAAGAAGGCCAAGAAGGACAAGAAGGACAAGAAGGACAAAAAGAACAAGCACGGCAAGAGGTCTCGCGACGAGCCCCCGAAGGACAAACTGAAATCAACAACGCTTGAATGCTCAAGCCCACCACACCAACCCAAGCGACTGTGTCGCTCATGCTTGGGTCAACCTTCCGCCCCAAGCGTCGTCTGTGTCGCACTGGTGCGGGCCGTGCTGCCCCAAGCGACATGGTGGCCCGTGTTAGGGACAAGGTCGCAACTTTTTGTTGATTTCATTTCTAGGACGAAGCTCCCTACGAGAAAAAAGCAAGGGAGCAAGTCGAGAAAGCAAGGGCCCGCGAGAAGGCCAAAGAATTTGCTTTCCAAAAGAAAGGTTGAGGGGGAAACAGTGTAGACGTGCCACGGGAGATCTGTCGCTTTAGTCGGTCAAGCTATCGCGGACTTTTGGCATCGCTTGAGTCCGATGCTGGTTGCTAACCAGAGCGACACCTCCGCAGCATCTACACTATTTAGCCCGCTAGAAAGGTGCGACGCAGATTTTGACTAAGGCCACGCCAGCTATCACTGCCTTGAGCGCATTGCTTCAGCGAAGCGACCTTGAGTTCATCGCCAAACCGTTGGTTGTCAGTGTGACCACGTGTGCGGCAACATCAGAATCAACATTTTCAGTCGTGTTGCCTTGCGGCCGAGTGCTGGCTTCGATGCACCCAACACTCGGCCGCACGCCCACCACTTCTGAAGAGGTAGGCTCTGTTGTTGCAGCACGGTTGCAAGGTTGAGCCAGCCGAAGAGGCCTTGCAATTCTTGGAGAACACCGTTTCGCAGTGCAATGCGGTGATGGCTGCCAGCGAGCCAGACTACGAGTTGGAGGTGCCGGCCATGTCCGTGGTTGTCGGGAACAGCCTGTCTGATCACGACAATGTCCCGAGCAGCACTCTCTCGCACATGCGACTTGTTCGCTCTGGCTCTGTCTCTCCTCGGCGACTGGGTCGCCCTTGCAACTCGCACCGCGACTTTGTCGCTCACCGCTGTTGAGGGGCACTGCCATTGATCGCAAGCGTTGTCCCGCAGGTTCTTGAACGCATTGCGGCGGCCAAGAAAGACATCGCTTTGTTGACCAGCCTCTTGGCACAGATCAACAACCGCAGCCGCAAGGGCTGAGCTCCTGCCGTGCAAGGTTGCTTTGCGTCGGCTGAGTTGCAGCCGCTAGGGCTGCTGCAGCGATCGAGCTCAAGGTCCAGAGTAGTTGCTTCGACCCGTATCTGGGGCCAGGCCAAAGACTCAGAGTCCTATTTTGCGTGACCTTGTTCTCGCACGTTGCGGCCCCTCCCCGGCTATGAGCCCTTTAAATGTTACGAAGCTCGGGTTTGCTTCGTGCCCTCGCACACGGCGCCCATAGTGGTGCACACCAACGCCAGCCAGTGTGAAAACCTGCCGAAGAAAGTCTCAAGCATGCGAGGTCCAGGCCCTCCTTCTCAAACTTGCGGATCGCACTCGGTGGCATGTTTGGTGTACGTGCTTGCTCCTCCAAATAGCGACTCCTCGCTGAGGCAACTTCCTCCAGAACTACAGACCTCCTTGCCAGCGGGTTTCCGTTCAGGCCACCTCCGCACCAAGGCACTGGGCAATGGCCACCACGTGTGTTACTGTCATTCTTCCAGGTCGGTGATACACGTTTGTAACCGTTTGCTAACCAAGCTTTTCCAGCAGTGCTCTTGCTCGCTTTTGTTCGTGGTGCTACCCTCCAGCCATGCCGCTTCATGCTGGTTCCCAGGCGTTTGCGGTGAGGTTGATGGAGTTGAGCTGGGCGAGCCGCCACGAGTGGTGGCGGTGGATGTATCGGCCACAAGTGTGGCCGGCCACTGTTTGGAAACCGATGTGAGCTTGCGGTATGCGACTTATGTCGCTTGTGTTTGTAGCGACCCTGTCGCTAGCTTGCAGCGACTTTGTCGCTATCGTTTGGTCGACGCTTCTCAAATGGAGCCCTTGCGGTGGCAGGCCCCACGTAATGCAGGCGAAACCGTCGCCTTGCCATCGACGTCGCTACCCTGTTGTCGCCGGACGACCTCTTGAGCGGCACTGCTGGTCCAAAGTTGCCCTCGGCGGTTATCGCTTTGCCCGACCGCGGCGGACACGTGGGACACGCGCAGCAGAGACGACGTCGCCACCGCCAACTGAGTCTGGCCGAGTCCTTTGCAAGGTCGGTGACGGCACGCAGAGGTTAGCCGCTCACGGCCAACTTTGTGTCCGGTCGCAGCCCGGTCGATTGATTGGTTGTCGCAGTGGAAATATCGGTTTCCGTGTTCAGCGACTCTGTCGCTTCGCACAAGACACAGCTATGCCCGCCTTTCAGATAATGCCGCGTCGGACGTGCTCCGCACCCGTTCGAACTGTAGTGGCATCTGCTTCGCTGACAGACCTCCCCCACGATCGCCTCGCACCCTCGGCTCTCAAAACTCGGGGGGGGGGTGCCTTGCGGCCGCGTCGCAGCGACTCGGTCGCTTTGTCGACTAAATTGCGAAGGTGTCGCGGCAGATTCCGTTTCCCGAACCAGTTTCAACAACTGCTTCCTGTGCAGTGTGTGTTTTTGGTTCGCATGGGTGGCTGGCGGCTGACCCTCCACCCCTCCAGATGGGTGTGGGTGTCTGGACGTACTACACGGCCGCAGTGCCAAACTGTATGATGCCGCAGTGATCTCGGCTCAACGTGCGAGGCCGCACACTTGCTTCCATTGGAATCGCAATCGGTGCGGCCACTCGATGGCAGCAAAACGGCGGCGTTTAGACTTGGGCGGGGTTAGGCTTCAAGACCTGTTGCACACAGGCAGCGTTAGTCATGTTGGGTTGGCACAGCTCTTGAAAAAACTCCACCCTGACAGTGACCTTGCCACAGAGACGATTCGGAAGCAGTTGCTGTCCACGAACAAGGAGTTGCTTCGGACTCACGAGTGGCAAGTTCAACTGCAGTTGGTGGGCGGTGCACACTGGACGTGGTCCATGTTGGATCCTGTAGTGACGCTCGCCACAATGCTGGAGAAGTCCAAGGACTTGCAGGCATTGTACACTGAGGCCTGGCGTCGGTCGCCGTGCACACCGGAGTCTCCGTGGCGTGTCGTCGCGGCGTTCGACGAGTTTACGCCCGGAAACAAACTCAGTTTGGATCAAGGCCGCAAAACAATGGTTCTCAGCTTCAGTTTCCTAGAACTCGGGCAGGCAGCGTTGAGTCGGGGAAGCTCGTGGGCAACTGTTGGAATTGTGAGATCCAACATCATTAAGCAGGCGTTGTGAGCTCAATGTGTTCGGCTTGGTGTCAGCGACCGGTCGGTTTGGTATCAGCGATTTTATCGCTCGCAGCTCTCACCCCATCCCCGCCCCCCCCCCCGCGATCTCAAGCTGCTAGTAGAACACATTGCGGATCAAAGGTGGTCGGAGGTTGGTCTTGCATGCTGAGAATTTTCTTGGAACGTTTGTTGGTTGGGCCAGTTGGGTTGCAGACCGTTGGGCTGCCATTGCCTATCGCTGGCGGCTATCGTATGTTATTTGGTGGGCTGTCGAATTTGCTCAGCGACGGCGATGGGCACCGGATGGGGTTGGACTGGAAGGGTGCCTCGTCCTTGAAGCCATGCTTCAAACATGTAAATGTTTTCAAGAAGGACCGATTCCGTCGTGCGAGGAGCACAGGCCAACGGACAATCAACATCAATGTCTGCTCGCTCATGGTCCTTGCTCGTCGGCTTCGCTCCGCAGGACAGCGACTTGGCCCACCTGAGACCTGGCTACGTCGATGTGACGTGTTGCGACCATGCTGAGTTCCGGCAATGGACTTCCGCGAAGGCCTTTCGTGCCGTAGACCTTCTGGAGGGTGCACACCGCCGGGTGGAAGAACACCGTATGACCAAGACCGACTACAACGATTTAGAGATGGCCATCGGGCTCAATCGGAACCCTTCGGGGTTGTTGGCGAGTAGATCGCTGAGGTCGAGCGGTCGTAGTCGGCACCATGCCCAACATTGAGGTTCTTGCTTGTGTGCTCCCGGGGGGTGCCTCGTGCACAACTTTGCAAGCGAGGGCCTCGGTGTTGCGGTGATGTTGGCACCGCCTCTCAGGCCGAGCTTTGATGTCGCATGTGTAACCTACGATTGGGTGCACACGGTCTTGCAACACGGGGTGCTCAACATCGAGGTTGAGAGGATGATGGTCCTTGGTGCACCTTTGGGCATCACTAGAGAAGCCGTCCAGACCTTCTTGCGGGATGAGGCTTGGCAGTTTCCTCACGCCGGTGGTAAAAAACAACGAGCTCTCCACCGGATATTCGACCTGCACAGGGTATCGGATAAGGAGCCAAACAAGGTGAGGTGCACGTCTTCAGAGCTCTTGGGTGTTTACGGGTTGCTCAGGCCCGCTGCGAACTCGATGTTGTGCCCGCTGAGCAGCAACAGAGCGACTTGATCGCACACGCTTAGCGACTGTGTCGCTCACTCGCCGCCCGACGGCTCCGCGACATTGTCGCTGGCACACTCTGTGCTTGCTACCCCAGCGACGTGTGTCGCTTCGGTGGCTTGTTCGCCAATGCCGACATGTGCGACTTGGTCGCTGGCACTTGCTATGCCAGGGCACACATCGCGTTCTGAAAGGTTCTTTTTCGACACACATCCTGCTGCACGTGGTGACGCAGCCCTCTTGCCAATGGCATCGTTCCACGCTCTTTGCACGGTGGTGGACGCTTCTATCGCAAAGTGGCAGGATTCGCCTCTAGCGCACTAGCTGGCAAGGTCGCTCAACATCTTGCACGAGTTAGTTTGCACTTAAGCAAATTCTGCCCACCTTGCGATGAGTTGCAGGACCTTCTGGTGTCGTGTAAGGACGGGCTGATCTCTGCTGCTGATGCGGCAGATATGTTGGACACTGCAATCGCCAGTTTTTTCCGGGCCCACCAGGCGGCTCACGGCACTGCGTCGGTGAAGCCCAAACACCATTGGCTTGTAGACATTCCAGCACAGTTGCGGAGAGATGGGCTGATGCTCGACGCGTTCGTTATAGAACGCCAGCACCTTTTCGTCAAGGCAATCGCCGAGAAGGTGGACAACACATCCCGCTACGAAAGCTCAGTGCTGGCGGGCATTTTGACGTCCCAGGTCCAGAAAGCCGAAGACGGCGGTTCGTACTTCGACGGTCTCCTTGGCGGCACCTCGCGGCTTGAAGGCTTTCCGTTGGTCGTGGTCGCGAACAAGATGAGCATCGGGTCACTGCTGGTCGGTGTGGGGGACTTCGTGGCACGAGGCCGCGATGCAGGCATCGTTGCGGCTTGTGCTCTGGAGGGCGAGATGTTGCTGTTGATCGTCGCTTCCATGGTCAAGGTCGCAGATGTGACCGCGAATGCTGTCAGGCTTCGCCGCTCTGGCGAGCTTGCCGTGTGGCGAGCTGCAGAGGTCAGGGAGTGTTTAGCATGGCGGTCCGAGCCTGACGGTTCCACACTCCTTTTGACGATGTGACGTTGCCGTGGCGTGTCTGTGCTAAAAGTGTGATGCGTTGCAAGAGCTGTGCATTGAGCGACTGGGTCGCTTTATCCAAGTAGTGAGCGACTGAGTCGCTGCAAACGCACTCTCAAGCGGCAATCGCTAGAAGTATGCCTACCGCTTTTGTGTGAGGTTTGACGCAAATTTCGACACCATGGGCGGGGGGGGTGTCGCACGGATGGTCTTGCGTTTTTCATCGGCCCGAGGGGCCCCGGGAACTTATGGAAGTTACCCGAGAACTTACGAACCTAGAAACGGCACTTGCAAGTCTACTTGTAGTTGCTAAAGTTTGCTGCAACGCGCAAGTTCCACAAGTTCACACAACCATAGTTGTAGGACTGGAACTTTACGAAGAGGGATCGGACATCCCAGTACAGACAGGGTACACGCAGGGTACACGCAGGGTACACGCAGGGTACCCGCGCGGTACACGCAGGGTACACGCACGGTACATGCACGCTGGGATGTCCGATCCCTCTTCGTAAAGTTCCAGTCCTACAACTATGGTTGTGTGAACGTGTGGAA
>SXGT01616989.1_pt1 | contig 18113 bp, 19 predicted proteins | sample 3176221 | NCBI WGS metagenome assembly SXGT01 (sample SAMN11356862, study PRJNA531348) | freshwater metagenome | isolation source: freshwater sample F1-120 | place: China: Fuxian Lake, Yuxi | collected 2017-12-25
ACGCCTTCGCGCTGTTCGCCTTTTATCACCTCGGTCTCGACCCCGAGACCTGGCAGTCCCGGTTCCGCAATCTCCACGCGGTGGCACGCCGGTGGACCGTCACCTCAGACGACGTGACGCGCTGCTGCTGGACGAGCCCAGCCTCGGCCTCGCGCCAAGGATCGTGCGCGAGATCTTCCACATCATCGCCGACCTGAAGCGCACCGGCGTGTCGATGCTGCTGGTGGAACAGAATGCGCGCGCGGCGCTGCAGGTGGCCGACTACGGCTACGTGCTGGAGACCGGCGGTATCGTGCTCGAAGGCCCGGCCGCGGAGCTCGCCGGCAACCCGCGGGTGATCGAGACCTATCTCGGCCTGAGCGCGGTGGCCGCGGCGGGCCCGGGTGAAATTGACGGTCGCTAATCAAGCGACCGCGCCGCATTCGCTGCCGCGTGGCCCTGGGTTATCCTCCGTGAGGAGGGGGTTCCCGATGAAACTGTGGAAGAACGTGTTGCTCGCAGCGGGCATTGCCCTCGCCGCGGGCGCAGCGCTGGCGCAACCGTGGCCCGCGCGCCCGATCAAACTTGTCATTCCATTTCCGCCGGGTGGCAACACGGATGCTTCGGCGCGCGTGGTCGCGCAGGCCCTGCAGGAGCGCCTCGGCCAGGCCGTCGTGCCGGAGAACAGGCCGGGCGCGGCCTCGCGCATCGCCATGGAGTCGGTGGCGAAGAGCGCCCCCGACGGCTAGACGCTGATGTACGCGAGCACCACTTTCGCGACCAACACCGCGCTGTTCGGCGAGGCCGGCCTGCCCTTCAACGTGCAGCGCGACTTCGCGCCGGTGGCGCACGTCGCCTATTACCCCTACACGGTGATGGTGCGCAGTTCGCTCGGCGTGAACTCGCTCGAGGAACTCGTCGCGCGCGCGAAGCAGAATCCCGGCAAGCTGACCGCCGGAACGCTGCTGGGCGGCACCATGCCGAACCTTGCGCTCGAGCTCTTCAAGCGCCGCATGGGCGTCGACCTGCTGGCGGTGCCATACAAGGGCACCGGCCCGGCGCTGACGGACCTGATTGCCGAGCGGATCGACGTCTACTTCGAGGGCCGCATCGTCGCCGAGGGCCACATCAAGGCGGGCAAGGTGAAGGTGCTCGCGCTCGCGTGGCCGGTGCGCTCGCCCAATTCGCCGGACCTGCCGACCTTTGGCGAGGCCGGGTATCCCGGCTTCGAGGCCACCGCCTGGTTCGGCGTCGCCGCGCCGGCCGGCACGCCGCCCGACATCATCGCGCGGCTCAACCGCGAAATCGTCGATGCGGTGAAGAGCCCCGCGATCCACCAGCGCCTGGTGCAGATGGACCTGATTCCCACGGGCACCTCGCCCGACGAGTTCGGCCGGATCATCCGCGACGACACAGCGAAATGGGCGCAGGTGATCCGCGAGGCAGGCATCAAACCCGAGTAAGGCATCGTCAAGGAGCGCACGCCATGGCAAAACGCCTGAAATTCTGGGGCTGGGGCTACGAGGACGAAGTCGTGCCCGAGGACGAAATCCGCTGGATGGAGTCGACCTGGGCGGCGCGCTTCGGCGTCGCCGGCTTCGACGCGCGACCGACGCCGCGCGCCGAGGATATCGCGCTGCCCCCGCCGCGCGTTGCGCCGCCCGCATCGCTTGCGCGCCTGTGCACCACCGAACACTACGAGCGCGTGCTGCATTCCTACAGCAAGTCGTTCCCGGACATCATCCGCGTCTACGCCCGCGACTGCCCGGCGCCGGCCGACGTCGTGGCGCTGCCGGAGACCGAACAGGACGTGGTCGACCTGCTCGACTGGTGCTATCGCGCGAACGCGGCCGTGGTCCCCTTCGGCGGCGGCTCGAGCGTGGTGGGCGGCGTCACGCCACCGACGGGTGGAAACCATGCCGCGGTGGTGAGCGTCGACCTGCGCAAGCTCGGGCGCGTGCTGGAAATCGATCCGGTGTCCGAGTCCGCGCGCATCCAGGCCGGCACCTTCGGCCCCGCGCTGGAAGCGCAACTGAAGGGCGCAGGGCTCACGCTGCGACACTTCCCGCAGTCGTTCGCGTGCTCGACGCTGGGCGGGTGGATCGCGACCCGCGCGGGCGGGCACTTCGCCACGCTCTACACGCACATCGACGACCTGGTGGAAAGCCTGCGGGTGGTGACGCCCTCCGGCGTGCTGGAATCGCGGCGGCTGCCGGGTTCGGGCGCCGGCCCGAGCCCCGACCGGATGTTCATCGGCTCCGAAGGCACGCTCGGCATCATCACCGAAGCGTGGATGCGCCTGCGGCGCCGCCCGACCTTCCGCGCCACCGCATCGGTGAAGTTCCCGGACTTCTACCGCGGCACCGACGCCGTGCGTGCGCTCTCGCAGTCGGGGCTGTACCCGGCCAACTGCCGCATCCTCGACGCGGAGGAAGCCGAGTACAACGGGCTCGCGGACGGGCGCTTCAGCGTGCTGGTGCTGGGATTCGAGTCGGCCGATCATCCCGTGGACGCGGCGCTGAAGCGCGCGCTCGAACTGTGCGCCGATTACGGCGGCCGGCCCGACGCCTCCGCGGACGAGGGCTCGCACCTGGAGGGCGCGGCCGGGCGCTGGCGCGAGCGCTTCATGTTCCTGCCGTACTTCAAGGAGCACATGGCGGCGCGCTGCATTTTTCGCGACGCCTACGAGACGGCGATCACCTGGGACCGCTTCAAGGACTTCCACGCCAACATCCGCGACGCCGGGCTGAACGCCTTGCGCAAAGCCACCGGGCGCCAGGGTTCGGTGAGCTGCCGCTTCACGCACGTCTATCCGGACGGCCCCGCGCCCTACCTTACCTTCCACGGCCTGTCTTCGTCGCCGGAACGCCTGATGCAGGACTACTGGGCCGTGAAGTCGGCCGCGTCGGACGCCATCATCGCCGGGGGCGGGACCATCACGCACCACCACGCCGTGGGCCGCGAGCACCGCCCCGGGTACGACCGCCAGCGGCCCGAGCTCTTTGCGCGGGCGCTGAGGTCGGTCAAGCAGACGCTCGACCCCCGCTGGCTGCTCAATCCGGGTCTGCTCGTCGATCGGTAGGCTCGCTTGCGCCGCCCTGCAGCTTGCCGATCGTGGCGAGCAGCAGGCCGGGATCGAACGGCTTCGCCAGATAGGCGTCGGCAAACCCGCGCAGGCCGATCGAGATGTCGACGTCCCGCGGACGCGCCGAGAGCATGATCACGCGGGTGTGCTTCAGTTCCGGCGCGACCTTGATGCGATAGCAGAGCTCGTAGCCGTCGGCATTCGACTTGATCGTGCCGAGGATCACGATATGGGGAAGCTCGGCCCGGGCGAATCGCAGGGTCTCGACGGCGTCCCCGGCTTCGTGAATGTCGCGCGTCAGGGCCTTGAGCGTCCCGCGCACGGTTTTGCGCAGGTCTTCGTCATCCTCAACCAGCAGAATCCTCATGAGCCTCCTTCGCCGTCGAGCCGGGCGCCGTCACTCCGGCTTGATGTTCTGTTCCTTGATGAGCCTGGTCCAGCGCCTTTCCTCCTTGCCGAGGAAGTCCCTGAACTCGTCGGGCGTGGAGGCGCGTATTTCCACGCCCTGCGGCTTGAAGCGCTCGATCATGTCGGGGTCGGCCGCGACCTTGACGATCGCCTTCTGCAGCCGCTCGACGATCGGCCGGGGCGTGCCGGCCGGCACCACCATGCCCTGCCAGAACACCGCCTCGAAATCCTTCAGCCCCGCCGCCTCGATCACCGTCGGGATGTCGGGGAAGGCGGCCGAGCGTTCGCGGCTCGAGATGGCGATGGCGCGCGTCTTGCCCGTCGCCAGCACTGGCTTCGCCTCCAGGGCAGCGGAGAACATCATCTGCGCCTGGCCGCCCGCGACGTCCTGGCCCGCCTGCGCGCCGCCCTTGTAGGGCACGTGCGTGATGACCAGGCCGGCCTGCGCCTTGAGCAGCTCGGCGGCGAGGTGGTTGGTGGCGCCGACGCCGGAACTCGCAATGTTGAACCTGCCCGGGTTGGCTTTCACATGGGCGATCAGCTCCGCCATGTTGCGCGCCGGGAATTCGGCGTTGACGTGCAGGATGAAGGGCGTGAACGACATCAGCGACACGAGATCGAAGCTCTTGTGCGGGTCGTATTGCACCTGGCCGGTGAGCGTCGGGTTGATCACCAGCGAGGTGCCGCAGGCGTAGATGACATAGCCGTCCGCAGGCGCCTTGGCGACGTAGTTGGAGGCGACGGTGGTCGCCGCACCAGCGCGGTTGTCGATCAGCACCGGCTTGCCGAGATCGGTCGCGAGCTTGTTGGCGTAGACGCGCGCCACCGCGTCGTTCACGCCGCCCGGCGGATAGGGCACCACCAGCGTGACCGGCCGCTGCGGCCAATCGGTCTGCGCCATCACGGCGAAGGGCAATACGAGCGCGGCGATACCTGCCGCGATGAACGTCGATCGCTTCATGCTGTTTCCTCCCCCAATCGAATCAAAGCTTGACGTGCGCCTGCTTCAGCGCGGCGACGTAGCCGCGGTTCCAGGTCGGGCTGATCACCACTTCGTTCAGGCAGACGTGCCGCGGCAGCGTCGCGACGTAGAGAATCAGGTCGGCGACATCCTCCGATTGCAGCATCAGCGCGCGCTCCTGCGCGCTGACCGGCACGGGCCGGCGGTCCAGGATGGGCGTGGCGACTTCCGCCGGGCAGATGGCGGTGGAGCGGATGCCGTTGGCGCACTCCTCCATGTTGATGGTGTGGCTCATCGCGACGACGCCGTGCTTGGCGGCGGTGTACGCGGGCCCCGAGACCAGGCCGAGGAAACGCCCTGCCCACGAAGCGGTGTGGATCAGCACGCCGCTCTTTTGCGCGCGCATCATCGGCAGCGCGGCCATCACGCAGTAAAACGCGCTCGCAAGGTTCGCGCCGAGCACCGCGTCCGCGCGCGCGGCGTCGAGCTGGCGCCAGCTGCGCTCGACGATGTTCGAGCCCGCGTTGTTCACCAGCACGTCGAGGCGGCCGAGACGGCGCTTGATCGCCCCGGCGACCCTCCTGGCGGTGGTCGCCTTGCTCAGGTCGCCCGGCAGGACCAGCGCGCTGCCGCCGGCCGCCTTGATGCGCTTCGCCACGCCGTCGAGCGCGGCCTTGCGCCGCCCCGTCAACACGAGCTTCGCGCCGGATCGCGCCAGCCTCAATGCCGCCGCTTCGCCGATGCCGGAGCCTGCGCCCGTCACCCAGACGACCTTGCCTTTCAGACTGGCCAATGAATTCCCCTCTCGTTACCCACATGAAAATCCATGCGGGCCTGCGCCCGCCGCCTACTTCGCCGCATTCAGCTCGTCATTCTTGTAGTACTTGGTGCCCTGGATCGTGGCTTCGAGCGCCAAACCCGCTTCGGTCAGTTGATAGAGGTCCACGCCCGGTGCGACGGTGATCGCGCCCTCGGCAGCGCCGCCCTTGCTGCTGGTCTTGGCGACCGCGTCGGCGTGCGCGCCGGCTTCCCAGCCGCTGTCGACGAAACCGTCGAACGCGTCCTGCGTGCGGAAGACGAACACGCCGCGGAAATCCTTCACACCCAAACCAAGGCCGATGCCGCCCGAAACCATCTTCATGTAGACGTCCCTGGCCGTCCGGTTGTTGTGCGCGACGCCCGAGCCGGCCGCCGCCGACAGGAAGATCAGGTTGACGCCGACGTTGCTGAACACCGCGTAGCCGTAGGCCTTCTGCAGGTTCCCCTTCGCCGCCGGATGCACCTTGTACAGGCGCGCCAGCGTCTCGTTGCGCATCTTGACGATTTCGGCGCGCTCTTCGGCAGGAGTCGCAGCCCAGGTAATCGGCGCGAGGATTCCGAGCAGCCAGAAGGCCGCGGTGGCGACAAGTGTCCGGTTCATGTCATTGGCCTAGAACTTCATTCCTTCCAGGTCGGCCTCCCACGGAAAGCGCCCGGTCTCGTAGCGCGAATAGGCGAGCTTGCCGTCGACGACGACGTCGAACTGGCCCGACTTGCCCGGCCGGATGTCGACCGGCCCACGGCCCCGGGCTTCGATCCAGGCCTTCACACGGAGGGCCTCGGGTTGGTAGCCTCAACCTGCGCAGTAATGAATGACGACCGCCATGTCCGTTGCTCCTTGCGTGCAGTCTAGCCGCTACGGAAGAAAAAGTGGGGTCGGAGTCCAATTCGGCCGGCCAGCACGGCGCGGCCCGGATGCGGCGGCTATTTCCTGAGTGCCTCGAACCGGCACGTGGCGGCGCCGCAGGCGCGGCATGCGATCTCCCGCGCTTCGCACGGCGCACCAAGTGCCAGCCCCGCCACCGCTTCCAGCATGCCGGCGATGGGCGAGCAGACGGGCGCGTCGGCAGCGCCATGGCCTTGCGCGAACGGGCTGTCCTTCACTTCCAGCGCAAGCGGCGCAGCGCCCGGCGCGCCGAACTGCCACTCGCCCCAGCCGAGTTCGGCGGCGGTCTTCTCGATCATCGCCAGCAGCGCCGTGGCGTCGCCGCCGCCGGCTTCGAGGTAGCGCCGCGCGGAATCGCCGCCGTGCTCGGCCGTGGAACGCGCGAGTGCCGCGAAAGCCTGCGAGCGCGCCGGTTCCTCCAGGCGGCGGAACATGCCCATCAGCGTGTCGGCGCGCAGGCGCAGGTAGCGGATCGTACCCTCGCCCGGTTTCATCGCTTCGCCTCCGCAGCCCGTTGCCGCAGCGCCGTCTTGTCGATCTTCGCCACTGCGGTCCGCGGCAGCGCGTCGACGATGCAGATGCGCGCCGGCACCTTGTAGCGCGCGAGATTGTCGCGGCAGTGCGCGGCCAGCTGCTCGATGCTCGCCGGCGCGCCCGGGCGCAGCGCGACCCAGGCCACCGGCAGCTCGCCGCGATAGTCGTCGTTCACGCCGACTACTGCCGCTTCGAGCACCGCGGGGTGCAGGAACAGCACCTCCTCCAGTTCGCGGGGATAGACGTTGTAGCCGCCGACGACCAGCATGTCCTTCTTGCGGTCGCGGATGTAAAGGTAGCCGTCGGCGTCGAACTCGCCGACGTCGCCGGTGTAGAGCCAGCCGCCGCGCAGCGCCTGCGCGGTTTCCTGCGGCAGGTTGCGGTAGCCACGCATCAGTTGCGGACCGCGAGCGCGGATTTCGCCGCGCTCGCCGCGCGCGAGCACGCGTGTGCCCTGCTCGAGGTCGACGATCTCGATTTCGGTGTCGGGAACCGGGACGCCCACCGATCCCGGCTTCGTTTCTCCATGCACAGGATTGAACGACAGCACCGGCCCGGCCTCGGTCTGGCCGTACCCCTCGTAGACCGGCGCGCCGACGGCACCGCGCCAGCGCCGCAGGGTTTCTTCCGGCAGCGCGGCGGCGCCGGAGTAGCAGGTGTGCACCGTGCGCCAGTCGGTCGCCGCCATCGCCGGATGCGCGAGCAGCCCGGTGAACACCGTCGGGCTGCCCGGAAAGATCGTGATCCGCTCGCGCCCGACCGCGGCGAGCACGTCCTCTGGCACATAGCGCGCCAGGAGCACCAGCGCGCCGCGGCAGTTGGGCGCCAGGTAGAGGCCCATCGCCATGCCGTAGGAATGCGACACCGGCATCATGCAGAGGATGCGCTCGCCCTCGCGCGTCGGCAGCAGCGCCTCGCGCTGCGCCACATTGGTGGCGATCGCGCGATGCGTGAGGTCCACGCACTTGGGCTTGCCGGTGGTGCCGCCGGTGTACTGCAGTAGCGCAAGCGAGTCCGGCAGCGGCAGGCGCTCCAGCGCCAGGCCGTCGCCACGCCATTCATCCAGTTGCCGCCGGCCCGCGCCGACGGCCAGCAGCTTCGCCCCGACCGCCGCGGCCAGCGGCGCCACCAACGCCTCCGCAGAGGCGTCGCAGACCACGACCGCGGGTGCCGCATCGCCCAACATGTGCGAAAGCTCGCGCGCGGTGTAGAGCGGGTTCAGCGGCATGTACTGCGCACCGGCGGCAAGCGCGCCGAACGTGGCGACGCAGGTTTCCACCGAGTTGCCGAGCACCGAAGCCACCCGGCCGCCGCGCGCACCGAGCGCTTCGAGCTCGCGCGCGAAGCCCGCCACGCAGGAGGCATATTCCGCGTAGGAGAGCCGCCGCTCGGCGGACACCAGCGCTTCGGCCTGCGGCGCACGCCGTGCCGCGTCCGCCAGCATGTGCGCCACCGTATCGTAAGCAGCTTGCATCATGCGCGCGGCAGGCTCGGCGTCAGCAGCATGCGTGCGTGCAGCGCAAGGTACAGAAGGAACGCGGCACCCCACAGCAGCGCAGCGGCGGCGAGCGCCCATTCACCCGGTCCGTGCATCGAGTACGCCAGGCGCAGCAGCGCCGCGGCGAACACCATGGCGAAGGCAATCGGCATCGCGCGGCCCGCCGTGATGGGTCTTCCGGTGTGGCGCAGCACCACGCGCGTCATCAGGCCGATCTTCAGCATGCCGTAAGCGCCCAGCGTGAAAGCGTGAATCCACGCGTCGCGCGGCAGCGCGGGAAAGATCTCCGACGCCGCACGCAGGAGCAGCGCGACGATGAGCCACGCGTAGCCCAGGTGCACGCACCACAGCAGCGGTTCGCCCGCCGTGCGCCAGCCGCGCCAGCGCGCGAAGCGCCACGCGTGCACGCTGGCTGCGGCAAGCGCGGACGCGGAAACCCAGCCTGCCGGCGCGCCCGCCAGGTCCGCACACGCAAACGCGACCATGGACAGCGCGGTGGCATATTCCAGCGGCATCAGGATCGCCGCCGCGCGCTCGCCGCGCTGCTGCAGCCAGCGGCGCGTGAAGGCCGGCACGAACAAGCCGCCGTACAGCGTGAAGAGAAACGCCAGCGCGTGCACGCCGAGCAGCAGCGCCCAGCGCGCGTCCTCCTGCGCGCCGCGCGCCAGCGCGAGGTGGAAGGCGGCGTTGGCGAGCGCCAGCGCGGCCAGCGGCGGCAGCGTCCAGTAGAACAGCCTGCGCCGCGCCCGGGCGATGCCCAGCGTGAGCAGGGCGGCGAGCGCCGGCAGCAGCGCGCAATCCACCGCCATCACCAGCGTCGTGGACAGCCACTCGCGGCCCAGCATCGCCGCGCGACCGGCCAGCCAGAGCCCGGCGAGCGCGGCGAGCGGCCGGCCGCGCATCTCGGCCGCTCCCGACCAACTCGGCAGCGCGGTGAGCAGCACGCCGCACACCAGCGCCGCGGCGAAGCCGAACAACATCTCGTGCGCGTGCAGCAGCGCGGGGGCAAGCGTCGCATCGGGCGCGCCCCACCACCCGGCGCGCATGCCGTACCAGACGAGCAGCAGCAGCGGACCGTAGGCGGCGGCTGCGAGGAAGAACGGCCGGAATCCGCTGGACCACAATGGCGCGGCGCGCATCTGCCGGCCGGCCCGGCCTCAGGCCGGAATCACGCCCGCGCCCGCCAGCGCGCGGCACTCGTCATCCGAGAACCCCGCCTCGAGCAGCAGCGGCCGCGTGTGCTCGCCGTACTTCGGCGGGAAGGCGAATTCGCGCGACGCGCCCGGCAGGTCCACCGCCATCGGCTGCATGCGCACGCGCTTGCCGTCGGGCATGGTGGTCGCGGTGAGCCGCTCGCGCAGCGCCTCCAGCTCGCGCACCGCCGCGATGCCGTTGATTCGCGCGTGCGGAATGGTCGCCGCGCGCAGCTCCGCCATGATCGTCGCGCTGTCCGCCTGCGCGGTGAGCGCGGAGATGTCGCGTTTCAACGCCTGCCGGTCGCGGATGCGGCCCTCGTTGGTGGTGCGCGCCTCGCTCGCCAACGAAGCGAAACGCGCAATCGCGGTCAACCGGCTCCACTGCACGTCGCTGCCGATCGCCATGTAGAAAAAGCCATCGCTCGCCGGGTAGACGTTGGTCGGCACGAACTTGCGGTGCTCGTTGCCCGCGCGCGAGACTTCCCAGGGCTCGCAGCCGAAATCCAGCAGCGGCAGGGTGGTGATCAGCCACGAAGCCGCCGCCTGCAGCATGGAGACATGGATCTCGCGCCCACGCCCGGTCTCGGCGCGCTCGGCGAGCGCCAGCATCACATTGGCGTAAACCTCGTCGCCCGCCTTGAGGTCGATCACCGGCACGCCGCACAGTACCGGCGTGCCGTTCGGGTCGCCGGTGAGCTCGACGTAACCGGCCATCGCCTGGATCACCGGGTCGTAGCCGGGCACTTCGGGATACTCCGGGCCGAGCGCCGAAATCCCTGCCCAGATGAGGTCCGGCTTCACGGATGAGAGCGTGGCGTAGTCCACGCCGAGCGGCACGTAGCGCTCGGGCACCGTGTTGCAGCAGAAGATGTCCACGCCCAGGCCGCCGATCAGTTTCCTCAGCGCTGCGCGGCCTGCCGCGCTCTTCAGGTTGAGCGCGATCGCTTCCTTGCCGACGTTGGGGGCGATGTAATAGCTCCGCCGATCATCGTCGGCCACCCGGCTGCCAATGTAGCGGTTGGGGTCGCCGGGCAGCCCCTTGCCGGCGCCGAGGGCCTCGATGCGGATCACGCGCCAGCCCAACTGCGCGAAACGCAGCGTGGCGTAGGGCATGGACAACGCCTGCTCGAGGCTGAGAACGGTGCGCCGCTTCACCCCGCCGCGCTCCACACCGGCGATTGGCTGGCGCCGTGCAGCGCGCGGTAGACGTGTTCGGGCGTGAACGGCAGCGCGGACATGCGCACGCCGGTGGCGTTGTAGATGGCGTTGGCCACCGCCGCGGCGATGCAGATCGCCGGCGCCTCGCCCACGCCCTTGGCGCCCTGCGGCCCCTCGCCGTCCATGGTCTCGATGAAGCTGATGTCCATTTCCGGGATCTCTGGCGCGGTAACCAGCTTGTAGTCGCGGAAATTCGGATTGCGGATCACGCCGTTTTCGACCTGCAGGTCCTCGGTCAGGGCGTAGCCCTGCCCCATCACCACGCCGCCCTCGATCTGGCCCTCGATGCCCAGGCGGTTCAGCACGCGGCCCACGTCGTGCGCGCCCGTGACCTTGATGAGGCGGACGATGCCGGTCTGCGTGTCGACTTCGATCTCGCACACCTGCGTGGCCCAGGCGTAGGCCGCGGACACGTCGCCCTTGAACTGCTTGTCCTGGTGCTTGCTCGGCGGCTCGTAATAGAAGCTCGTCATCACCAGTTCCGCGCGGTCGGAGAAATGCAGACCGCGCAGGAACTTGCCGAGATCGAACAGGCGCTCGCCGCCGTCCTTCTTCACCACGCAGCCGGCGTGCAGATCGAGCGCGTCCTCGGCGAGCCCGGTCTTCGCCGCGGCGGCAGCGAGGATCTTCACCTTGGCCTTCTTCGCCGCGCCGATCGCCGAGTTGCCGGCGATGAATGTCGTGCGCGAAGCGTGCACGCCCACGTCCCAGGGCGTGATGTCGGTGTCGTTGTTGACCACCGTGACCGCGGACATCGGCAGCCCCAGTTCCTCGCAGACGAGCTGCGAGAGCACGGTCTCGGAACCCTGCCCGATCTCGGAAGCGCCGGTGATCAGCGTGACGTGCGCGAAGTCGTCGATCTTCAGGATGGTGCCGCAGCCGTCCGACGGATAGATCTTCGCGCCGCCGCCGACGTGCAGCATGGAGGCCATGCCGACGCCGCGCTTCACCGGGTCGGCGCCGTTCCAGCGGCTGCGGTTCTGTGCCTGCTTCTTCAGGAAGTCGCTGCGCATAGCCGCCGTCGAGAGGCAATCCTGGAAACCGCAGCTCTTGAAGTGCATGCCCTGCGGCGTCACCTCGCCCGGCACCTGCGCGTTCTGCAGCCGGAAGGCGACCCCGTCCATGCCGATCGCCTCGGCGAGCTTGTCCATGTGCGCTTCCACCGCAAAGGTCGCCTGCAGGTTGCCGTAGCCGCGGAACGAACCGGCGTACGGGTTGTTGGTGTAGATCGCGCGCGTGTGGTACTTGCAGTGCGGCACGCGGTACAGCGACGAGATGGTCTGCATCATGACGAACGGCGTCGTCGCACCCCACGAGGTGTACGCGCCGTTGTCGTGCACCGTCTCGACGTCGCGGAAGGTGAGCGTGCCGTCCTTGCGGCAGCCCGAGCGCAGCTTCAGCAGCACGGGCTGGCGCGTCGGCGAGGCGATGAACTCCTCCTCGCGCGTGAACACCAGCTTCACCGGGCGGCGCGTGATCTTCGCCAGGAAGATCGCGATCGGCTCGAAGGGATAGATGTCGAGCTTGGAGCCGAAGCCGCCGCCGATCGGCGGCTGGATGATGCGGATGCGCCCGGGATCGATGCCCAGCAGCTCGGCAAATTCGCGCTTGTGCAGGAACGGCACCTGCGTGTTGGAATAGAGCAGCAGGTTGCCGTTGGGGTCGAACTCGGCGATCACGCCCGAGACGCCCATGCAGCAGTGGGTCACGTAGTGCAGCTTGAACACGTCCTCGATCACCACGTCGGACTCGGCTTCGCCCGCCACAATGTCGCCCTGCGCGTAGTCGAAGGTCATGGCGACGTTGTCCGGCTTGCCGGCGAACGCCACCGGCGCCCCCGCGGACTTCAGGTGATCGCTCGTGTCCGCGCCGTGCGGCTCCGGGTGGATCAGCGGCGCGCCGGGTGCGAGCGCCTCGCGCGTGTTGGCGACGACCGGCAGCGGCGAGTACTCCACCTTGATCAGCTTGAGCGCCGCCTCGGCGATCTCTTCCGAATCGGCGGCCACCGCGGCGATCTCGTCACGCAGGCTGCGCACGCGGTCGGTCTTCAGCGGCAAATGGTCCTTGCCCACGCCGATGGGCCGCTGCCACGGCACGTCCGCGGCGGTGATCACGGCGTGCACGCCGGGCAGCGCCTTCGCGGCCGACGTGTCGATGGAAACGATGCGCGCGTGCACCTGCGTCGAGCGAAGGATCTTTGCCTGCAGCGCGCCCGGGATCTCGAGGTCCTGGATGTAGCGCGTCTTGCCGCTTGCCTTGTCGGGCGCATCCATCTTCGGGATGCGCTTTCCAATGAGGCTCGCGCCCGCGCTCGGGAGGGTATCGCCCGCTACCGGGTCGTCAGCGGCGCCCATGTTCGCCTCCCTGCGCCGCCGCCGAGGCAATCGCGTCGATGATCTTGCGGTAGCCGGTGCAGCGGCAGAGGTTGCCCTCGATGCCGCGCCGGATCTCGGTCTCGTTCGCGTTGGGGTGGCCGGCGATCACGTGCGTCGCCTGCACCATCAGGCCTGGCGTGCAGAAACCACATTGCACCGCGCCGTTGGCGACGAAGGCGTCGCGCAGCTTCTCTCCCAGAGGGCTGCTCGTCACGCCTTCCACGGTGACGAGCGAACGCCCGTCGCAGTCGGCGGCGAACATCAGGCAGGAGTTCAGCGTCGTGCCGTCCACCAGGATGGTGCAGGCGCCGCACTCGCCCTCGCCGCAGCCGTCCTTGGTACCGGTGAGGCCGAGCTGGTCGCGCAGCATCTCCAGCGTGCTCATGCCCGCCGGCACGCGAGCTTCGCGCCGCACGCCGTTCAGCGTGAAAGCGATATCACAGTTGGCCGACATGGCTCAGGACCCTCTTCAGCATGTTGTGGACGAGCTCGCGCCGGTACCAGTCCGAGGCGCGCACATCCGAGATGGGGTGGACCTCCGCCAGCGCCGCCTGCGCCGCGGCTTCCAGCGTCGCCGCATCGGGCGCGCGGCCTTCCAGCGCAGCCTCGGTGCGCGGCGCACGGATCGGCGTCGGCGCCACCGCGCCGAAGGCCACCCTCACGTCGCGCAGCACGCTGCCTTCGCGCCTCGCGCCGACCGCGATCGAGATCGCCGCGATGTCGAGCCCGGGGCGCGTGCCGTGCTTGTAGAACTCGCCGGTGAAGCCGGGTTTCGGCAGCGGGATTTCAACGGCAGTGAGCAGTTCTTCCGGTTTGCGGCAGGTGCGCCCCGGCCCGGTGAGGAACTGCGCCAGCGGCACGCGGCGCATCTGCAGCGTGCCGTTCGGCTTCGCGGCGAGCACCACGCTCGCGTCCAGCGCCAGGAGCGGCACCAGCGTGTCGCCCGCCGGCGAGGCGTTGCACAGGTTGCCGCCGATGGTGGCCGCGTTGCGGATCTGGTCGCTGGCGAAGTGGTCGCAGGCCTGCCACAGGAGGCCGAGGCGATCGTGCACCAGCGCGTTGGCGTGCAGTTCGGTGATCGTCACCAGCGCGCCGATGCGCACCACGCCGCCGCCCTCCTCCAACCCGTTCATCTCCGGCACCCGGCGCACGTTCATCAGCACCGGCTGGAACTTCACCCGCCCGGCGCGCGTCTGCGGCATGAGGTCCGTGCCACCCGCGAGCACCGTGACCTTGCCGTCGCGCAGGATGCCGGCGGCCTCGTCCAGCGAGGCCGGCGCGCAATAGCGCTCAATCGGCGTCATCTAGAACCTCACCGGCTCGCGGAAGCGGCCGAAGACGCCGACCATGACCTTGGTGATCTCGCCGACGCTGGCGTAGCACTTGACCGCCTGCATGATGGCGGGCATCAGGTTGGTTCCCGAACGCGCATCGGCCTCGACGCGCGATAGCGCAGCCGCTACCGCAGCCGCATCGCGTTCGGCGCGCACCGCGTCCAGGCGCGCCACCTGCTCGCGTGCGTCCTCCTCGCGGTACGGGTGGAATTCCATTTCCCTCTTCTCTTCGTCGATGCGGTAGCAGTTGACGCCGACCTTGCGGAAGGCGCCCGCATCGACGTCGCGCTGGTGCCGGTAGGCCTGCGACGACACCTGCGCCTGGATGCGCCCCTCGGCCACCAGTCGCACGATGCCGCCCTGCGCGTCGACGTCGGCCATCACCTGCTCCATCTTCGCGCGCATCTGGTTGGTCAGCGTCTCGACGTAGTACGAGCCGCCCATCGGGTCGGCGGTATCGCACAGGCCCATCTCCTCGATCAGCATCTGCATGGTGCGCAGCGAGATGCGCTGCGCGTATTCCGAGGGGATGGTGTAGGCCTCGTCGAAACAGCACAGCGCCATGGTCTGCGCGCCCGAGAGCGCGCTGATCAGCGCATAGTACGCGCCGCGCACGATGTTGAGTTCGGGCTGCTCGAAAGTGAGGCCGCCGCCACCGCCGCCGGCGATCATGCGCATCCACATCGAGCCCGGTTTGGTGGCGCCATACTGCTCCTTCATGATCTTCGCCCACAGGCTGCGGCCGGCGCGGAATTTGGCCACCTGCTCGAACAGGCCGCCGAAGATGTTGAAGTTGAACGACAGACGCCCGGCGAATTCGTCCACCGGCAGGCCACGGCGGATCGCCTCGTCGGCATAGGCCCTGGCGATGCAGAAGGCGTAGGCCATTTCCTGCACCGGGTCGCAACCGGATTCGCGGATGTGGTATCCGCACACCGACACGGGGCTGTACTTGGGCGCGTGCTGCGCGCAGTACTCGATGGTGTCGCCCACCAGCCGCACCGAAGGCTCCACCGGATAGATCCAGGTGCCGCGGCCGACGAACTCCTTGAGGATGTCGTTCTGCGCGGTGCCGCGCAGCCTGGCGATGTCGTAGCCGCGCTTCTCCGCCATGGCGAGGTACATGGCGATGAGGATCGCCGCCGCGCCGTTGATGGTGAGCGAAACCGTGATCTTCTCCAGGTCGATGCCGTCGAATGCGACCTCGAAGTCGCGCAGCGTGTCCACTGCCATGCCCACGCGCCCGATTTCGCCGTCGGACTGCGGATCGTCGGAATCCATGCCGCACTGGGTCGGCAGGTCGAAGGCCACGTTCAAGCCCGTCTGGCCGTTGTCGATCAGGTACTTGAAGCGCTTGTTGGTGTCGGTGGCGTTGCCGAAGCCCGTGTACTGCCGCATGGTCCAGGGCTGGCGGCGGTACATCAGCTTGTGGATGCCGCGCGTGAACGGGTAGTCGCCCGGGTCGCCGATCATGCCCGCGCCGCCGCTCGCCTCGACGTCGGCCGATGTGTACAGCGGCTGTATCTCGATGCCCGATTCGTTCACCACCGGGCGCAGTTGCCGTTCGGGTGCGTCGTTGGGTTTCATGTCGCGTTCGCCTTGATGAAGTTGACGATGTCCTCGAGCCGCGAGCTCGAGGGGAAGATGCCCTTGAAGCCGAGCGCGCGCAGCTCGGCATGGTCCTGCGCCGGCAGGTTGCCGCCGATCACCCACAGCTTGTCGCCGAGCCCCGCGGCCTCGAGCAGGGGCTTCAGCTTGCGGCAGAATGGCACGTGCGCGCCCGCCATGCTGGAGAGCGCGATCACGTCCACGTCCTCGTCCAGTGCGATGCGCGCCACCGACTCGGGCGTCTGCCGCAGGCCGGTATAGACCACCTCGAAGCCGGCGTCCATCAGCGCGCGCACCACCACCTTGGCGCCCTGGTCGTGGCCGTCCAGCCCCGGCTTGGCGAGCACGATCTTGATGCGCTTTGCCTCGCTCACGATGAGGATACTTCCTTGGCGATGATCAGCTTGAGGATCTCGCTCGTTCCGCCGCCGATCAGCGTGAAGCGCACGTCGCGCAGGTAGCGCTGCACCGGGTATTCCATGGCGAAGCCGTACGACGCATGCACGCGGCACGCCTCGTCCGCCACGCGCGCGGCGCACTCGCTGGCGAACAGCTTCGCCATCGCCGCCTCCTTGTGGTGCGGCTTGCCGGCGTCGCGCAGCCAGGCGGCGCGGTAGACGAGGTGCGTGGCGGCTTCGAGTTCGGTGGCCATCTCCGCCAGTTTCATCTGGATCGCCTGGTAGCGGTTGATGGTCTTGCCGAACTGCTTGCGCTCGCCCGAGTAGCGCACCGCCGCCGCCAGCGCCGCGCGCGCAAGGCCCACCGCCATCGCCCCGGTGATGATGCGGATCTCGGCGAGCGTCTTCCTCAGGTGCCCTTCACCGTCGCCCTCCTCCTTCGAGAGCCGGTGGCTGTCGGGCACCATGCACTCGTCGAAGGCAAGTTCCGAGGTCGGCAGCGCCCAGACGCCCATCTTTTCGATCGCGCGGCCGAGGTTCACGCCGGCGAAGCCGCGCTCGACGAGGAAGATGGTCAGCTGCTTCTCCGCCCCTGCCTTGGCGAACACGGTGAAGAAATCCGCCACCGGCGCCGAGGTGACCCAGGTCTTCCGGCCGTTGAGCACGTAGCCGCCGTCCACCTTGCGCGCGTGGGTGGCGATGGCGTCCAGCTCGCTGCCTGCATTCGGTTCGGTCATGCAGATGGCGCCGATCTTCTCGCCGCGCAGCGCCGGCCGGAACAGGCGCTCGAGGATGTCGGCGTTGCCCAGCGTGTGCAGGAACTTGGTGCCCATCAGCGACTGCATCGCCGCGCAGCCGGCGAGCGACATCGAGCCGCGCGCGATCTCCTCCAGCGCGATGCAGAACTCGGTGAGCTGCATGCCGCTGCCGCCCGCGTCCTCGGGGTAGCGCATGCCGAAGAGGCCCATGCCGGCGAGTTCGCCGAACAGCTCGCGCGGGAATGCGTGCGCCTCGTCCAGCGCCGCGGCCTGCGGCGCGATGCGCTGGTCGCAGAAGCGCGCGAAGGTGTCGCGCACCTGCCGTTGCTCGGGCGTCGGTTCGAAGTTCATGCCTTGAGCTCGGTCCATTTGTAGTCGATCAGCTCGAGCAGCACGCCGTTCACCGCCTTCGGGTGCACGAAGGCGAACTCGCAATCGCGGAACTTGCGCGCGCCGCCGACGAACGGGTAGTCCTTGCCCTTCAACTCGTCCATCGCGGCGCGCGTGTTGTCCACGTTCAGCGACAGCAGCATGATGCCCTCGCCGCGCTTGTCGATGAACTTGGCCACGTCGCCATCGGGCGTGAGCGACTCCATCAGCTCGAAGCCCACGCCTCCCACCCAGTAGCGCGCGACGCGGATTTTCTCCGGCTCGTCGACGTAGGCGTCATCCGGCTCGTCCTTGCCGAGGATCGGCTCCCAGATCTTGCGCGCCGCCTCCAGGTTCTTCACCGCAATGCAAATGTGGTCCAGCTTGTTGACTTTCATCGTCCCCCCAGTACGGCGGCGCGCACGTCTTCCTTGCGCACCTTGCCCAGTGCCGTGCGCGGCAGGCGCTCAAGGAAGCGCACGTCGCGCGGATGCTTGTAGCGGGCGATGCGCCCCTCGAAGAGCGCCATCACCTCGCCGCTGGTGACGCGGCAGCCCCGCTTCAGCACCACCGCGGCGATCACCTTTTCTCCCCAGCGCTCGTCCGGCCCGCCGAACACGCAGGCCTCCTCGATCGACGGGCAGGCGAGCAGCACGCTCTCGACCTCCGCCGGGTAGACGTTCTCGC
>SXGT01257176.1_pt1 | contig 18109 bp, 16 predicted proteins | sample 3176221 | NCBI WGS metagenome assembly SXGT01 (sample SAMN11356862, study PRJNA531348) | freshwater metagenome | isolation source: freshwater sample F1-120 | place: China: Fuxian Lake, Yuxi | collected 2017-12-25
GGCCACTCGGACCTCATCGCCGGCGTCGTCGCCGGGCGCGCGCCGCTCGTCGCCACCGTCCATCACGCCCTCAATCACCTCGGCGGCTGCCTCGATCCGCACGCCTGTTTCCTGCTCGAGCGCGGCCTCAAGACCCTTCCGCTGCGCGTCCGCCAGCACAACCAGAACGCGCTCGCCCTGGCCCGCTACCTCGCCGCGCGCCCCGATGTGACAGCCGTTCACTATCCCGGCCTCGACCCCGAGCGCCTCGTTCCGTCGAGCGTCCGCGCCGCCTACGCCGGCTTTGGTGGCGTCCTCTCGGCCGAGCTCGCAGGCGGTGCGGCGCGCGCCGATCGCGTGCTCGCGTCTCTCCGAATGGCCGTCCACGGCCCCTCGCTCGGCGGCAGCGAGACGCTCGTCACGCGCCCCGCGACCACCTCGCACGCCGCGCTCGCCGCCCCCGAGCGCGAAGCCCTCGGGATCTCGGACGGCCTCGTCCGCATCGCCTGCGGCCTCGAGGGCACCGAGGACCTGATCGCCGACTTCGCCCAAGCCCTCGACGCCACCGGCCCGACAGCCCACGGCGCAGGCCCAATGTGACCCCTGTCAACATCAAGTCTCGCGGGCAGCCCGGAAACGGCCCTGACGGGCCACTGCGGGCCTTCGCGAGCCAGCCCGACGACGCGCCCATCCCCATCCTCCATAAGGATGCTGCGCTGGTCGTCGTCATGAAACCGAGCGGCCTCGCCGTCCACCGCGGCTGGGCCCACGCGCCGCACTACGCGCTCGATCGCGTGCGCGATCAGATCGGCCACTACGTCTGGCCCGTCCACCGCCTCGACCAGGCGACCAGCGGCGTTCTCGTCATGGCGCTCACCCAAGACGCCGCGAGCCGTCTCAGCGGCCAATTCTCCGATCATACGATCGACAAGCGCTACCTCGCGCTCGTCCGCGGCATCCCACCCGAAGCGCTCACGCTCGATCACGGCATCGCCCTCGAGCCCGGCGAGAAACCCCAGCGCGCCGTCACGCACTTCCGTCGCCTCTGGGTCTTCGAGCGCCGCTACAGCCTCGTCGAGGCCCGCCCCGAAACCGGCCGCCGCCACCAGATCCGCCGCCACCTCAAGCACCTCAGCTGCCCCATCATCGGTGACGTCAACTACGGCAAGGGCGAGCACAACCGCCTCTTCCGCACCCGTTTTGCCCTTTGCCGCCTCGCCCTCCATGCCCTCTCGCTGACCTTCGTCCATCCGGTCACCGGCCTTTCCCTCACGGTCACGGCGCCGCTTCCGGCCGACCTCGCCGGCCCGCTCGCCCAAATGGGATGCCCGCTCGAAGCGCTCGGGCTGGCCAGCGCCCCGCCAAGCATCTAAGCTTCCGCCATGGCCATCCTCACCCAGAACGACGAGATCCGCCGCGTGCTCGCGTCCGCGAAGGTCGTCGCCGTGCTCGGCGCCAACGATGACCCGCCGCGCCCCGCCTACTACGTGCCCGATTATCTCCACGACAAAGGCTTCAAGATCCGCCCCGTCAACCCGGCCAAGCTCGGCACGCGCCTCTGGGGCGCGACGTTCGTCGCCTCGCTCGGCGATGTCGGCGAGCCGATCGACGTCGTCGATGTGTTCCGGAGGAGCGACCAGCTCGCCATGCACGTCGACGAAATCCTCGCGCTCCGCCCGCTTCCCAAGGTGGTCTGGTTTCAGTCCGGGATCCGCGACGGTGCCGTGGCCAAGGCGCTCGCAGCGGCTGGCATCGACGTCGTCCAAGACCGCTGCATGCTCCAGGATCACCGCCGCATGTTCGGCCAATACGAGTGACCCTCTCGTCCAAGCCGCGCCTCTTGCGGGTGCACGACCTTGGCGCGCTGCCCGAGGTCGTCCTGGCGCGTGACCTCCGACGCGAGCTCAAACGCGGCCACCCGTGGCTCTTCCGCGACGCCTTGCGCCTGGCTACGTCGAATGTAGACACTGGAAACATCGTCCGTATCCGCGCGCGCGATGGCGGCAAGATCGGCCCGGTCATCGCGAAGGGCTACTGGGACCCCGAGGGCCCGCTCGCGATCCGCGTCCTCACGACCGACCCGCGCGACGTCATCGACGACGCCTGGGTGCGCGCCCGCCTCACCCGCGCCATCAGCCTGCGCGCGGCCCTCTTCGCCGACGCCCGCACCACCGGCTACCGCCTCGTCAACGGCGAGGGCGACGGCCTCCCCGGCTTGGTCGTCGATCGCTACGGCGACACCGCGGTCGTGAAGCCCGACGGCCCGGTCGCGGAAGCGTTCTGGGACGTCGCGGGCATCGCGCGTTGGCTCGTCGACACGCTCGGCCTGAGCCACGTCTACGCCCGCTATCGCAGCCGCGGCGGCGCCCGCGGCGAGCCGCTCATCGGCCCCGCAAGGGCCGCGCCCGTCCCCTTTCGCGAGCACGGCCTCGCCTTCCTCTCCGACATCGTGCACGGCCAGAAGACCGGCTTCTTCATCGACCAACGCGAGAACCGCCAGCTCGTCGGCGCCCTCGCGCGCGGGCGGCGCGTGCTCAACGTCTTCGGCTACACCGGCGGCTTCTCGGTCTACGCGGGCGCCGGCGGCGCGACCGACGTCACGACGATCGACATCGCGCCGGCCGCCATCGAGGCCGCGAACGCCCAGTGGGCCCTCAATGAACTACCGCCCGAGCGGCACCATGGCGTGACCGCGGACGCGTTCGCCTTCCTCGAGAGCGCTGGCGCCCGCTGGGATCTGGTCATCCTCGACCCGCCGGCCTTCGCACCCGCGCGCGACAAGGCCCCGCAGGCCATCGCCGCGTATCGCAAGATGGTCGCGCTCGGCACCCGCGTCGCGTCCCCCGACGCCATCGTCGTCGCGGCGAGCTGCTCGGCGCATGTCGGTGCGGCCGACTTTCTGGACGCCGTCGAGGCCGGCGTCGCCGACGCGCGCCGCTCGGCGACCCTCCTCACCTCCACCGGGCAACCGCCCGATCATCCGGCGCCCCTTGCCTGTCCCGAGCTTCGCTACCTCAAGTGTGCATTCCTGCACATTCGCCCTTGAGACGGCTTGACGCCGCGGTGTCGAGTTCCTATGGGGAGGGCCCAGTCACATTTCCCCTCGGAGAACGACGATGACGCTGATCAAGAAGAAGAGCCCGGAGTGGACCGCGAAGGCCTATCACAAGGGCGACGAAGTGAAGGTCTCGAGCGCCGACTTCGCCGGCAAGTGGCACGTCCTCTACTGGTACCCGCTCGACTTCACGTTCATCTGCCCGACCGAGATCAAGGGCTTCCAGGAGCTCGCGGGCGAGTTCGCCGATGAGGGCGTCTCGGTCGTCGGCGTCTCGACCGACTCGTTCTTCAGCCACAAGGCGTGGTTTGCGGACCGCGCGATCTTCCCGAACGAGATCACGCACCCGGTCATCGCGGACACGAACCACGCGGTCAGCAAGGCTTTCGACGTCCTCAAGGAAGAGGACGGCATCGCCTTCCGCGCGACCGTGGTCGTCGACGACAAGGGCCTCGTTCGCTCGGTGTCGGTCAACGACACGAACGCCGGACGCAGCCCGCGTGAGACCCTGCGCACGGTGCAGGCGCTCAAGTCGGGTGGCCTGTGCGGGGCCGACTGGCACAAGGGCGAGAAGTTCGTCAAATAGGTCCCGATGCGCGCGGCCGCTCCGTGAGAGCGCTTTGCGGATGTCCTGAAACTTCGAAACCCCGGCGGCCTGGCTGTCCGGGGTTTCGTCCATCTGAAGGAGACCAGCCATGGGCAAGCTCGAGCAGATCGGTGGCGACAACTGGCGCGAGTTCATTGGATCCGAGCTCGCGATCCTGATGCTCGGCAAGAGCGATTGCGCGGCCTGCGCGGCCTGGACCACCGAGCTGGAAGCATGGCTCGAGGCCGGGCCCACGCTGCCCGCGGGCGCTCCTGCCGCGCGGGTCGGCAAGATGATCCTCGATCAGCGCGGCATCACCGACTTCAAGCGCGAGAACATGGAGTGGCTCAAGGATCTGGAGGATCTCCCCTTCACGATCCTCTACCGCCACGGCGCGCGCGAGAAGAGCTTCGCCGGCGGCGGCATCGATCGCCTCGAGACGCGCCTGACGAATCTGTTCGCCCCGAGCTGAGCCCATCACGCGGGCGTCCCGCGAGATCGCGAGATCTTGGACATGCGCCCGATCCGATGGTGTAACCGGCCGACGGGGTGGGCCCGCGCGCGCCCTCGCACACACCATGCACCTACGCACCCCCCAGCTCTCCGCGATCGTGTCGCTCGCAGCGTCGCTCCTTGCCGCGTGCTCGAACGATCCGGACTTCGATCTTCCGGGGGCATCCGCCGGCGAGGACCACGCGGCCGCGCTCCCGCTTGCGTTCGTGGACGACCCGACGCTCGGCGGCGCCCCCCTCGCCGCCGCCGACGAGGCGGCGAGCGGGGCGCCCGTGGGTGCCGCGCCGATCGCGCACGGTCAGGGCACACTGCCGATCGCCCTCACGGGTTGGCCGCTCACGCTCGAAGGCACCAGCCTCGACGCCGTCGTCCGGCGAAATGCGCCAAGCGGCGTGCGTGCGATCGTTGCACTTCGCGACAAGCATCGCGTGCGCCTCGTCGAGCTCGCCGCCGGCCCCGACGGCCGCGCCACGGTCGCCGCCCAGCGCACGTTCGAGGGGCAGACGCCTGGCGCGGTCGCGCTCGCCGAGCAGGGCGGAACCACCGTCGCCACCTGGGTCGACGCCGGCGAATTGCACGTCGCCGCCACCACCACGGACGCGGGCGCGTTCAACCCCGAAACCCTCCTCGGCGAGGCGTCCGCGGTCGTCGTCGGCAACGCGGTGATCGCGCCGGTGGCATCGACCGCGACCAGCGACGGCGGCTTTCTCGTCTGCGCCGCGATCGATCCGGGAGGTCCGCGCTGCGCGGTCCTGACGAATGTTTCCAGTGTCAACATGCCGGCGCGTCTGACGCCGAGCGCGACGCTCGGACGCGACGGTTGGGCGCCGATCGGCAAGCTCGGCGCCCATGTCGTCGAGGCGATCGCCGAGAGCCCGCGCGGCTTCATGGTCGTCACCTCGACCTGCGTGAGCCGCGGCGGTTGCGCACGCAAGTCCGTCTCGGTCACGCGCCTCGGTGCCCACGCCGAGTCCCTGAAGAAGGCCACGCGTCGCATCGCCGAGATCCAGTCGCGCCGCGGCGTGACGGCCATCCGCACGTCCGACGGCATTCTCCTCGTCGCGCGGCGCGTGGGCGCGGGCGAGACCGCCGCCTGGCACCTCGCCGAGGACCAGCTCCGCGAAGCGCCCGGCCGCTACAGCGGCGCGCTCGGCGGCTTCTTCGCCGAGGGGACGACGGTCGTCGTCGAGAACGGCCTGCTCGTCATGCGCAATGGTTTTCCGGTCGCGCCGCCGCGCGCGCGACGCTGGACGCGCGAGACGGGACTCGCGGATCCCGAGCCCTGGCCGCCCGCCGTCGAAGCGCTATTTCCGACCCACATCGAGCAGACGATCGCGGCCGCGCCCGGCATCGCGATCTTCGCCACACCCGCCAGGAAAGGGCACATCACGGCCCTCGTGCTCATCCTCGATCGGACCTGACGGCGCGATGTTCGTCGACGTCCACGCGCACCTCATCCACGACGCGTTTGTCGGCGACGAGGATGCCGCCGCGCAGCGCGCTCTCGCAGCGGGCGTCGATCGCGTCATCGTCAATGGGCTCGAGCCGCGCTCGAACCGCGCGGTGCTCGCGCTCTGCGCGCGCCACCCGAACCTCTTGCCGGCGCTCGGGATCTACCCGGTCGACGCCATCGCGCACCAGATTGATCCTGCCAGTTGGCAACATCCCTGGGGCCCGCCCGCGCCGTTCGATCCCGACGCGGAGATCGCGTTCATCGCCGAAGAAGCCGCCAAGGGCAGCCTCGTCGCGATCGGCGAGTGCGGCCTCGACGCCTACTGGGATACCGCCCACATGCCCGAGCAGGAGCGGGTCCTGCGTCGCCTCATCGAGGTCGCGCTCGCGCACGATAAGCCGCTCATCCTCCACACGCGCAAGGCTGAAGAGCGGACCTTCGCGATCCTCACCGAGATGGGCGTCACGCGCGCCGACTTCCACTGCTTTGGCGGCAAGCTCAAGCTCGCCCAGCGCATCGCCGAGGCCGGCTACTACCTCTCGATCCCGCCGGTCGTCGCGCGCAACGAGGCCTTCCAGCGCATGACCGCTCAGCTTCCGCTGGATCAGATCCTCACCGAGACCGACTGCCCCTACATGGGCCCGGTCGCCGCCGAGCGCAACGAGCCCGCGTTCGTCCCCGCGGCTGTGAGCGTCATGGCGAAGCTGCGCGGACTCGCGCCGGACGTCATGGCGCACGCCATCCGCGCGAACTTCGAGCGCCTTTTCCGCGTGTAGGCGAGGGTCGGCGCGTCTGCCCCGGCGACCCGGGGTTCAATGCGCCATCACGACCATCGCGCGCGGCGCCGACTCGGCGTACAAGGGCGGCATGCGACGCGCGAAAATCGTCTGTACCCTCGGCCCCGCCACCAGTGACCAAGCCGCCGTCGACGCTCTCGTCGAGGCCGGCATGGACTGCGCCCGGCTCAACTTCTCCCACGGCACGCACGAGGCTCACGCCGCGACCGCCGCGATGGTTCGTACGGCCGCCCAAAAGGCCGGTCGGCCGCTCGCCATCCTCGCCGATCTGTGCGGTCCCAAGATGCGCGTCGGCCGCTTCGAGGGTGGCAGCATCGAGCTCGTCGCGGGCGCCGCCTTCACGCTCTCGGTCGTCGAGCGCCCCGGCAATGTTGACGGTGTCTACATTACGTACGCCGCGCTGGTCGACGACGTCGATCCCGGCGACATCATCCTCCTCGACGACGGCCTCCTGCAGCTCAAGGTCGAGCGCGTCGAGGCACCGAACATCCACTGCATCGTCGAAGTCGGCGGCACGCTCTCCGACAAGAAGGGCCTGAACGTCCCGGGCCGCCGCCTCTCGACGCCGGCGCTCACCGACAAGGACCGCGTCGATCTGGCCTTTGCCGTCGACGTCCTCCACGTCGACTTCATCGCGCTCTCGTTCGTGCGCTCGCCCGACGACGTGCGCGAGGCGCAGCTCCTGGCCAAGGGCACGCCGGTCATCGCGAAGATCGAGAAGCCCGACGCCATCACGAACCTCGCGGCCATTCTCGATACGGCCGACGGCGCGATGGTCGCGCGCGGCGACCTCGGCGTCGAGATGGGCGCCGAGAAAGTCCCGCTCCTCCAGAAGCGCATCATCCGCGAGGTGAACGCGCGCCGGAAGCTCGTCATCACCGCGACGCAGATGCTCGACTCGATGATCCGTAACCCGACCCCGACGCGCGCCGAGGCCGCCGACGTGGCGAACGCCGTCCTCGACGGCACCGACGCGCTCATGCTCTCGGGCGAGACCGCGAGCGGCCGCCACCCGACGCTGGCCGTGCAGATGATGGACCGCATCATCCGCGAGGTGGAGCGCGATTGGATCGCGAACGTGCACGACGTGAAGGAGATGCTGCCGTCCCCCTTGATGGTGCCCTCGACGCAATGGGACTTCGCCGACGCGGCCGCGCGCTCGGCCGCGCTCATGTCGATGATGCTGCCGCTCGCGGCGATCGTGGTCTTCACGCGCGACGGGCGCACGGCCTCGCTCATCTCCGAATACCGGCCGCGCGCGCCGATCGTCGCGCTCACCAAGGACAACCACACCGCCAATCGCATGGCGGTCGACTGGGGCATCACGCCGCGCGTCGAGGTCCCGCCGGAGCACCTGGCCGAGGGCGTGCGCATGGCCACCGGGCTGCTGCTCCGCGAGGGGATCTGCCAGGTCGGCGACGCCTTCGCGCTCGTCATCGGATGGCCCGTCGCGTCGGGCACGAACACCGTCAAGTTGCATCGAATCTAGCGCCTTTGTTTGCTGCGCCCGCGGCCACCACCGCCGCCATCATCACACGATAGGAGCCTACCCATGCACCGTTCCGTATTCCTGCGCCTCGTGCCCCTCGCCCTGACTGCGACTCTCGTGACCCTCTCGGCCGCGAGCGTCCATGCCATCCCGCCGCGTGGCCCCGATCCGTTCAGCCACGACAAGGGCTTCTTCATGCGCCTCTCCGGCGGGGGCGGTTACGGTCACGCGGGCAGCCGCGCGGGCAGCTCCGACGTCACGCTGTCGGGGTTTGCGGCTCAGCTCGACCTGGCCTTCGGCGGCATCATCACCCCGAACCTGGCGCTGACCGGCGAGCTCTTCGGCATGTCCGCCTTCGAGCCCACCATGAAGCTCGCGAGCGGCGCCGGCTCGGTCTCCGCGCGCCTCGAGGACACCCGCTTCCGGGTCGGCGCCCTCGGGGTCGGGCTGACGTATTACTTCATGCCGGCCAACATTTACGCATCCGCGGCCGTCGGCATCGGCAGCGCCCAGGTGCGCGGCGTCGGCAGCGACTTCGTCGTCGAGGCGAACACCGATCCCGGTCTCGCCATCAACGTGATGGCCGGCAAGGAATGGTGGGTCGCACGCCGCTGGGGTCTTGGCGTCGCCGTGCAGTTCATGTTCGCGTCGCTGCCGGACGACTCGGCCAGCGAAAATTGGAAAGTGTTCCAGATTGGCGTGTCGCTCACGGCCACCATGAACTGAGGTCGCGATCGGCGCGGCGCGTGCGCCTCAGGGAAACTTGCGCACGCGCTCGCGCAGCGCCTCGATGAGCTTGGGCAGGGCCTTCTCCTGCGCCATCGCCTGGAGCGCCTTCGGCAAGGGGATCTTCGGGACGACGTGCGCCCGATAGTCGGCGAGCGTGCGTGCCGGGTTCCCATCGAAAGGGGTGAGCGTCCAGGCGCCTTCGTTGACGTGGTAGTCGCCCTCTTCGAGGCGCCAGGCGCGCACGTAGCGCACGCCCTCCTCGACGATGTGCTTGGCGCGCGTCGTCGCCGTCAGGTTCTTGAGCGGGAACGGCATGTCCATCGTCGTGCGCGTGCGCACGTCGTTGCCGATCCGCTCGAGCTCCTCGGCCTTCTTCACGCGCGGCATGAACTCGTGGTAGTGCTTGCCCTGATCGATGTGCCGCCAGACGGCGCCGGGCGGGGCCTCGATCACCGCGCGCAGCACGATCCGCTGCTGGTTCGTGCCGGCGATCGGCTCGGTCTCGATCACGACCTCGCCGCGGTCGAGCCGGGCCCTCAGCGCTTCATCGATCTCTTGGTTCATCGTTCGCTCCCGCTCCGCGTCGTGCCACGGCGGCGACGATAGTTGAAAAACCTGCGGAGCGCGAAGCACGTCGCGCGCGCCCGCCTCGGGGTGATGCCATGCGCAAGGCCGTAAGTTCTTGAAGTCCCCCACCCGCCGCTTGGGACCGCTCTTCTGCTGTCTGAGCGCCGGCGCGTCGATCGCCGCGGGTGCGTGCGGCGACCCGCCGCTCGTGCTCCCAAACGACGCCGATGTGGACAGTGTCAACATTGGAACCGACGCGACGTCGGCGACCGTCGACGTCACAGCCACCGACTCCGGCCCGCGCATCGACGACCGCCCGACGCTCCTTCCCGACACGACCGGATCGGAGCTCCCCAAGCCGGTCGAGGGCGAGCCGCTCGGCGGTGATCGCCCGGCGCGCGTGGTGCTTCCGGCGAACTATGATCCGGCGCGCGCCTGGCCGCTCGTCGTTCTGCTGCATGGCTATTCGGCGGGCGGCACGCTCGAGGATCTGTACCTCGAGTTCTCACCCAAGGCGTCGGCCGCCGGTTGGATCGTGCTGGTCCCCGAAGGGACCCGCGATGCCTTCGGCTTCTCGTTCTGGAACGCCGACCCCGGCTGGTGCTGCAACTTCGCGCGCGCCACGGTGGACGACGCCGGCTACCTCGCGGAGCTCATCGCCGAGGCGCGCGCGCGCTACCATGTTGACAGTGACCACATCGCCGCGTTCGGCCACTCCAACGGCGCCTTCATGGCGCATACATTGGCCTGCGATGGCCGAAGCGGCGTCACCGCGGTCGCCGCGCTCGCCGGCGTGCTGCCGAGCCGAACCGAGGACTGCGACCCGCCGCGTCCCGTGTCGGTGCTGCAGATCCAGGGCACGCTCGATCTCGTCATCGCGTACGGCGGCTTGGCCGGGAGCTATCCGAGCGTCGACACGAACGTCGAGCGCTGGCGCCTCTACAATCGCTGCAAGGGCGCCGCTCTTGCCGGCGACGCGAAGGACTACGACTTCGCCATCCTCGGTGCCGAGACGCACCCGACGACCAGTGCGTCGTGCGCCGCCGACACGACCGTCACGCTCTGGCGCATGGAGGCCAGCGGGCACTTGCCGATTCCAATGCCCGCCTTCGTGCCCGATCTCTTGACCTGGCTCGGCACCCACGGCACCAGCGCGCCGTTCGAGGCAGACTGATCGCGCGTCGCATGCTCGCGCTCAATACGAGCCGACGATCTTGAACTCGATGCGCCGATTCTTGGCTTTGCCGGCAAGGCTCTTGTTCGGCGCGACCGGGCGCGTCTCGCCGTAGCCCTGAGCGCGCAGCCGATCCTTGCCGATGCCCTTCTCCACCAGGAACGCGAGCACCGCGTCGGCACGCGCTTGCGAGAGGCGCATGTTCGCCTCGTCGTCGCCATCGTCGTCCGTGTGGCCGCTGATCTCGATATGCAGCGAGGGGTAGTCCTTGAAGACGCGCACGGCCTCGGCCAGGAGGTTGAAGCTCTGCGGACGGATGACCGCGCTGGCCGTTTCGAAGTTGATGCCGCTCACCGTGCCGCTGAACTTCTTCTGGACCGCCTTCGGGAGGCATCCTTTTTCCTTTGGAGTTCCGGCCTGTTGCGGGCATTTGTCGTCGGCGTCGTGGATCCCGTCATGGTCGGCGTCGGGGCAGCCATCGAGGGTCCCCGTGCCGGCTTCGTCGGGGCACGCGTCGAGTCCGTCGGCGAAGCCGTCCTTGTCGCGGTCGGGCGGCGGCGCGCAACCTTGGTGCGCTTCGTCGCCGGCTTGACTCGGGCAGCGGTCGACCTCGTCGGAGATCCCGTCGCCGTCACTATCGGGGCAGCCGCGAAAGCGCGCGGGACCGGGTTGCTGGACGCACTGGTCATCGCTGTCGGTGATGCCGTCGCCGTCCGCGTCCGGGCAGCCTTGGGCGCTCAGGACGCCGCGCTTGGTGCGGCATTGGTCTTCGTCATCGGGGATCCCGTCGCCATCGGCGTCGGGCGGCGCGTCGCTGCCCCCGCGCCACACGAAAAAATCCACCCCGAGCGCCGCATCGAGAAGCGGTGCAAGGCCCGCGCTGTAGCTATCGGTGAGGCTGACATGAACGTCGGCGCGCACGGCGAGCCAGTCGAGGGCCATCCAGCGGAGGCCGAGACCCGCGTGTGCGTCCCAGTCGGTGTCGGCGCCAAGCTGTCCGGACACCAGCTGGTAGCCGCCTGCGCCGATCGAGACGTGCGGCGACCAAGCCCCGTCGAAGGGCGAAAAGAGGACATCGCCGGTCCAGTGCAGTGCGACCGCGGAGAGATCGCCGCCCGCCAGATCGCCGAGGGCCGGTGCGTTCGCGCCGAAGGGAATGGCCGTCGCGCCCGCCTCGAAGGCCAGCCAACGGAGGAACTGAAAACCGACGCGCACCCCGACCAGCGGCGCGTGTTCAGCGTCGACCCCGGCGTCGGAATACTGGTGGATGTCCCAGTCGCCCAGGACGAGGTGCACGCCGCCGAAGACCCCCGCATAGAGCGCAGGAGCAGGAACGCCGCGTGGCGGGGCCGCCGCGACGGGCGCCGCGGACGCGAGGGACGCGCTCAGCGCGAGCGTGATGAGGAGCAGACGAAGCATCGAAGTCCTCCGCGCGCGAGTCTGGTTCAGGAAGCGCCGCGCGTCGAGAAGCCCGCGAATCTTTTCCGGGGTTTTGCCGTGCACGCCGTCGGCGCGAAGGACGCCGCCACGCCGCTGCCGAGGCCGTGCTATGGTCGGCGGGTGAAGTACGAAACCGGCGGCGGCCACGACGCGAGCCTCGAATACCATGCCCGCATGCTCGCCGATCCGCATCGCGTCGTCGCGTACGACCGCGCGCTCCGGCGCCTGGTTCGCCCGGGCGATCGCGTGCTCGATGCGGGCGCCGGCACGGGCCTCCTGGCGATGCTGGCGGCGCGCGCCGGGGCCAGCCACGTGTGGGCCGTCGAGTCGATGCCGATCGCCGAGGCCATGCGCGCGCTCGTCGAGCGCAACGGCCTGAGCGAGGATGTGACCACTGTCAACATCGACCTGCGCGAGTTCGAGGGCGGCCCGTTCGACGTCATCGTCAGCGACTGCCTCGGCCGCTTTCTGATCGACGATCATATGATGGAGGCGATGACGGCGGCGTGCCGCCTGCTCGCCCCGGGTGGCCATGTCATCCCGGGCTCGGTCGAGCTGCTCGTCGCGCCCGTCGCGCTGGTCCACCTCGCGACGCTGGATACCTGGGTCCACCCGATCCTCGGACTCGATCTCACGCCGCGCGCGGCCGCGGCCGAGCACGAGGCCTTCGGCGTCCACCTAGGGCCGGACGCGGTCTTGGCCGAGCCGCAGACGTTCGCGACCTGGCGCCCGCCGGCGCCGGCGCCCGTCTTCGAGCAGACGCTGACCTTCACCCTGACGCGCCCGGGGCGCCTGCGTGGCGTCGCGGGTTGGTTCCGCGCCGAGCTCGCGCCGGGCGTCGTCTTGTCGACCGAGCCGGGCGTCGAGACGCATTGGCATCAGCTCCTCTTTCCGCTGCCGCCGATGAACGTCGTCGAAGGCGACCGACTGGAGGTCCACTTGCGCCTCGGCGATCGCGCCACGACCCGCGAGCCGCCGTGGTTCTGGGACGCGCGGCTCGTGTCCGCGAGCGGCGCCGCTCCGACCGAGGTCGCGCGCCACGAGGACGACCCGCTGGCCCATATTGACACTGTCAACATCGCGCGCACGTCGGCCTCGGAGACCCGCGATCCAGCGGACCTCAACGCGCGCGGTGCCAGCGCCTTTGCCGAGCGCGACTACCCCGCGGCCATCACCGCGTTCGAGGCCGCGGTGTCGTGCCTGCGACCCGACGACGACGCGACCTGGGCGGCCGACGTCTACGAAAACCTCGGGCTGGCGCGGGCCACCGCGGGCTTTCACATGGCGGCGATGATCCCGCTCATGCGCGCGCTCGGCGACGGCCTGACGACGGGCACACCGCGCGAGCAATCGCTGCGGGTCTTGGTCGACGTCGCCTTTCGCTCGGGCCGCGTGCGCGACGGGGAGCGCTTCCTGGCGCGCTACGTCGAGGCGTTCGGCCACCACCCGAGCGGGTGGGCGCGGACCCCGCTACCCTCGTAACCCGTTAGCGATCGGCTTCGTCCTCGGCCGAATCGAAGTCGTGGAAGTCCTTGCCCTTCTCGACCGACAGGATGTCGAGTGCCACCGCGGCCCCGTCGCCGGCCGAGATGATCGCCTGCACCTTGTCGGCGCGGCTCGCCCAACCGGCGACGTAGACGCGCTCGACGTTCGTGCGGCCGTTGCGGTCGGACGGCAGGTATCCCTTGTCGTCGGCCTTCAAGCCAAGCTGCTTGGCGAGCTCGGTCTTGGGACCCGACGCGAGGACGACGTACTTCGCGAAGCCGCCCTGCCCGTCGGCGGCCTGCACCTCGAAGCCGTCCTCGCCCTTGATGATCGCGGTGATGTCGGCCTCGACCAGGATCCCGCCGGCGTCCTCGACCTGGGCCCGCGCGAGGCGCATGAACTCGCGACCCTCGATGCGCGTGAAGCCGAGGTAGTTCTTCAGCATCGCCTTGTCGACCCACGACTGGTTCTTGCCGTAGACCTCGACACTGAGGCTGTTCTTGGCGAGGAACAGCGCGGCCGAGAGCCCGGCAGGTCCATCTCCGATCACGATGACGTCAGCCATACGACTCTCCTCGCGTCCTGGTCGCGACACGCGCGTGTGCGCGAGGGCTCGCGGAGCACGGCGCGCTCCAATTGGGACGCGAAACCGTTCTGCCCTATCTGACGCGATGCCGCAATGCGACCCGGAAAGGCGCGCCACAAGCGGACCACCGCGGTATCTGCCCCAAGCCTTGCGCGCGAACGAAAGATGACTAAAGTCCGCGCCACCTAGGCCGGGGTTCGCCGCTTCGCGACGCCGGCCCAAAGTCGGTCCTCCTTCCTCTAGAAGGCCGCTCGCTCCCGCAGCCGACCGTCGCGTCGCGCCACCCTTCACGGAGTTTTCATGGCCACTCTCAACGCACGTGCGCAGACCCTTGGCTGTCGTTGCTCCATTCAGGGCATCTCGTTCGAAGCCGGCACTCAGGTCTTTTTCGGCCTGGCCGACGAGCTTGTCCTCTGCGTGCTCCCTGTCGATCAGCCCGTCTCGGACGTCCCCTGCCAGAAGGGGCTCGTTCATTTCCACCCCAATGGCACGCTCGCCCAGGCGACGCTCGCCACGGACCATAGCCTGCGCGGCGTGGCTTTCCGTGCGGGTGCGCAGCTGACCTGGAACGAGGACGGCACGCTCGGCGCGCACCTGCCGGCGCCGTTCGCGATCGAGAGCGTGGTGGTCCCCGCCGGGGCCTCGCTGCGCATCGACGACGCGGGCAAACTCGTGTCGTGGTCGCGCCGCCTCGTCATCGAGGAGACCGTCGACGGGATCCCGTGCGAGGCCGGATCGGTCCTCACGTGCTTTGCCAGTGGTCGCCCAGAGCGCTTGACGCTCGCGCGCTACCACCGCGTCGATGGCCTGGCGGCCATGGCCGGGACGGACCTCGAGCTGCATGGGACCGGCAAGGTCGCGGTCGTCACGCTCGGCGAGGAGAGCGAGGTCGCGGGGATCCTGTTCGAGAACGGCACGACGCTCGTCTTCCGCCCTGACGGCACGCTGTCGGTCGCGCAGCTGGCCGAGGATCTGGAGATCGCCGGCAAGACGTACTCGGACGGAACGCACCTCCTCTTCGACGAGGCCGGGCGCATGACCGGGCACGCGGCGATCACCTGGGAAGTGCTGCGGCCCGAGCGGGCGTGAGCGCTTGACGGCTGACGTCAGTTTTCGCGTGCGCGCAGCTCGTCGTACGGGCTGCCGTGAACGAGCAGTCCCTGCTCCTTGAGCTCGATGCGCGCGGCGATCCGGAGCAGCTCCTGATCGATGCGGCACCCGCGCGTGGCCGCGATGAACGCGGCGCGCAGGACCGCGTTCTTGATGTGACCGCCGGCCAGCTCGAACTCGTAGGCGAGGTCGTCGATGTCGAGCTCGGGCGCCAGGATCTGCTTGTTGACGAGCATCGAGTCCCAAAGGCGCTTGCGCTCCTCGACCTGCGGTTTGGGGAACGTCACGCGCATGGCGATACGACGGCGGAACGCCTCGTCGAGCGCGGTCGGGAAGTTCGTCGTGAGCACCGCGATGCCGGTGAATTGCTCGACGCGCTGGAGGAGGTAATTGACCTCCAAGTTCGCATAGCGATCGTTGGCGGACTTGACCTCGGTGCGGCTCGAGAAGAGCGAATCGGCCTCGTCGAAGAGGAGCATTACGCGGGAGCGCTCGGCCTCGTCGAAGATGCGGGCGAGGTTCTTCTCGGTCTCGCCGATGTAGCGATTGACGACCTTCGAGAGGTCGATCTGGTAGAGGTCGAGGTCGAGCTCCTTGGCGACGATCGACGCGGCCATCGTCTTGCCGGTACCGGGCGGGCCTTCGAACAGAACGGAGATGCCTTGGCCTGTCGCAAAGCGGCGTCCGAGGCCCCAGGTCTCGAAGACGAGTGACTTCGACTGCCAACGGCCGACGAGCTCGCGCATCTGCAGATCGACGTCGGGCGGCACGACGAGATCGGACCACTGATAGTCGGTGACGACGAGCTTGGCGTTCTCGCCGAGGCGGTGGCGCGTCTGGCGCTTGATGGCGACCGAGAGGCCTTCATAGGTCAGCGGTGTCTCGGGCGGGACATCGGTCGTGACCTCGGAGAGTGCCTCTTGGATGTGGCCGGCCGTGAGGCGGAAGGACTGCGCGAGGCGCTTGACGGTGAGGCCCTGCGCCTTGACGCGTTCGCGCGGGATGTAGTGCTTCCAGAGCTTCATCGAGGCGTCGAGATCGGGCATGGCGAGATCGAGGACCTTGAGCGGGCGCGCGAACGTCGGCATCTCGGCCGTGAGATCGTCGGTCGTCATCGAGAAGGTGCCGACGTGGTGGTTCAGGACGCGCGCGAGGATGCGCGAGGCCTCGAGGCGCGGGCCTTGATCGCGGCGCGACGGCACGTCCGAGAGCTGGGCCGGCTCGACCAGGCGCGCCCAGCCGTCGAGGCAGAGCATGGCGCCTTGGAGGTAGGCCTCGCGGAGGGCGACGCGCAGCCCCTGCTCGAGTGAGCCGTACTCGACGATGAGCGCGGGCAAGTCGATACGCAGGTGCGCGAGGCCCAAGATGCGTGCGGCGGCGCGGGACCAGGTGTGTTTGCCGACGCCGGACGGGCCGCGGAAGTAGAAGACAGGCAGATCGCCAGGGTGATCAACGTGCTCCTCGACGAGGCGGACGAAGCCCCGCCAAAGGCCCTCGTCGCGCGGCGAGAGGATCGGATCGAGCGGGGTCGCGGCGCCCTCGGCCGGCAGCGGATCGAGGCGCGCGAGGCCGGCGAGCTTCTCGTCGAGGCCGACGAAGCCCTGGACGAAGCGGACGATGCGCGGATCGGCCATGAGCGGCCGGTGCGAGAACGGGAGGTGCTCTTTGCGGGCGGAATCGATGCGGATGAGTGACAGCGCGCGGAGGCGGGCCTCGGGATCGAGCACGTGGCGGAGAAGCACGCTGTCGGCCGGGACGCGCAGGCAGTCGGCGAGGAGCCCGAGCGTGGCGTATTGTTTCTCGAAGTGGTTCTGGAGGTAGGCGTAGAGGCGGACGAAGTCGGGATCGAACTCGGGCGCGAGCGTGAGGAGCAGCACCGCATATTCTTCGTCGGTGAGCTCGAAGGCGCGCCGAAGGCGGAGAAGCGGCACGTTGGGGCTCGTGACGGCCATCGCGTCGACGACGGTCTTGCACTTGGCGCGTTCGGCCGCGGCGACGATGTCGAGGATGCCGAACAGGAGGCTTGGCTGGATCTGGCGCTCGATGCGCGCCTCGATCTCGGGCGGCTGGATGGCCGTTCCGGGGAAACGGTTCTCGGGCGGCGGGAGGAGGCCGGTCTTCTGGAGGCGTCGGAGGTGCAGGACGAGATCGGCGCGGAGGAGCGCCAGCTCGGCCCGCAGATGATCCAGCGCGAGGAGGTTGGGCCGGTCTGCCATGCGGGCGAGCATACTCGCAAGGCGCGATCTGGAGTAGGGGCTCAGGCTTGCCCGGGGAGGTCAGGTCGGCTAACCTCGCGCGGGTCGGTCTTCCAGGATAGCGAGCGAACCATGGGTGGCGATCACAGCGCGGCGCGTACGCGCAGTGCCGTTCAGATGTCCGAGCCGCAGGAACCCGAAGCCGACGCCGACGCCGGGGGCGGGATGCCGGAGGGGGCTATGGCGGACCCCGCCGCGGCCGCAGGGGCGGCAGGTCCGGACCTCGGTGCCAAGCTCATGTGCGAGGCGCAGAGCGCGTGGGGCAACGCCGCGGCCGCCGAACTGGCGGGTGCCCAAGCGGGTGAGTCGTGCGGCACGAGAGCCGACGATGTGGACGAGGCAGTCGCGGGCGCGACCGACGGGGGCAAGATCGAGCTGGCGGGGGGGGACGTCGAAGAGGGCGCAGCCGGCGGTGGACCGCCCCCCGAGCCGGGCCAGCCGCTGGAGGCGTCGGGGGTGGCCGCGCCGGCGACCGCGATGGGCTTCCAGAATGACCGCGCGGCGAAGTTGGAGCAGCTTGCGGCCACGCATATGGCGGTGGCGGCGGCGCTCACGGCGGTGCAACCGGCGCAGGGGCTGGAGCTGGTCGCGGCCGCGGCGCAGGCGCTCGCGGTGCAGAACACGACGCTCGCTGACGGTCTGACGGCGACCGCTGCGTTCTACAGAGAGTGCGCATCCGGGATGGGACCGTACGCGGGTGCGGCGATGCCGCCGGGGTCGGCGCGCGCGGGCTACGAGGCGAACCTCGCCGGATTCCTCAGACTGTTGGCCACGATCGGCGAGATGGTGAGCGGCTACCAGGCGCAGATCGCGGAGATGCAGAACCAGTCGAGGGAGATAGACGCGCAGGTCGCGACGCACCAAGCGCAGCTCGACGCCGCGGCGGCGGCC
>SXGT01789862.1_pt1 | contig 18109 bp, 12 predicted proteins | sample 3176221 | NCBI WGS metagenome assembly SXGT01 (sample SAMN11356862, study PRJNA531348) | freshwater metagenome | isolation source: freshwater sample F1-120 | place: China: Fuxian Lake, Yuxi | collected 2017-12-25
AGAAGACCGGGGTCTTCACCGGCGGCTACGCCGTCAACCCGGTGAACGGCGAGCAGATCCCGGTCTGGATCGCCGACTATGTGCTGATCAGCTACGGCACCGGCGCGATCATGGCGGTCCCGGCTCACGACACCCGCGACTTCGCGTTTGCGCGGACCTTCAAGCTGCCCATCCGTCCGGTAGTGTTGCCGCCGCGAGCTTGGCTGGAGGAAACCAAGACCTATGAACTGGTGTGCAAGCTGTGCGGCAATCCGACAATCGGCCATCCGAACCCGGCGGGCGTGACGCTCCACACCGATGAAGCCGCCGTCTTGAAGAAAGTCATGCCGCTGCTGACCGCGACGGACCCCGATCCGTTGAAGATGATCGACTACCTCTATCGACATGCGATCGAGCTGTTCGAAGAATGCTTTGCCGACGAAGGCACAGCCATCAACTCCGGCTCCTTTAATGGCGAAACGACCGCTGAATTCAAACGCCAGATCACGGAATGGCTTGAGCAGGCGGGCAAGGGGAAGCGCAAGATCAACTACAAGCTGCGGGATTGGCTGTTCAGCCGCCAGCGCTACTGGGGCGAGCCGTTCCCGATCCTGCACGAACTCGGCGCCGACGGCAACCCGACCGGCGCGATCGAACCCGTCGCGATCAGCGACTTGCCTCTGGTACTGCCTGAAGTTGAGGATTACAAGCCGACCGGCAACCCCGAGCCGCCGCTTGCGAAAGCGAAGGCCTGGCTTGAAGTCGAACGCAATGGCAAGCGCTATCGCCGCGAGACCAACACCATGCCGCAATGGGCCGGCTCGTGCTGGTACTATCTGCGCTATCTTGATCCGAAAAACGACAAGGCCTTCTGCGATCCCGCCAAGCTCAAGCAATGGCTCCCCGTCGATATCTACGTCGGCGGCGCCGAGCACGCCGTGCTGCATCTGCTCTACTCGCGCTTCTGGCACAAGGTCCTCTTCGACCGCGGCCACGTGCCGTGCGCGGAACCGTTCCAGCAACTCGTCAACCAGGGGATGATCCTGGGCGAGGTCGAGTTCACCGGCTTCAAGATCAAACAACAATGGTTCTCCGCAGGGCAGGTCGATTTCGATGGCGACGCAGCGACCGGACCGTTTGGCCATTCCTGCGAGATCGTCAAGCTGGAGGAGGACCTGGTCGAGAAGAAGGGCGTTTCATTCGCGTTGAAGGCACACCCGGATGTCCTCGTCGACGCGCGCGCTTTCAAGATGTCGAAGAGCCGCGGCAATGTCATCAACCCCGACAAGGTGGTCGAGCAATATGGCGCCGACAGTCTGAGGCTCTACGAGATGTTCATGGGCCCGCTCGAAGCAGTGAAGCCGTGGAGCATGCGCGGCGTCGAGGGGGTGTACCGGTTTCTCAATCGCGTCTGGCGGCTCGTGATCGACGATCGCCTGGAGACCGTCAAGCTGCTCGATGCCGTGCAGGACGTGGAACCGGACAAGGAGACGCTGCGATTTCTGCACCACACGGTCCAGCGAGTCACGATCGCCCTTGACACCATGTCGTTCAACACCGCTATCGCCGCGATGATGGAACTGAGCAATCACCTGACCAAGCAGACGGTGCGTTCGCGCAGCGTCATGAAAACGTTCATGCTGATTCTGAGCCCGTTCGCTCCCCATATGGCTGAGGAGATCTGGAACGCCCTCAGTATGCCCCCTTCGCCCTCCGGGAGAGGGGTTGGGGGTGAGGGCACGCTGGCGTATGAGCCGTGGCCGAGCTTCGACGAGAGCCTGCTCAAGGCCGAGACGATCGAGGTGCCTGTGCAGATCAACGGCAAGCTGAAGACCAAGCTGACGGTGGCGCCCGACATCGACAAGGCCGCGCTGGAAAGCGCAGCGATGAACGACGAGAAAATCAAGCCGCTGCTCGAAGGGAAGACGATCAAGAAGGTGATTGTGGTGCCGGGGAAGCTGGTGAACATCGTGGTGGCGTGAACCGCGTAGCAAACGCGTGCTACGCCGCAAGCGGCAAAGCGAATCACCGCCAGCGGAACCAGTACAGCGCCAGCGCAAACGTTACCACAGCATAGCCGAACAGAATTCCTAACCGCCAGCTCACATCCACGAGCGTCGCGCCTTCCAGCATCACCTCGCGCAGGGCGTCGTTGATCTGCGTCAACGGCAACGCCTGAATGATCGGCTGCACTTCGTCGGGAAAACGCTTCGACGAAAAGAACACGCCGGAGAAGATATACATCGGCATCATGGTCATGTTGAGTAGACCCGATATCGATTCGGTTTTCTCGGTTCGACAGCCGAGCAGAAGGCCGATCCCCGCGAACGCCGACGCCCCGGCCAGGATCACCAGCAAAAGCGTGAAGAACGAGCCATAGATCGGCACGCCGAACCAGAACCAGCCGGCCGAGAGGAGAATCCCCATTTCCGGCAACAAGAAGAGCAGGCGCGACAACAAGACTGACAGCAGAAAATCGCTGTGGCGCATCGGCGTGGCGAGCAGTCGCTTGAACAGCTTGCGAACGCGCATATCGACCACGACAAACCCAACGCCGAACAACCCGCCTCCCATGATGTTGGTGCCGATCAATCCGGGCAGGAGAAAGTCGATGTATCGGCTGCCGGGATCGCTGACGTGGATCTCGCGGATGGCGCGATTCTTCCCGTCGGCGTCGCGCGCCAGGATGGCCTCGACCCAGTAGCGCGCCTGCACGCCGTCGGCAAGCGTCGGATCGTAAACGAACTCGATTTCCGTGTCCTTGGCGACCAGATACAGCGCCGTCTTGCCCTTCTTGAGCCGAGCCTTGCATTCGTCCAGGGAGCGTACCTGCAGGGTCTTCGTGTCATCCGTGGGCCGTTCCTTGTTGAGCCGAGCAACGATCTCGTCGGCCCTGGCGCGGATCGGCACATCGGCGATATCGACATCCGGCGGCGCCGGCGCTGCGTTGGAGAATGCATAGCCCAATCCAACCGCCAGCGCAAGAGGAAAGCCGTAGACCCAGAAGATGACTTCGGGCTCCCGAAAGAACTCACGGAAGCGAGCGCCGATCAGATGCGCGATCGGCTGCCAGCGAAGCGGAATCATGAAGGCCTCGGGAATAGGGTCTTCGATAAGCGTTGGCGCTACAGCATCCGAGTTGGGACATGCTCGTGCGAACGCTAAACGAAGATCGACTTGTCGTTATCATAAAGAAACCACTACGATGTCCCCATGCAAAATCCAACGACCCTCCGTATCGCGATCCCCGGCGACGACCCGCCGCAGTTGCAAGGCTCACCGCATGTCGATCGCTTGCGTGCGCGCGGCGAAGTGGTGCTCTACACCGATCGCCCGATGGACGATGCCGAGAAGCTGCGCCGTGCCGAAGGCGCGACTTGCATCATCAACTCGCGCAGTGCCGTCAAATGGCCTGGCCATCTGCTGCGCCAGCTGCCGGCGTTGCGCATGATGACCGTGTGTGGGATCGGGACGGACGCCATCGATACCGCCGCGGCCAGGGACCTCGGCATCATCGTCTGCAATGTTCCCGGTCTCACCGCACCGATCATTGCCGAGCATACCCTGGCGCTGATGCTTGCCACGGCCCGGCGCGTCTGCTTTCAGACCAACCAGCTCCGCAAGGGGATCTGGAAAACGCTCGACAACATCGTCCTGCGCGGTCGAACGCTCGGTATCCTCGGCGCCGGCCCCATCGGCGTTGCGACTGCCAAGCTTGCTCAGGCGATCGGCATGCACGTGCAGATGTGGACCTTCAATCCCTCTCCCGAGCGCGCTCAGCAGCTGGGCGTTCTGTTCGTTGCGCTCGATGACTTGCTTCGCACCTCCGATGTCGTCAGCCTGCACGTGAAGTTGACCGACCAGACGCGCGGCCTCATCGGCGCCCGCGAGATCGGCCTGATGAAGCCCGGCGCACTGCTCATCAATACCGCACGCGGGGCGGTCGTCGATACGACCGCACTGGTCAATGCGCTCAACGGGGGGCATCTCGCCGGCGCCGGCATCGACGTTTTTGACATCGAGCCGATCCCACCCGACTATCCGCTCCTGGCGTGCGAGCAGGTCGTGCTGACGCCGCACGTCGCCGATCAGAATCCGGAGGGCTTCGAGATCCTCAATCGCGGCGCTATTGAGAATGTGCTGGCGTACTTGGATGGGATACCGCGCAATCGAGTGGTGTAAGCGGCCCGAGACCGCCAAGCAAACTCGAATACGCAACCGATCAACGTACGGTTGAGTCGTATAATGCGTGTGCCCCCGCACCCCACCGGCGACTCCGACATGCCCGCGCTCGTCGCAATCCTGACCCTCCTTGCCGCCTACTGCATCGGCGCGATCCCCTTCGGCTACCTCGTCGCCCGGGCGCGCGGCGTCAATATCTTCGAGCACGGCAGCGGGAATATCGGCGCGACGAATGTGGGCCGCATTCTCGGAAGGCCGTTCGGCTTTCTCGTCTTCGTGCTCGATTGCGCCAAGGGTGCCGCTCCCGTGGCGTTTGCGATCCTGCTCAAGCCGTTGTTCGCGGATGAGCTCTGGTCGCGCGGCCATGTCGAGGTCGCCGCGGGGCTGACGGCGTTTCTGGGGCACCTGTTTCCCATTTATTTGAAGTTTCGCGGCGGCAAGGGAGTCGCCACGGGGCTGGGCGCCGTCGTCATTCTGCTGCCGCTGCCGACGCTGATTGCGTTTGCTGTCTGGACGGTCGTTCTGTGCGCATCGCGATTGATGTCGCTCGCATCGATCCTTGCGGTCTTCCTATTGTGTGCCGCCCATCTGCGACTGCCGGCGTCGTGGGACTGGGCGGAGCCGCGCACGTGGTTCTGCGTGATCGCGGGAACGCTGGTCATTGTCAAGCATCGCGCCAATATCGGGCGCTTGTGGAAGGGAACCGAGAATCAGCTCAAGGAGAATGTCATCATGCTTCAGGTCACCAAAAGCCTGCACGTCCTCGCGCTGGGATTGTGGTTCGGCGCGTCCGTGTTCTTCACGTTCGTGGTCGCCTTTTCGCTGTTCGGTACGTTTGAAGCGCTGGGCGAGAAGGACAAGCGCGAGACCTGGTTCCCGCGGCCAAAGTTGTATCGCGATGCCGACAGCACCGTCAATGGGCCCAAGGAGCAGGGGACCCGTGCCGCGGGATATGCGATCAGCCCGATGTTTGTGTGGTACTTCGCGCTTCAAGGCGCGTGCGGGTTCATCGCCCTGGCGACGGCGCTCCCCTTCATGAAACAACCCGGGAGCATTCATCGCTGGCGCGTCAATCTCCTGGTGGTCGCGATTGCTTTGGTTTTGGCAGGCTGGCCCCTGGAGCGCTATGTCAGCACGGGCTTGCGGCCTTTTGAGCCCGAGGAAGGCCTGCGCGTCAGGCGGAATCAAACCATGGAAGCCTATCTGCTCAACCGCGACGATGAGGGGAAGGCAGCTGAGATGAAAGCCGCACGCGCCGACTTTGGCATGTGGCATGGTGTGAGCGTGTTGTTGAACCTGGGGACGGTGCTTGTAGTGACGGGGGCGATGGCGCTGGCGGGGAATCTTCAAGGTGCAATGGTGCTGGAAGAGAAAAGGGCGCCAGGATCGGATGAATCCTGACGCCCTTTGAAATTTTGATCGATGCGAAGCTTGGCTTAGTAACGCCGGCCGCCGCCGCCACCACCGCCGCCACCGTAGCCGCCGCGGCCACCGCCGCCGCCACCGCCACCTGGACGACGCTCTTCACGGGGACGAGCTTCATTCACGGTGAGCTTGCGCCCATCGAGCTCCTTGCCGTTCATCGCGGCAATTGCCGCTTCGGCTTCCTGGCCGGACCCCATCTCGACGAACCCGAAGCCTTTGGAGCGACCGGTGTCGCGGTCCATGATGACCTGGGCCGATTGAACCGTGCCGTGCGGGGCGAACATCGCCTCGAGATCAGCGTCACTCACGCTGTACGGCAGATTACCAACATACAACTTTGCAGCCACGAGGGCCTCCTGCGGAAAAACTTCATGCAACACACGGACCCACAGTGGATAAATGTCGTCGCATGAAAAGAGTCATGATCCGGGACGAATAAAAGACAAATGGGGAGATAACCGAAAAGGCAATCGCGACCAGAGTGCTTTTGACAGGTCCTAGAACAATGGCATACTACCCGAAACGCCTCCCCTTGGCAAGAGCAATTTTTCGGCAATTCAATTTGCCTCACAAGGCGGTGCTCCTCGCGATCTTGGCGGACGCGCAATGCGAGGATCTCACGCCAAGGCGCAGCTGGAGTGCCAAGTTGAATCCCATCCTGCGTTCCTTGCGTCTTGGCGTACGGACCTTGATGCTTTTGATCCCGTTCGCCCGCCAAACCGGGGGTCTGCACGGTCGAGGATTACGCGGTGGAGCTGGTGCGTATCGAGCGCGCCGCGGAGGTGCGCTGATGGCTGGATGGAAGAAGGTAGAAATGCTGTGCGCATGTTCCACGTGGAACATTCTGCCAAAATGACTTGCGTGGCGGATGCGAGTTATGCGCGCACTCAGGGCGCGCAGCCGAGGCAGCGTCCCCGGCCTCAGTGGCCCCGCACGGACATCCGCGACCGCGACGGGTCACCGGCGACCGGTGACCCGCACCGGCATTCGCGACGGCAACTCCGTATTCGCCACCCCACGCCCCGCCCTACCGCCCTGACCCTGACGCGCAACCGGGGCGACGCCAATGGGGCCGGCGTCTCGCGCGCGAGTTGACCCTTCGTATCCCAAGGCGCGCACCTTCGGCCGGCACGCCGAGGGGCCCAAAAAAAGCCCATCGTCGGGTGTGCGACGGATTTTGTGCCCTTCCGCCGGCGCGGCACATCGCCGGCAGTTGTCATCGTCGCACACCCGGGGCGTGAATGCAAAGTCCGTTGTGCTGCAGCTGCGGATGATGTCGGAGGAAAAGCTTGACGCCGAAGGATGGGGAGCAGAAGAGGGGCGGGGGTGATTATAGGATAGTATTCGTACAGAATAATATCTTGTAATCACTCCCGACGTTTTTTCTCGCTTCTACGGTGTGAGTAATCTACGACGTCCCCTTTTCTTGGTTGGGCCGCTTGGGGCGAGCCTCCCGCGTGAGCACGGCGAGGCCACGGGCCTTCATGGAAGCCGACACCCTTTTGAGAAACCAAAAAAACATCCGGGACATGGCAAATCTCCTTTTACTCAATGATCAAAGAGATTGAGAACTCGGAGGTATTGCCGAGCTCGTCGGTGATGGTCGCCGTGAGCCGGTGGCCCACGACGATCGACGCGGGGACAGTCAGCAATTTCGTGAAGACGACGGTGTTCTTGGCGCCCATGCTCAGGTTCAGGAAGCCGAGAAAGGACTGGCCCTGGTCGCCGCTGACGTTGGCAAAGAACTCGATGCGCAGCACCTTGTTTTGCTGGGTGTTGATGAAGCCATTGATGTCGAGGGTGGAGCCCGTGAGGTAGGCGTTGGTGAGGTTCGGAGAGTTCAGCAGGCTGTTGGGTCCGCTGTCTCCGTCGCCGGGGTCGTTGTCGTTGAAACCATCATTGGGTCCGAGATCGATGCCGCTGCCTGCGTTGGCGAAAATGGAGTTGCCGAGGACGGAGTTGCCGGCGCCGGCCGGGAAGTTGCCTGTCAGCGCGGGGTCGTGGCCGATGAGGACGCCGTCACCGCCGTTGAAGCCGATACGGTTGCCGCCGATGGTATTGTTGGCAGCGTCAGCAAGAATGATCACGCCATGGCTTGCATTGCCGATCGGCGTGACGGCGTTTTTGGCCAGTCCGATGAAGTTTCCCTGGACCAGGTTGTTGGTCGTTCCCAGCATCTCGATGCGTATGCCGAAGCGATCGTTTCCGGAGATGACGTTGCGGGCGCCGGGTACGGTCCCGCCGATGAGGGTGTTGGTGACTCGATTGCGAATGACGATGCCATCGGTGCCGTTGCCAAGGTCGAAATCCCCGGTGGAGTTGGTGCCGATGAGGTTTCCCTGTATTTTGTTGTCGGTGGTAAGGCCGCCGGCGTTGTTGTCGTCGAGCTTGATCCCCTCGGAGAGGTTGCCAGAGATCACGTTGCCCGCGCCGGCAACCGTGCCGCCGATGATATTGTTGGCGGCGGCATTGGCGATGGTCACGCCGGTCGAATTACCAAGTGCAGCGTTTCCAGCGACATTGGTGCCGATGAAGTTGCCCTGCACCCTGTTGAATTCCGTGCCGAGAAAGAGCATCTTGATGCCGGTGTCGTTGCCAGAAATAAGGTTATGTGCCAGCGGGACGGTTCCGCCGATCAGATTCTTGCTGGCGCCGGCAATGAGGACGCCCGATGCGTTGGCAATCTTGGCAGTACCCGTCAGGTCGGTGCCGATGAAGTTCCCTTGCACGGAGTTGGCTGTCGTGGCGGCGTCCTGAATCCTTACGCCGGCCGAGTTGCCGGAATGGCCGGAAATCACGTTGCGCACACCTGCGACGGCTCCGCCGACACTGTTCTTGACCGCGCCGTCGGCAATGCGGACACCGTTGTTCGAGTTGCGACGCTCGGCAAGGCCAGCGAAGTCGGTGCCGATGAAGTTTCCGTGGACGAGGTTTCCGGCGGTGCCGGCGCCGGAGATTTCGACGCCATCGTCGCCATTGCCGGAGATGAAGTTACGATTCCCTTCGACAGTCCCTCCGATCAGGTTCTTGGTGGCGCCATTGAGAATCGTGACCCCATCCAGGGCGTTGGCCGCCACGACAGACCCGTTTGTGATGCCAATGAAGTTAGCCCGTACGACGTTGCCCGTGGTGCCAGCGTCCTGAATCTGAACCCCTGAGCCCGCGTTGCCCACGATAAGATTGCGAAACCCTGTAAAAGTAGGGTTGGGCCCCACGAAGTTGTTTGCGGCGCCGTTTGCAATCAAGACGCCATGAGCGCCATTTCCAACAATAGCGTTGTTGGTTCGTTGGCCGATGTGGGTATGCTGGATCAGGTTTGCGGTGGTGTCGGCGCCCGAGATTTCAATGCCGTTCCCGTCGTTTCCTGCCACGGACAAGAAGGATGCGTCTGGAACCTGGTTCGCACCGACGACATTGCTCTTGGCGCCGGCGTAGATACCGACGCCGTTACCGTGATTTCCCAGACTCGCACCGATCGTGTTTACCTCAACGCGGTTCGCGGTGGTTCCGGCGCCTGAGATTTCAATGCCGTCCTCAAAATTGTCGAGGATGACGTTTCGACTCGAAGCAAAGTTTGACCCGATTGTATTGTTCTTGGCGCCTCCGGAAATGAGGATGCCGTCCAGCCGATTTCCGAGCGCGAGGGTCGCATTGAGGTCGGTACCGATAAAGTTGCTCAGTATTCTGTTGCTCGAGGTGAAGGCGCCGAGGATAGCAACGCCGCTGAGGCGATTGCCGGAGATAACGTTGAACCCCGCGGGACCGCCGCCGCCGATTCGAACATTGGTTGCGGCGCCGGTGATAAGGACTCCGTGACCATCGTTGGGGCTCAAGCTGGCGCCCGAGCTGCTTGTGCCGATGTAGCAACCTTGAACGATGCAGTTGGACCCCGTGATACGAATGCCATTGCCCTCGAAGCCGTTGATGACCAGCGACTGAACCGTGGACCCGGCTCCCTTCAAGTCGAGCCCGTTTGTCCCGCGGCCGGCGGAGCCGCCGTTCAAGACAATCAGGGGGGCGGCGACAAAACCGGGCTGGGAATTCCCGGCAATCGTCGTGGCACCGGTCAGAGCCGGCAGCGGAGAGAGCAGCGAGATCGTCTTGACGCCCGCGCCGGGAATGTTGAAGTTGACGGTGTCGGCACCGACCGCGGTGTTGCTCGAGATGAGCGCCTGCCGAAAGCTGCCCGCACCGGCATCATTCGTGTTGACAACGGTGAAGGTCGCCGGGGCCAGGCGGTCCTCCAGCAACTCCAGCCGTGGGAGACAATGTCTCCGCCGCGTGCGGATGGTGCCCGACGTAGTGGAACCACGGAAGAAACGCAGGAAAGTTCGCCAATTCATGAGAGGCCCCTGTGAAAAAAATGTCGGCAACGACGCCGCGCGAATGGGATGTGTAAGCAACTTACCTATCCTAACCCAACGATTCAGCCGCGGAAAGTGAAAAACAACGTGATCATGCCCAAAAAAAACGCCCGCAATCGGCCAGGAAAAAGGAAAAAGGTGTCAGGACCCTTTTTAATAAGATAATCAACCTATTTTTAAGGGTCCTAACACGAATGGCATTAAGTTAAGGAGCGGATGGCGGATTGTTGCGAATCTGGGACCAGCGGGCGCGCCCCTATTTTCCCCAGCGTGTCGTCACCCGGGTTTCACGTCCTTAACTTAAAGCCATTCGGTCCTAACACCTCTTAATGACGCCCTTTTTTACCGATAGACGGTGCCGATATTCTTGTCTTTCGTGGGGGTGTGTTTGAATTTTTTCCCGCCTCCCATTAAGGGCATTACTACCCAAATCTCGATAGGTCGATTGGCTTGGCAACTTATCGAGAAATTCGGGGCCAGGTGCGAAAGCGAAATGTCAGGCGTCCAACCCGAGTGAGGCTCGTCCGCGTAACACCATCGCATACTGGCGAACTTAAGAGTTGGATCCACCCTGCCGGTAATCGTAACGACGGTTCCCCCACCCCCGCGGCCAGACCACGTGTCGCGTACTACACTGCTCGTATTGTCCCACCAGCCGCGAAGCATGTCCGCCCCAATGGCTTTGGCCTTTTCTTTTTGTCCAGGCGAAAGCATCTTCCACAGCGCTGCCGCTCGGTCCGACGCGCCGCTGTTTCGGCGTGGAATTGCTTCTTTCCATTGCCGAATCGCTTCTTCGAAATGGGCCGACTTGATCTTGTCAACGAAGGGTTGCAGGGCCCGAATCTGCTCGGTGGTGGCGATTTCAAACCTTTCCTTGTCGCGGTCGAACAGGTAGACATTCCTGCTGGTCTGGATCGCAACGTACCAGTCGGCAGGGTAGTCGTACATGCGGGCCTGCACGACCGAGCGAACGTGAATCGCGTCCAGGTAGAGCAGCTGACCGGGGGCCATCGCGCCGTTGAGCATCAAGAAAATCGCCGGTTCCGGCGTCGTAATGCGAACACCGGCGTTCTTGCGCCCAGCTGCGAATTTGTTGGGCCGGACTTCGCTGGGCAGCCCCTTGTAGTTCGATTCGCTGGCCGACTTTTTCGCCGCAGCTTTGCCAATCGCGTCGCCGCGCGCCAGGTCTTTGCGCAGGGCTTCCTGGAAACCGGGTGAAAACGCCTCGATCCTGTAGGCGACGTCTCCCTTGTAGACAACCTTGATTTCATAGCCCTTGGGCAACGACTGCCATGCGATTGGCTTTTCGTCGACGGTCACCTTGCAATCCTTGTCGAGACGAAGTGTTTCAAGGGCTCTATTACGTTCTCCCGGCAGGCCTTTTCCCTCGCCAAGAGAGTACCAAAAAACGACCAGTCTCTTGGCCACGTTAACTTCTTCCATCGTGCCGATGCGGGAGGAAGTGGCGTCTTTGCCCCCGTGAAGGACAACCATCGGGGCAGCAAGGAGAAGGCTGAGGACTACGATGATGAGTTTCCACATGGGGATTTCGCCTTTTCTTGAGCAACGTTTGCAGATCCTGGCGGAGCAAGCTAGGCTACGGCAAATCCAGTAGGCCTGTCAAGGATATTCTCACGTCGCGCTCCCCTCACCGCTTGAGGTGCCGATCCAGAAACTCATACGCTGCCTTGCGCGCGTCCGGGGGGAAGGCATGTTTGCCGGGCGGGTAATATGCGGCCAGGTTGGCGGCGGCGCCGTGAAGTTGATAGGTGGGGCGAGCGACGGCCATCACGTCGCGCACGCCGGAGACGTCGAAGTCGTCGTCCTTCTCGGCGGCGCTGGCGAAGAACGGCCGCGGCGCGAACGAGGCCACGACCTCCTGGAAGTCGAACGGGACCTTCTTCGCGTCATTGCCAAACTGCGTCGTGATGCGCGGCATGTAGACCGGGCCGGTCCAGCTCGGCATGTCGTCCTTGCGGAACGTCGTGAAGCCGCAGCTCGAGACGATCACTTTCAAGCGTGGCTCGAAAACCGCAGTGAACATCGCGTTGTGCCCGCCGAGCGAATGGCCGATGACGCCGATGCGCCCGGCATCGACCTCGGGGACGGTCTCCAGCACATCGATAGCGCGGACGTTGTCCCAGATCGCCTTCATCGAGCCGCTGACGTATCTGGTCTTGGCCTTGAAGTCGAACCTGTGGTTGCCGAAGGAGGGGTACTCCGGTGCGAGGACGACATACCCGCGTTCGGCAAGTTCGAGTCCGTACTTGAGATCGGGATTGCCCTGGATGCCGGCGGTCTCGTCGATGCCGTTGCGGGTGGTTTGATGTAGGCACAGCATGGCCGGGAGCTTGCCGGCCGGGCGGACGGCGGGGAGAAACAGATACGCCGGCACGCGATCGTCGGCATCGGACTGGTAGGTGATCTTGCGGCGAATCAGCGCACCGACGCGGGTCTCCTCGATCACTTTGATGGCCAGGGGAACGCGCTGGAGCGGGCCGGGGAGCGGGCCCATGACGCGCTGCATGTTGTCGAGGATGTGCTGACGGCGGACTTCCCAGTCGGCGGCCGTCTTGATCGGATGCTGCTTGCCGGCGCGATCGCGGTAGTGCGTGACGTCAGTGTGGTCGGGATATTCAATCGGCGCGGCGGCGGGTTCAAAGCGGCCAATCGGATAGCCCTTGGCATAAGAGATGACAAACGTGCCGTTCGAGGTGCGGTAGCGGAGGTCCTCCTTGCGTTCGAAGTCGGTCGCGCCTTTGCGGACGAGCGCGGACTTGCCGCCGGGCTCGAGATATTTGCCCGCGACCTCGAAGACAATCTTGGTGCGATCGCCCAGGTTATGTCCGGTGCTGGCGAAGATCTTGCTGGCGACATCGTTTTGCGTGACAGGGCGAGCATCGACATCGAGGCCAGCGCGGCGCATCCAGGCGACCATCTCCTGTGCGTCCGGGAACGGGCAGACATTGTCGTCAATGCCGTGGACGACGACGACCTTCGCGGTGGGGCCGAGGCGTTTCATAATGTCGAGATGATCGGGATTGCCGAGGTAGCGCATTTCCTGATGATCGAGCGTCAGGTAGTTGGGGCTCTTCGGATCGCGCGAGTAGCGGGCGTTGAGCTGGCTGCCGGGCAGGTTGTAAGCGATGGCGTCGGAGAGCTTGTTCATGCCGCAGAGGTCGATGATGCAGGCGAAGGTGCGCGGCGCCAGCTTGTTGGCCATGAGGGTGACGTTGCCGCCGCCGGACCCGCCGGTGCAATAGATGCGTCCCTCGGCAAACGGCTGGCGCGAGGCCTTCAGGTCGTTGAAGACGAAGTAGAGAGCGCGCAGGGCGTCGAGGCCTTGCAGATAGCCGAAGTCGTAGGGCTCGGGGCCTTCGATGGAGTCCTTGGGGCCGCTTTGCAGATAGTTGACGCACAGGGCGATGACGTTGAGGCGGTCGGCCAGTTCGCGCGGGCTGGCGGTGCCGACGCAATCGACACCGCCCCAGTTGTGGAGTGTGAGCATGATGCCGGTGTCTTTGTTGACGTTGGCGCGCTTGCCTCCGGGGTAGTGGACTTTGACACGAACGGTGCGAGCGCCGGGGCGGAGCGGCCATTCCTGGGCAGGCACCTCGACGGCGGCGTCCATCGCGGGGAGCGCCGGCCAGGTGTCGGCGGGCTGGGCGGCGATTGCGAGAGGAAATAGCACGCAAACGCAAAACGCCGATAGCGCAACTCGTGTCATGATTTCTCCCGGGAGCGGGGTCGTGTGGCTGTCGTCCGTAGCAGATCATACAGCGTCGCGCCCCGGTTTGCAGCAGGCTGTCCGACAATTTCCAGTGGCGGGATAGAATGAATGCCGGCCGTCGGCTGTCGATCACACCTGGAAGGACAAAGCAATGCGACCACTCCTGACCGTATCGGTACTCTTGCTCTGCCTGGCCCCTGTGCGCGCCCAGTCGGGGCCGTGGGACCTGGAGGCGTTGCGCAAAACGCCCAGGGCCGAATGGCTCGACAAGGACGGCACGCTGCGCCGAGTGCTCTACGAGTCCGAGCCTTTCGGCGACAAGCCGACGCGCGTCTTCGCGTACTATGCCGAGCCTGCCAAGGTCACGGGCAAACTGCCCGCGATGGTGCTCGTCCACGGCGGCGGCGGGAAGGCGTTTGCCGAGTGGGCCCAGCTCTGGGCCAAGCGCGGCTACATCGCGATTGCCATGGATCTTGCAGGGCACGGTGAAGGAGGTAAACGTCTGCCCGACGGCGGGCCGAACCAGGACGAGGCCTCACGCTTCAAGCAGAACGAACTCAAGGAGATATGGTCCTACCACGCCGTCGCCGCGGTCATCCGCGGGCACAGCTTGTTGCGGTCGCTCCCCAACGTCGATCCGGACCGCATCGGCATCACCGGCATCAGCTGGGGCGGCTATCTCACCTGCATGGTCTCCGGCCTCGATGACCGCTTCAAGGCCGCCGTCCCCGTCTACGGCTGCGGGTTCATTCACGACAACAGCGCCTGGATTCCCACCTTCGCCAAGATGTCCGGCGATTGGCGCATGACCTGGGTTGATAACTTCGACCCGTCGAAATACGTCGGCCGGGCCAAGATGCCGATGCTCTTCGTCAACGGCACCAACGATTTCGCCTACCCGCTCGACAGCTATCAGAAAACCTATCGCCTCGTCAAGAATCGCAACCTCTGCGTCACCGTCAACATGCCGCACGGGCATCAACAAGGCTGGGCCCCGAAGGAGATCGGCCTGTTCATCGATCAGCACCTGCGCGGCGGCAAGGAGCTATTCCGCTTCGACAATCCCGGCGTCCGCCTGGAGCGAAAAGACAGCGACATTCGCGTGGCGCTTCTGCAAACACTGGAAATCAAGAGCGTCGCCGCCCACTGGACGACGGATATCAAGAGCCCGTGGCAGAAACGCAAGTGGGAATCACGCACAGCCCAGTGCATGGTCGGCAACGCCACCGATTTCTTCCGCGTGTCGCTGCCGAAGGATAGGCCGTTGATCTATTTCCTGACGGCGACCGACGAACGCGGCGCGATCGTGAGCACGGAGCATGCGCTGGTTGGTCAACCAAACTGACATTTTGAAATTGAATAATCGAGGAGTTGGCAACTATCGTCATGGAGGCCTTTCACGGGTTTTGCCTGGCCGCTAGAATGAAGAAGGTATTCACCCGCGATTAATCCGCAGCGCCCACCGCCTATTTCGAGGTGTCACCGTGAGTGAAGCAGTCCACGAGATTCTCAATCGTATTCAGAACCTGCCCGCTGAAGACCGCTTGGAGCTGGAAGCAAAGCTGGCCCAGCAAGCGGAATCCGAGTGGCGGGCCGAGGCAGCGGAAGCCCGTCGGTTGGCGCAAAAAAACGGCCTTGACCAAGCAGCGATCGACCGCGCTGTCGAAAAGGTTCGCCATGGCTCATGAAAATCTTCTTCGACACCATCGTCTACGTGGCGGAGGCCCTTCTCGGGGGCGCAGCCGAAGAAATGGTTGCCGCCACGGAGCGGGCCTCCTGGCGAATTTACGTCAGCACCTATGTCGCGGATGAACTCGAACGGGTTATTACAGAAGAACTTGGTTTTTCGTTACGCCTTGCTGCGCTTTCGCGGCGCAGGATCCTTCGCAGGGCCGGCATCGTCGAGCCCGGAGCCTCACGGCATGATGTGCTCGACGATGCAAAGGACACTCCTATTCTCCGGGCGGCACTGGAAGCTGGGGCCGATTATCTGGTGACCAATGATCGCCACCTGCTTGATCTCAATCCCTACGAAGGATTGCGAATTGTCTCCATGACCGAATACCATCGCATCCTCGTCGCCGAAGGATTGATTCCGCCCGTTTAGGAACCGTGCTCGTTTTTAGAGGGTTATGTATGCCTGCCCTTTGCTCAAACCCCCAACCGGTACCACAAACACGACGTACTTTCCTGCAACAGCTCGGCGGCGGGCTCGGCAGCGTCGCGCTCGCCAGCATACTGCATGAACAAGGGTTGCTGGCGGATCAACCCTCACCCGGCCCCTCACGGGGCTCGGAACGCCAGGACACGCATCACTCCGCCACCGCGAAAGCCGTCATCCAGCTCTTCATGCTCGGCGGGGCGAGCCAGTGCGATACGTTTGATTACAAGCCGGAGCTGATTCGCCGGCATGGGCAGACCGTGCCGTTCCGTGTCACCGGTGGGACTGCTGCCTCGCCGGGGCCGGTGCTCAAGAGCCCGTGGAACTGGCGGCGCCATGGCCAATCCGGGCGGTGGGTAACCAGCGCGTTGCCTCACATGGCCGAGTGCGTCGATGACATGGCGTTTCTTCATGCGATGCACGCGCCAACGTCCGAGCACAGTGCTGGGCAGACCATGCAGGTCTCGGGCTTCGTGACGCCTGGCTTTCCGACCGTCGGCTCCTGGGTCAGCTACGCGCTTGGCAGTCTCAATCGCAACCTTCCGACGTTTGTCGCGCTCCCCGATCCCGTCGGCTTGCCGTGGACCGGGCAGCAGGCGTGGAACAGCGGCTTCCTGCCTGCCGAGCATCAGGCGACGATGTTCAACCCCGCCGCCGAGAATCCCGTCCCCGATCTGTTCCCGCATGGCAATCGTTTCATCACGCCGGCGAGTGAACGCGAAGGGCTCGATCTTCTCAATCGACTCAACCGCCAACAGCTGACGCCGGGCGACTCGCGTCTCGAAGCGCGCATCCGCTCCTATGAACTCGCCGCGCGCATGCAGTTGGCCGTCCCCGAAGTGCTCGATCTGCGCGATGAAACCGAGCTGACGCGCCGGCTCTACGGGTTCGACGATGCGCGCACGCGCGACTTTGGCCGCAATTGCTTGATCGCTCGTCGCCTCATCGAGCGCGGGGTCCGCTTTATCCAGCTCTGGTGCGGCTCGGGGCTCAACGGCGCGGCAGGCACCTGGGACAGCCACGGCGACGTCCGCCCCGGCTCCGACTTCGAACGCATGTGCGTCCGCTGCGACAAGCCGATCGCAGGCCTCCTGAGCGACTTGAAACACCGCGGGCTGCTTGACGAAACCGTCGTTTTCTGGACCAGCGAGTTCGGCCGCACACCGTACAGCCAGAGCGGCACGGGCCGGGACCACAACGGCAATACGTTCACCAGCTGGATGGCCGGCGGCGGCATTCAAGGCGGTGCGACCTACGGCGCCAGCGACGAGTTCTCGTTCCACGCCCAGGAGCAGCGCACGATGTGCTACGACCAGCACGCGACGCTCCTGCACCTCCTGGGACTCGACCACGAGCGGTTGACGTATCGGCACAATGGAGCGGATCGCCGCCTAACCGATGTACATGGGCAAGTGATTCAAGAAGTGATCGGCTAACCGACACCACATTCGTTCGCTGGTAATCCTGCGTGGTGCAAGCCATTCGCTCGTTCAGAAGTTGCTCAGTCCGTAGTCCCAACATTTTCTGGCCGCAACTCCATCCAGTTGGGTGTTTCTCGCTGAATCTGCCGCCGCCCGAAGCTTTGACTGCCGGGCGTTTCAGACCTATACTTTGGAATTCCCTGTGATTCGACCTCCAACGTCTGGGCGGGAGGAATATCCATCCGAGACGCATGTGAACACCCGTACGGCGAAGTTAATGGATCGTTGCGATTCGTTGTCATTCGCTCCGAAGAGAGCTTGAGGGCGCACGTGCCACAATGGTCCGCGCTCCTCGAACGGAGCGCGACCAATGAGCCGATGCTGTCGCCGGAGTGGCTCTTGCCGTGGTGGGAAGTCTACGGCCGCGGGTCTGGGCGGCGTCTGTGTGTCGGCGCCTGGTATGTCGGCGCTCGGCTCGTCGGCCTCGCCTTGCTGCAGAGTCGAATCTATCGCTATCGCGGCGTACTCCCGTTTCGGCGGCTGGAATTCCTTGGGGCGGACGTTGACGAGCAGGATGGCGTTTGTTCGGAATACCTCAATCTGCTGATCGAACACGGCAGCGAGAAGCAGATCGCCAAGGCATTTGTTGCTGCGCTACGCGCGGGCTGGTTTGGTCCCTGGGACGAAATCGTCCTTGGCGCGCTCTACGGATCCCAGCCGCTATCACGGGAACTCGAAACGGAATTCACGGCCACCAACATGGAGTTGCGCAAAGACATTGTCACCTCAGCTCGATTCATCACCTTGCCGACGTCGTGGGAGTCCTACCTGGAGTTGTTGGGGCGTA
>SXGT01346066.1_pt1 | contig 18108 bp, 8 predicted proteins | sample 3176221 | NCBI WGS metagenome assembly SXGT01 (sample SAMN11356862, study PRJNA531348) | freshwater metagenome | isolation source: freshwater sample F1-120 | place: China: Fuxian Lake, Yuxi | collected 2017-12-25
GGTCGCGCAGGAAGTGAAAAGCCTCGCTAATCAGACGGCTCGGGCGACAGACGACATTGCCGCCAAGATCGCCGCAATCCAGTCTGCGACCCGCACCACTGTCGAGGCGAACAGTTCGATCCGCGAGACCGTCGGTGAAGTACAGCAATCCGCCGACCGCATCCGTTCGGCGATGGAAACGCAGGCCCAGACGGTAACGATGATCACCGCCGCGGTCGACGAGACAGCGCTCGCCGCCGATTCGATGTCGAGCACCATCGCCTCGATCCGACAGGACACCGAGACGGTCGCCAGCGAAATCGACGCGCTGGAGGCAGGCTTCCGCAAGAGCGATGGCCAGCTGGGGATGCTCAAGTCTGCAGCGCAGGACTATGTGAAGCTGGTGGCGTAAGCGACCAGGGCGAGGGCAGGGAGGTCGGCGCTGAACTTCGGCGTGGCTCAGCTTGTCCAAGCCCTGCCTTTCCCTCTACCGCCGTGCGATGACCAACATACTCCTGACCGGCGCGTCGCGTGGCATCGGCGCAGCCTGTGCCGAAGAGCTCAAGTCCCACAACCTGATCGGCACATCCAGCACCGACGGGGACTTGGCCGATCCGGCCACGCCCCGCCGCATTTGGGAGAGCGCACTCGAACGCCTGGGCGGGCGCATCGACGTTCTCGTCAACAACGCCGGCGTGTTCGAAGCGGCCGCCATCGATCTCGACCATGACGAATGGGTCGGCGCCTGGGAGCGGACCATGCGCATCAACCTCACCGCCGCGGCCGAGCTTTGCCGGCTGGCCGTCATCCATTTTCGCGAGCACGGTGGCGGTCGCATCGTCAACGTGGCGAGCCGTGCGGCCTATCGGGGGGATTCGCCTGCTCACTGGCACTATGCAGCGTCCAAGGCCGGCATGGTCGGCATGACCAAGAGCATCGCTCGCGGCTTTGCGCGGGATAATATCCTCGCCTTCGCAGTGTGCCCTGGCTTCGTCATGACCGGTATGGCCGAAGAGTATCTCGCCAGCCGCGGCGGCGACAAACTGCTCGCCGACATCCCGCTCGGTCGGGTCGCCCAGCCGGAAGAGGTGGCCTCCGCCGTCCGTTACCTCGCGCTCGAGGCGCCAGCCTCCATGACGGGTGCCATCATCGACATCAATGGAGCCAGCTTTGTCCGCTGACACGTGGAAGGTCACGCTACCGTGCACGCGGGCGGAAGCTGAGGCGATCGACGCCGGCGCGATCGAGATCGACGCCGTCCTGATGACAACAGAAGAGGTCGAGGACGATCGCGAACGCTGGCGGCTCGACGCCTATATGGACGCCGAGCCCGATCCGGCGATGATCGCTGCCCTCCGTGCTTTGGCGCCGAGCGCGGCAGGCTGCGCCCCTGTCATCGAACAGCTGACCGACGCCGACTGGGTAGCGATGAGCCAGGCTGGACTGGAGCCAATCCGCGAGGGCCGCTTCGTCGTCCATACCGAAGCGCACCCGATCAGCCCGTCTCCCGGCCAGCGAGCATTCCTGATCAACGCCGGGCAGGCGTTCGGGACCGGCCATCACGGCACCACCGCGGGCTGTCTGGCGATGCTCGACGGTATGGCCGACCGGATATTCGCGAACGTGATCGATCTCGGGACGGGGACTGGATTGCTCGCCTTTGCCGCCCGGCATCTCTGGCTGGATGCGCGGGTGACGGCGACAGACATCGACCCGGTCGCGATCGAGGTGACTGCCGAGAACGCCGCCATCAACGATGTGAATGGCGTCAGGCTGATCGTTGCGGACGGCGCCCGTGATCCGGAGATCGCCGCAGGTGCGCCTTACGATCTGATCATCGCCAACATTCGAGCCGGTCCGTTGGTGGCGATGGCTCCGGAGATCGCGGCCGTCGCGGCAGCGCGCGCGACAGTCGTGCTGGCGGGACTGCTTTCCACCCAGGCCGGCAAGGTCGAGGACGCCTATCGCGCGGCGGGCTGCACGGTGGAAGCGCGCGACGTGCGCGGCGACTGGACGATCCTGCGCCTTCGCGCCGCCGACGTGCCGGTCACGAATCTCATTTCAGACGACGCCGGTCGAGAAAACTGGGCGCGAGACATCTAAGGGAGCCGGACCGTCGCGCTCCAACATGACGGCAACTGCGTACGGAAAATGGTGCCAGAAGAGGACTCGCATCGAATAATGTTTTCTGTGTTATAACAGCAACATAGATGATGTGGTTTTTCCGAAGGCCCACAGAAAAGCCCGCATTTCGGTGTGGTTTAGAGGTTCGAGTCTTTTCCTGGGACTCGAATCTTCAGAAAATGGCGGATTTCCGCCATTTCTGCACCGTGAACAAAAGGGGAAAATCTGGCCTCTCAGGGACCGAAAGGCCCGCAAAAACTCGTTCCTGCAACGTTCCAACTTACCCCGCTATGTCTCATGATCTCCTGCTGAGTTGATCGATGGGAGCGCTCGATCTTAGGCGGGGGCTGGTTGGCAGGGCTCTTTGAATGAGCTTGGCGTTGAACAACCCGGCTTCACCACTTTGCACCTGAATGGTCTTCCAGCGATAGACGCTTGGCCGTCCAACGCCGAGGTATCGGCAGGTCCTGGCAGCATGGCCGGTCTTCCCGGCGTGGCGCAGTACCTTGAGCTTGGGCTGAATGTCGCAGTCTTCCCTGGCCATAGGATCGATCCTCCATACTGCCAGGCAGAAGCATGAAAGATGTCTCGCGAGTCCGTACAGTCCTACAAGCTAAACCAGAGGGGCATGGCAGCGTTGCCCCGTCTAGCGCCGACGATTACCATTCTGACTTGCAAAAGATCTTCAGCTATAGGAGGGTCACCAATGCACTTAAGATAGGATTTCAGCGTTCTGATCAAGCTCGGGGGAGGCATCACGTGACAGCTCAGATTTTTACATTCTACGCAGTTCTCATCGTGATGACTTTCGTGCTGATTTGGGGCCTGCGCATCATTAGCCGAGCGCTAGAAGCCACGAATTCGTCAGGAAAGCCGCTGATCAAATCGATGCTCACTGAACCTGATCCAACTCCAGATTTGAATCTAGAGAAGGGTAGCTTCAGTCGGACCGCTGGAGCTTTCGGAGCGATGGGGCTTTCGATCGCAACGATCGGCATGGCTTATTGGCTCATCTACGCTCTCTTTTTAAGCGTTAATGATTTGAAGAATATAAAAGATACTTGGCCGTTCTTCTTGTCAGGGTCTGCGCTTTTTGCGCCTTATGCATTTAATCAACTGTCCAAAATTTTCAAATCCTGAATCGCTACGGAAACTTCTGCAGTTCCGGCACATTCATCGATGGCACTCAAAGCAAGCCACACTGCCGATCTACTAAGGCGCTCTAATTCTCCAGCAAGCGGCTCTAAGTTGAATTTCGAATGATGAAAAGGCGAAAGTCAAGAGGGCACATGACCGAAGAATCTCCAACACTCAACGTCAACGACCCCGCCGCACCGGCATCGGAAGTTGAGGTGCTCGGCGATATTTTTAGCGCACGTGATCTGGCGAATTTTGGTGTCAAGGGAAGGCAAACCTTTGACAAAGAGATACCGGTTGCTTCGCCCACGTTAGAAATAGACTGGTCGAAAGTCGTCGCATTTCTCCGCGCCTGTGAGACTTCCAGTCCTCGCGTAGGGTACAAACTCGGCGCCAAAATATCCAGTGATGCAGCGAAGCCTGGAAGCGACTTGACTCCTGTAGACTGTAGCGGGTTCGTACGGGCTGCTGTCCGGCGATCAACGGATCCAAAAGCCACCAATTTCCCTGACGGCTCGGTGGTCCAACACGACTGGGTCAAGGCAAGCGGATTTGCTGCCTCGACGATTGCGGACGGTTCACTGAGCGACGGGGTAGTTCGAATTGCATTTCTTTCACCTAACGACTCGGCCAACAACATAGGCCACGTTGCTTTGGTTCGGGATGGAAAAACTATAGAATCACATGGCGGTAAGGGGCCCGACAGTCGAATATTCGATGGCTCCGGATGGCAATCCAAGGCTAAGTTGTACGTGCTCAAGCGCTAGCATGGTCTGATTTCGACTCCCGCTCATATGGCTGTCAGGCGTCCAGTTGAAATTTCGATCCGTTTCTGAAGAACAAGGACGAGCGAGCCATGTTGGTAATTGACACTAGCGACAATACCTCGGCGAATATTGCTTCACTGCAGGCGAGAGGCGTCACCGCAGTCGGCCGTTACTATTCGTCGAATGCTTGGAAGCGCCTCACAGCGCAAGAAGCTCGATCCGTCAGCTTGGCGGGAATTAAACTATTCACGGTGTTCGAGGACAAAGGCGATCCGGAACTCACGATCGAGAAAGGCGTGTTCGACGGACAGATTGCCAAACAGCAAGCTCGTGCGATCGGGCAGCCGGAAGGCAGCGCCATCTACTTCGCGCTTGAGCACTTGCCTCACGGTTATAGCAAGTCGCACGTCCCCGGCGCCAAACTTTATATCGAGGGTGTCCGACAGGCGGTCGCGGGCCTCTACGCGGTCGGGGTCTACAGCAATGGGGTGGTGCTCGAGGCGATGCTTGACACCGGCTTGTGCGAATTTGCCTGGCTTAGCGCGTCTCGGGCGTTCGAGGGGTCAAAGGCCTTTTATGCTTCTCGGCGATGGGTGTTAGCGCAGGACCCCAAGGTCGACCAAAACTGGGGCGGTCTGAGCGTCGACATTAATGAGGTGCAGGGGTCATTCGGTGCGTTTGGCGTCACGCAGGCGCTGGTTACCAAGGGATTGAGCAACGACACAGCCGCATTTTCGGGCGAGCCGAAGGCGGTGTGGCTGACAAACTCCGGGCGCGACCGCACCATGCGTATCGTGGAAGATTTCTGGTTCCGCGATCGAAGTGGAAAGGTGTGGGAGGCTCCAGCCGGCACTGTGGTCGATGGTGCCTCAATCCCAAGCCCTTATGGTCCACTGTCGGCTCCCCGTACACTGGCGATTACCGCCGCGCTTCGATTGTGCACGATCTCGCTTGCGTCTTGGCCGAGGGGAGCAACACTGATCGGCGCACCGCCGATCGCATGTTCTACGAAGCGTGCCGCGCGGGCGGTTGCTCGCCGTTCGAGGCGACCATTCTGTATATCGGTGTGCGCATTGGCGCGCTCGCTTCGTTGGTTCCGGCTTGGCGTCGAGCAATGGAACCTGAAATACGCCCGGCGATCCACCGCACGCCTTCCCAAGCGCGCCTCGAGGCCGATTTCCAGATCGCCGCTGAACTGGTCACAGGGGAGGGAGAGGTGGACGATCCGACCGAGATAGAAGCTCGCACTGACGTCGCGTTGAGCGCGGTCAGTGCACTCGACCTTGTGGGTCAGTGAGGAACTCCCCGATCCCTGTGGGACAGGACGCAGGCTAGAGCGAATGACCAAGCCTTCAAACTTCAGGCGATCGACGAGAGCGGTGGAAATTTTGATTCGCCTGCCAAGGCTAAGGTGTGCGCCCACGTGTTCAACCATGCCTGCGGTGAAGGTGGTTGTTCGGTGACCGAGGCGATCAGCCTCTATTTCAGTATCCGGATCGGCGCCCAGTCGGTGCGGGTGGCCATGTTAGGGATCATCAAGGCCTAATACTTTGGGGGATCTGCTGTGATGAGTAATCGATTGGTGGCATTCAGGGTCCACGGATCATTCATATTCCCCGCAGCACCCGCGAACGTGAATCCCATTCTCGGTAGTTTCGAGTTCTTTTACGTCGCCGAGCCGGCCGGCTGGGTCGCCTGCGTCGAATGGCAGCCAGGCGTCGCGCTGTCCGGCAGCGACAGCCCTCCGGTAGGCGAACTAGACATGTGCTACGCCGCTTGCAAAACCGGCGAACCTTTCTGCGTTAGGCTTGCAGAACCGCTAACCGGTGAAAACAAGCCGCTGACGATCGGCGGCGCGATGGTCTTTGATCAGTATGTGCCCCAGAGCGGCAACCTCGATCTACGCCTCTTGCTCGCGCGCGATTTTGAGCAGGCAACAAAAAACGGCTTCCAAACCTATCAGAGCGCGGTGGTGCTCGGTGACGTGGATGAAGACAAAAAGCCTTGCTTTGGCTTCGTGCTCGCGCTGCCCACTCCTGGACCGCAGGCGCACATCGACGGCAAGACCAGCCATGTTTTTCCTTTCCGAGCGCAATTCCTCTCGACGCGTCCTGCATTGCCGGACGACGCAACCGTGGCGCCGATCGACTGGATCGCCGCAGGAGTCGCCGGAGCAAAGTCCGATTGCGACCATGTGAAACTATCCGACACCGTTATCGCCGATGCAAGGCTCGGACGGTTCGGGTTCACCTACAAGAATGGCGGCGTCGCACATCTCCAGTTCCCCCGGAGGAACGGCAAGGGCGACAAGGATGCCTTGTGGCTCCTCACTGGCCGTGAAGCGATTTACAAAACCGGCACGCTCGATCGCTTCGCAAAGCTCGACGACAAGTTCCATAATTGCATTTCGCTGGCCAATCTCGACGACGAACGGAAGTTGAGCATCTGGATCGGACCGCAGAAAGGTGGATCGCGGATCGTATTCCGTTCCTCTTTCCGTCGCAGCATCGCCGCCACGCCGGCGGCCGGCGATTTCCAGACGAGCGACGACAACACGCACAATGCCTTCAACATGCTTGAGCCATTCGGCGGCGAGATCCTGATTTCGCCCGACACCAATCGCAACCGACTGGACATCGCGATAATTTATCACGTCGGCGACGATGAGATCGCCGCGATGCTGACTGCAGGTGCGGCCCTCGATGGTGAGATCGAAGTCGCGGTCATGGTTCGGCCTGGCAAACAGGTCGCCGACTGTATCGCCGCGATGAACGAGCTGCGCGCTCCGCTGATGTTCGCTAATGCCAGTGAGCCAATAAACCTGTTGCCCGATCTGAAGGCGACCTCCACGAAAGTCCCTTTCGCGCTCGCCGCGCGGATCGCCTTCCGCTTGGAAGCCGGCCGGATCGTCTGGCGCAACCAGCCTTCGGGAAATGCCAACTGGCCCAAAGCCCCCTTCGGCCTGCAACCGTGGCGCGGCGACGACGAACGCGGATTGGAAAAACCGGATTACCTCACTGCGACGTTCAAACTTCCGGGGCTCGTCGAGACACCGGACATATTCACCGCGACGCTCGGCGACGACGACACCCCGGTCGATCCCGAGGCGCCGGGAATGGTGCGTTTCGGCCTGACCATCACCAAGAGTCCGGCGTTGAAAGCGCAAATCGGCGCGCTCGAACTCGGAGTCGAAGCCAACCAGAGCGCGGGAGGGCATTGGCGCTTCCGACCCGGCGGCGACAACGGGATCGAAAGCCTAGAATTCGCGATCGAAGATTTGCCACTGCAGGCGGTCACGCCGGTTCGCACCGACGTGCGCCGGGGCGATCGCAGTGGACGGGAGCGGCCGCTGCTGCTCGCATCGAAGAGCCAGACCGCAGCTGAAGCCCGCTTCCTGCTCTCCATCGATGAACGTCTCTCGGGCCGCGACGACAGGCGGCTGACCGCGATCATCAAGGATGTCGGCAAAGGGAGCGCGCCGGAGGCCAGCTACGTCATCCTGTCACAAGAGCCGTTCGCGGTGGTCCAGGTGCGCAGCATGCTGCTCGAAGGCCGCGGTGATTCCGCCGACCAGAACGTCGCCTTTTGGGACAGCGACACCCGCCAGTGGCAGTTCAAGCTAGCCGGCCGCACCTATCACTATCGCTTCCCGCCGCAAGCCATCGGCGAGTCCATGGACAAACCGCGCCGGAGCGAGATCGTCGACCCTGACTCAAGCGACCCGGCCGCGCCCTATCCCGAGAACCGATTTTCCAAGAAGGGTATCCCGCAGCGCCACGCCGTCGAGTACCGGCTGAGCCCGCCTGCCGACCTGTGGCTCGATCCGGTTGACGTCGAGCGCAGCTACTACCTGCCCGAATGGGAGAGCTACGAGATTTTCCGTCAGCGCGGAGAGCTGGGCATCGGCGCCGCACTGAGCGGGTTTCGCGGTGAGTTTCTCTACGGCATGCCGGTCTCGGTCGATCCTTCGCGCGAGAACGGAGCAGCGCGAGCCACACGGGTCGCCGAAATCGAGTCGCTGCTCGGTCGTCCGCCCGGCCGGCTGGAGGCTGGCGCCGCCGACACCGGGAAGAACCGCTGGAACCGCATTGTCCGGGCGATGGCGCATCGCCCCGAGCGGCTCGAGTTCTGGATGCGCGAACCCGGGTCGGCGCAGCCGTTCGTCCCGGCGCGATTCTCGGGCGGGGTGCGCCATGCCTTGCGCAGCAGCGCCCGGTTCCGCGCCCCGCTGCAGGGGCTCGAAGAGGAACCCAGGCTCTTCGAATTCGGGTTGTCCGGCGGCGCGATCTGGCCAGTCGAGCAGCGCGCGTTCGTCAAGGCGTTGCTTGACCGGCCGCTGTCGACCGGCGGCAGCATCGAGCGGATCGCGCTGTCGCCGCACGGCGGAGACGCCGACAGCCGTGCCGAATTTCTCGACGGACTGGTCGCGATTATCGCCGAGACGCGCTCTGGCCGGGTGCAACGCCAAAGGGTCGAGATCACCGGCCGCATCGGCGTGTTCTGGCATCGCGCCAAGCACGTCGTCATCTACGAGCGGACGGTCAATCCGAGCGCGCAGTTCACTCCCCTCGGCGGCATCAGCGCGCGTACCCGGCGGCCGGTGCTGCGCAAGGTCGAGGAATTCGTCGAGCTGATCGAGCCCGAACGTCGCTATCCTGACAATGCGCTGGCCAACGCCGCCTCGGCCGGCTTCCTCCACGCGGTGCGGTTCAATTCGCGCCGCATCCATGTCGACAGCGAATGGAGCGAGGACGTCGACGCCAGCGACAAATCGGACGGGGTCGCCGAGATGACCGGCTGGCGCATCCCACTGTGGAACCGTCACAGCGCCGAACAGCGCCCTTCGGTCTATCCGCGGCCCGACATCGCCTTCGTGACTCACGCCGAAGGTGATGGAGACGCGCCACTGGCGGCGCAGGAATGCCTCGATCCCGACAACCTGTATTTCTTTGCGGACGCCAGGCCGCCCTTCCCAGATACCGACCGGTGGCCAGCCGTGCTCGGTGTCGACTGGATCAACCTGCCGCCGCCGACCGCAGGCCAACAGCCCAATCTCGACGGTGGGCGGGGCGGCGAAGGCCAGCGGTTGCCGAGCGCGCCGCGATTTCCGCGCGGTCACCGACGCTTTACTTGGCGGCTGGCGCCACCTTCGCAGCGCACCGCGCTCAACGCCGGACGCAGCGGCAAGCCGCTGTTCGCCGGGCTCGAGACACTGACGTTCAGCCGCGCCGGACTTGCCGGCGAAGGCGCTCTCGCCACCAAGCTGGCCGAGGAAATCGCCACGATCGGCAAAATCCTCGATCCCAATCTCGAACAAACCAAGCGAGCGTTGAGCGAATTCCAGACTGCGATCCGGTCCCGCGAGCCCGACCCGATCAAGGCCTCGGCGAAGGCGCTCGAAAGCGCGCTGAAGGCCGATTCCACCTGGGCTAGCAAGATCAAGCCCTCCGGTTTCTACAAGTTCCCCGAGAATCCCGGCAAACAGTGCGAGAAGCTCGTTGGCGAGTTCGCTGCGAGCTTCGAGCGGCGCAAGCTGCTCTACCTCGCCCAGCTTCGGGCCTGGGCGGACGACGGCAAGGCCGTGATCGGCACGCCGGCTGCGAACTATCAGAAGCTGATCGAAGACCTGACGTACCGCGCACTGGAGGCGCTCTAACCGGCGGTGTCCGGCGTACAGCACGACATCGGCCGGGTCGAGCAGGATCTCGCCCGCGCGCACACGATGATCGGCGATTTCGAGGCCGAAACCGCGCGGGTGCTCGGCGAGGCGCGGCGCAAGCTCGCCGAACTGCGCGACACTTACGACAGCGACAAGCCGTGGTCGCCGCATCGCGTGGAAGAGTACCACAAACGCATTGCCGCAATCCGCGACGGCATCGCCGGCGACATCGAGACGGCGGCGAGCGAAATCCGCCTTCGGCTGGCGACCGAACTCGGCCAGATCGGCCACGCCATCGGCGTCGCGCTTGCGGCGGTCGTCGAGCACGCGGCGCGCGGTGAAGCGGCAATCGTCGCCGGGATCGACAAGAGCGCCGATGTCGCTCGGGCGGTTCTGGCGGCGATCGCGGCGGATACCGATGCGGCGCTGAAGATAGTCGACCAAGCGCTGGCGCTGACCGCCGGCAACAGCAGCGCGACCGGCCCTGAAAAGGCTCTGCTCGCGGAGATCATGAAATCTTACGACGGATTGGCCACGCAGGTCGGCCGTGAGCTCAAATCGCTGTCCGACGACATTGCAAATGGAGCGGTAACGCTCGACGGAATGATCGCCGGGACGGCGAAGCAGTTCACCGCCGTCAACGCCAAGATCGAAGCCTTTGCCACCGAGGCCGAAACCAAGCTGTCGCAGATCAAGTCCGAGACGCTGGCTGCTCCAGTTGCCCGCCTGCGCAAGGTCATCGCTGCGCTGGTCGACACTGCGACGCGGCTGACCGCCCAGGCGGCGGTCGCCGCAGGCGGATTGCGCCGCGGTATCGCACGCGCCGACAACGCCGCGCAGGCTCTGGTCGCCGCGCTGCGCGAGCGGATCGACCCCTTCGGCGAGCGACTTGTCACATGGATCGAAAAAGCGCTCGCGGCGCCAGAGGCGAGCGCAGCGGACATGGATGCCCTGCGAGCGGCACGGGGCGAGGTCCAGGCCTTCCAGGGCAGGGCCGCGGCGGAGTTCGACCGGGCGGATACCGACATCCGGCAGGATCGGACGACGCTGACCTCGCTGGTCACCGGAGCGCATGCGCTGTTCAGGAAGATCGTTTCCGACATCAGCGAGTCAGTCCCAATTGTCCGCACCGAGCTCGACACGATCGTCAACGAAGCGATGAAGGCTCATGTTGCTCCGATCCGCACCGCACTGGACGCTCTTGCGGATAGCGCCGGTAAGCTCGTCGACAGCGCCGCGCAGTGGGGCGCAACCCCGGATTTGCTCGTGGCGCGGCTCGAAGCGCAGATCATCGGCGCGCTGCCAAAATTGGAGGGGTTCCGAGAGGATGCGTTCAAATTCGTCAACGAAGCGCACGGCACTCTCTCCGGCAAAATAAAAGACCTTAGGGACGCGGTCGGCAACGAGCCGATCAGGGCGCTTGTCAAGGATGCCGTCATCAAGCCGGCGCTGGAACGCGCGATTACCGAGCCCGAGTTCGAGCGCATCAAGAATGACCTCGATGCGATACGCGCCCTGGTCGTCGAAGCGATCGACACCATGGTGCAGCGCTTCGACGAGATCTCGAATCACGGTGGTGAGCAGTTCGCAGCGATACGGGCCGAAGCGGAAAAGGCCTGCGCGGAAATCAAATCCGGGATCGAGCAGATCCAGACCGCGGTCGACGATCAGCTCAAAGCGGTCGAGACCGCGATCAGGGACCGGCTCGGCGAGCTCTCCCCGATCGTCGATGATGCCGCTGCGCTGCTGCAGCTCGGTAAGCAGTTCGAAAAGGACGTCGCCGCGATTTCCGCCGACTTCTCCGCCGCCCGGGTCGCCGCCGAGGCCTATGCCGACCGGGTCATCGACGCGGCCGGCAACATAACAAAGGGCGGGCTGGCCTCGGCGCCCAATAATCTGCTGCGGCTCTACGCCGCCGCGGCGTCGGCGCCGGCGCTGCCCAATCTCGACTTCGCGCGCGAGCGGCTCGGCTACTACTACGGCCAGCTGCAATCGGTGATCGACACCACCCAGGTGGATGCGTGGTTCGGCCGGCTCGGCGACGAGCTCAAGGCGCTCGGACTCAGCCTGCCGTTCAACAAGATCGGCGAGGCGATTGTCCCCGACGACCTCTCGAACTTCGATATCGGCAGGGTCTTCCGCAACTTTGGCGGGGTCGACCTGTCGAACATGTTTCAAGGCATGCGGCTGCCCAAGGGCGCCGGCGAGGCTGTGCGGGTGACTCACGATTTCGACCGCAAGGCCTTGCGCGCGTGGGTGCAGGTCGACATCAACCTGTCGCTGCCGGGCCGCAAACAGCTGTTCGCACTCGGCCCGTTCAATCTCGATTTCGTCGACAGCGTACTGGTGGCAACCGTGCGTCTCGAGGCTTCGAAGGACACCGACGCGGTCGAGCAGAGCGGCCACGCCTCGCTCACTACGAATGTCGATGCGGTGGTCTCGGGCCAGTCGATGGTCACGATCGAGAAGCTGGTGGTCAATTTCGCCCGCGGCGGCGGTCTCAAGGTCGATCTCGACCCGCGCCAGATCAAGCTCAATCCCTCGTTCAAATTCATACAGGAAACCCTCGGCAAACTCTTCGCCAGCGATGACGAAGACGCCGGCGGGTTAAAGCTGGTCAAGCACAACGGGATTCCCGTCGGTGTCGAGCACGTCTTCGCGATTCCGCCATTCGATGCCATGGCGGGAACCAGCGGGGTCAGCAACATTTCGATCTCGAACCGGTTCTCGCTGCTGGCCTTCCCGGATTTCGTCATCGCCAACCGATTCGCGCTGAGCCGGCCGGACCGGCCGTTCCTGTTTTCGATCTTCATCCTCGGCGGCACCGGCTATTTGACCGTCGACTGCGAATACCGCCCGTTCACCCGCGAGCTGACAGTGGAGGTCGAGGCTGCGGCCGGGGGATCGGCGGCGCTGGGTTTTTCGCTCGGGCCGGTACGCGGCAGCGTTCAGGTCACGCTCAGCATCGCGCTCACCTATCGCAAGCAGATCGGCAAGCCGGGTGGCGGGCTCTCGGCATCGATGGTGCTGGTGATCGCCGGGCGGGTCGATGTCGCCGGCATCGCCAGCGTCGACCTGACGCTGATGCTGCGCATGGCCTACCACGAGAACGGCCGGATCGACGGGGTCGGCACCATGAGCGTGAGCGTGCGGATCTCGCGGTTCTACACCTTTCGAGTGCGGCGCGACGCCAAGTACAAGCTCCGCGACGGTGGAGGGGGCGGCGGGTACTCGCGCAGCCTTGCCGCACCGATGGCTGTTGCGCCAGCGCCGACACCAACGCCGACACCGCGCGAGCGCGCCAAGCAAATTCTCGAAGCACGGGGGTAGACTATGCGGCAGACGATCACTTGCGCCGCGCTGGCCGAGCCGCGCACCGACATCGCCCAGGGCAAAGCGCCGGTCGGCGTGCAGCTCAACTTCGAGCTCTCCGACCCGCCTGCGGAAGGCGAAGATCCCCAACAGGCGTTCCGTGATTTTCTCGGGGAATTGCCGGGGCTGACATTCGCCGCATACGAATACGCCGGGACCAATCTCACTCTCAGTGCGACTACCGTCGCATCGATCGACACTCCGCCGGTGGGGGCGGCCAACGATATCGTCAAATGGCTCGCCACTTCGCTCGACGCCAAATATCCGCCGATATGGTGGGGCGCGTCTCCCGACCAGGGCGAGCTGCACAAGCCCGAGCAGCTGACCGCTGGACAGCGCCTCGCTTCTTCGCAGGGTTGGACCGCGCCGCTGCCGCAGGCTGCGGGCCTGACCCGGATGCTCGCATTGGATACGGCGCCGGCCGACCTTCCCGGGCTCTATGTGGTGCCCTTCCGTGCCACCGATCCAGCACCGCCGAACACCATCGCGGCGACCTTGACCGCGGATGGCAGCGCCGAATTCGCGCATCCGGGCGGCTGGGGCACCATGATCGCCGCGCCGGTGCTGCCGGTCATGGACGACGCAACTCTGCTCGTCGATGCCACCGGCTTCCTGCGCGCCGCCGGCAGCGACGCCGATGCGCTGGTGCTGATGCGGCGTGTCCGCGAGCGCTCAGGCGCGCTGTTCTGGACCGCACCGCACCTGGCGAGCCTCGAATTTCCAGAGGCTGACGGTGTCTCGCCTCCACCTACTTCTCAGGAGCGCGGCCAGCGGCTGGTCTGGCGGGCGGCCGCGACGCTGTGCACGCTGTTCGATCCGTTGCTCATCGCTCTCAGCATGGCGACGGGCAACCGCCGTGAGGGCCCGTTCACGGGCACCGCCGCGGTCACGATCGCGCAGGTCCAGGCTGACAGGTTCGCGGAAACTCCTGCGTTCGTCGCCGCGGTCGGCGACTGGGTGAAGGCGGCGGCAAAGCTGCCCGAAACCCCCATGGGCTTCGCGCAGTTCGTGACGCTTGCCGCGCAATTGCTCGGTGGTCCCTCTCTCACGGCCGAGTTCGACGGCAAGCCCGGGACGATGATGACCGCGCCCCGGCTGGTCCCGCTGCTGCTCTCGCTGGTCAGCAAACCGTGGCAATGGCCCGACAAAGATATCGACTACGCCGCGCTCGAAGCAAGGCTCACGGGTGAACTGGCGGCTCTGGTGCAGCAGATGGGTTCGGAAGGCGGCATCGAAGCCGCAGTCACGGCGTTTTTCCGCTCCGAGCAGGCCGGGCGGCCCCTGATCGCAGCCCTGTTCCCGCCGAAAGCCCTGGACCTGCCGCCCGACGCATCGGAGGAGGACAGGCGAAAGGCCGAGGCCGACGCGCGTCGCGACGCGGACGCGAAGATCAGCGCGGTCATCCAGGCCATCGCCGACCGCATGGCGGACGACTTCGATGGCCTCGCCGCCGCCAGGCTCGCGCTGGGCAGCGTGTTCGCCGAGCGGGTGCCGCAGACGCGTGACGACGATGATCCGAACGTGATCCGCAAAGTACCGGCCACCTTCGATCAAATGCTCGACGACGTCCGAACCAGCCGGTGGTTCGGTGTGCGGCTCGGCGTCGAGGCCGGCGGAATCTTCGATGCGTTGGACACGCTGCTCGCCTATGTTTCGCGGGTTCCCGACGTCGGTTGGAAGCCTGATCCGCGGCTCATCGAACCCGTCTTCGACGCCGTATGCGACGATCTCGCAGCCGGGCTTTCCGGCAAGCCTCACCGCTTCGCGACCGATCCCGAACCGCGCCGTTTGCCGGTGCGCCTGACGATCGATGCCAGCACCGACGACGGCGACGGTCTCGCTCAGCGCTACGACGGGGTCGGCGTGCTGGTACGTCGCGGCAACAACGCCTGGACTCATGCCAGCCTGGCCATGCTGACCGAGCGCAAGGCGGATGGCGCAGCCATGTTCGGGCCTGCCATCCTGCCGAGAATGCCCGGAGCGAACGACGGCGAACGTCGATTGTCGTTTGAATATGACGGATCGCCGTTCGCGGCCAACGAAGCGCCGCTGATCGACGAGGACGTGCTGCCGGGCGAGCAGACCTTCGCTCCCTATCACTCACACCGCGCGCTGCTGAGTGCAGAGCACGCCGGCCACCATCTGCTCCCGGCGCTGGCCTATGGCATGGAATACGACATCGCGGCTTACGTCGTGAGCCGCAGCGGCGTGCTCCCTGCCGGAGTCGCCACCCATACAGACTGGCTGGCACCATCCTTCACGCCGGCGCCGCCGGCCGAGGCCTATTTCTCCTCGCATCGCTACAGCCGCACTACCCCTATCGGCGACGTCGGGCTGGCCCGATCTTACCCAGCCGCCCCCGCGTCGATCAAGCTCGTGTCGAGCGACTATCCCCGCACCGGCATGACCTGCGCTAAGGGGGCGACCCGGTTCCTCGATATCGAGCGGACCGGTCATGGCAGCGGCAAGATTCCCTTCCCGGAAGTCGGCAAGACTGTCGACCTAGTGTTGCACGACGTTTCGCTGAGCGGCGGCGATGTGCTGGTCGTCTCGCTGCAAGCCGATCCTGCCGATGCCGGCGACACCGGCGGCGTGGACGTCAAGCCAGGCGAGCTCGGTGGGGTGCTGAAGCTGACCATCACGCGCGACACGGTCGATAGCCTAACCTTGGCGATTGCCGGCAAGACTATGACGCTTGCGACGGACGAGGCCAGCGGATGGGTCCGGCTCGCGCTCATCAAGCCGGCCGCCGAATGCGCGCTGCGCCTTGCCGATCCGGCCGGCGCGGTCGCAGCATCGACCAGTGGCGAGGCTTCGACGTCCTCTACGCCGTTGGTGCTGCGCCCCCCAGGAAGCGGCTGGAAGTCCGAGTTCGCGGTCGGTGCCGGCGTTACCGTGCGGTTTCCGGCAATGAGCCCCGTCGACATGGATCGCTGGCTCGAAAACCCGGACCTGTTCAAGGAAGCGGCCGACGGCAAGGACGCATTGCTCCTGGAGTTTCGGGCGGATGTGAACGCGATTGGCCTTGATAAAGAGCTGGCAGCAGCGACCGAAAAATACCGCGGCGCGCTGCCCGACCTCGCGGTGGGGGCACTTCTGGCCGAGTTGACCGTGCTTGACGCTCTCGGCCGGACCGTCCCGGCCAAAGCGGTCGCGCCCGTGCTTATCCCGGCGAAAAAACTCGGCAAGCTATGCGCCGATCATGGCTACACGCCCGACCAGCTGCCCCAGTTCCTCGAGCGTCTTCACAAGGAACACTGCGTCTCAGTCGGAATCTCCGTCGGAGCACAAGATCTCAAGCTGACTGGCGGTGCTCTTGCTGTCAGCGTTCCGGAGGGACACACAGCACGCCTCGACTTCCGGCGGCTGGTGCCCGAGCGCTATTTAAGCGGCAAGACCCCGGTCATCGCCGCCGGGTTGCGCCAGCACGCGATCGGCACGCAGGACGGCAACCTAGTCTTCGACGGTCCTTCGCTGACCATCGAAGTCATGGCTGAGGAAGTCGTATCCGCAGAGTTCCGCACCGCACTCGCCAATGCTGCGCTCTCGGTGGTCGCCGAAGGCGCTGCGCGCACCTATCGCCTCCGGCTCGATCCCCAGGCGCTCGCGCCTCAGTATCGCGAAGGTTGGCGCTCGCTCGGCGAAGCCGAGATCGAGGAACAGCAATGGCGCTTCCTCGGCCGGCCGATCCACGGCTGGTTCCGGCCCAAGGAACTGCGCCATGGCCGCCAAGCCGGCGCTCCCGCGGCGGTGGTCTGGCTGCAGGACGATCCACCGATCGGCGCCTTCGAAGAAGAAGCGTTCGATCCCAAAGCTACGCCCCAGCGCCAGGTGCTGCAACTGCGGCCGCTGGGCGAGGTGAGCGATCTGACTACAACAGTCTGGGATGAACCCGCAGCGACGATGTTCCGCCACCGGCTGAAGGTGCGCGGCCGTTATGCCGGCGCGCGGATCAGCGCGAAATCGCATACGGTGGTTGGCGCCGGCGAGCGGATTGGCGCAAATTCGCGCCCCGGGGTGGGCGACGACAAATGGTTGCGGGTCGCGGTTCTCGCCGACCGTTCGCGGATCGAGCTCACCCGGCCGCAGCTGCGCGCGCTGCTGCCGCTCAACCGCTCACCCGACGCGGCGATCACGCCGCCGCTGATGGCCATGCTCACCGAGCGGCCGTTCGTCCACGGCGGCCTTGCCGACCGCATCGCCAGCGGTGTCGTCACCGGTATCGGCTACGACCTGCCCGACGGCAAGCCGCTGCAGGTCGGCGACGCCCGGCAGGAGGTGGGACGCGATCCGCAGCTCACCTACCATCCGTTGGACGAGGATTTGGCGCGGGCGATGAGCCTCTCGGCCGAGGGACCGATCGGCCTAACTTTCGACAGCGATGGCGCTCCCGCCCCCGCCTACCCCAATTCCGCGTGGCTGCTTATGCCCGACGCGCTGCGGGCCGGCCAAGGCGGGGCCGACTGGCAGGAGCATTTCCTCTCGGTGACGATGCGCCGCTATCTCGATCCCGATTGGCTCGCCGATGCCGGGCCGGTGCTTTCCCCTTACGTCTTTACCGAGACGCTGTGGTTCGAGGTAGAGGCGAGCGCCACGATCGCCTGTCCGGGCCATTTCCTCGAAATCGAGCGGAAGGGCGACGCCTGGACTGTCACTATCAGCGCCCAGGCACTGCTTCCGGAAGGCGACGACCACATGGTGGAGATCGCCGCCATCGATGCGCCCGGAACCGTGAAGCTGGCGCTGCTGCACCAGCCGCTCGAGGCCGGACGCGCGGCGCTTTCGGTTTTTGCGCTATCCGGTGCGGGAACCGACGCCGTCGGCGCGCAGCCGCGCCCGGTCGCCGGCTGCTCATGGCGCTGCACCCCGGCACCCGACCTCGCGCTCAAAGTCACCTCGGGTAACGCGGACGTACGACGCACCTCGGCGAGCGCTTCAACCGAGCTGGAGTGGGCGCGCACCAGCCGGAACGCCGACACACTCACTGCCCGCGCTCCATCAGGCGGCCCGCGATGGCTGCCAGAACCAACCGAAGCCACCAAGCTGACTATGGCAAAATCGGCCGAAGAC
>SXGT01933981.1_pt1 | contig 18107 bp, 23 predicted proteins | sample 3176221 | NCBI WGS metagenome assembly SXGT01 (sample SAMN11356862, study PRJNA531348) | freshwater metagenome | isolation source: freshwater sample F1-120 | place: China: Fuxian Lake, Yuxi | collected 2017-12-25
CATGGAAAGCTCGGCTGGCTGACGCCGGCCAGCTACGCGGCGCGGTGGACGGAGAACGAAGAGCTTGAAAGACGCCCATTGGGGGCGTTTGATGACGACCGGACTCCAGTAGCGGCTGGATGAGAAACGGGGGTCACGTCAGGGAGCATATCCCTTCTCCCCCGCAAGGGGGAGAAGGTGGTTGCGAAGCAACCGGATGAGGGGGCGAGTTTGACGGCTGCGCCCGATGCCTAACCTCACCCCCTCACCCGCACGCAATGCAAGCGCTCCTCCACCTGTGGGAGCGGCGGATGCCCGACTAAGGCGGTGTGAGTCACCTTTTCGGCGGATGCCGTGCTGAACCGGGGTGTGTCACCTTTTCCGAGCGAAATTCGCAGTGCAGGCTCACTCGATTTCGCTTGGATAAGTGTCCTTTACCATGCCCAGCAGCGCAGACAGCTTTTCGATCGCCTCCCGCGTCACAGAGCCCTGAAATAAAACCATTGCGCGAGAAGTTGGAGACAATCGGAACTCCAATCGTTCATCTCCACTAGCGAAATCGTTTGCACGTGGAATCGACTCTGAGCGTCGCGCCGCAGCCTCGACTGGCGCCAATTCAACTTCTATCGCTTCGCCTTGAGTGGCATCTAAATCGGCTACACCTTCAGAACGCAGGAAATCTAGACTGTCGCGCAAGATCGCCACAAAACGATCCGCTCCACCGCCACTGAAACCAAACCGCCGAATAGCGATCGCCCGCAAGACATTGTGCGCGGGCATTTTTCCACCGAACTCGCGAAACACTTCATCATACGCCGGAGGTGTACGGGCAGCCTGGATCAAGCCCTTTTTACGTTCCTCATCGGTAAGAGGCTCCAGGATCGAAAGCGCTAACGGCGTCACGCGCAACTTCGGATCACGCCCTTCGATCAAACCAAATTGTTTCAAAGCAGCGATGGCGCCTAACGCAGGGCCCGATAACGATTTGAATCCGATCAGCTGAGCCAGAGTTAGGTTGTCGATCTCCGATCGATGCGCGCCGGAATAGGCTGCCCTCACCATCTCGATCGCACGACCCAAATTGTACCCCGGATAACTCGGACTTCTCTGTCCAGAAACGGAGCGCTCTTTTTCGTCGCTCATTTTTATTCTCCAAGCTTCTCCAAACTCATACTATAAGTATTCTCTAAAAAATAGCCTTCTTATTCTCAAAAAATATGTACCAAAAAAATGCCTATAAATCCATGCTTTGAAGTGATCGCCAGAATGTAATTATACTCCAAATAACATGCCCCAACTCTAACCCGCGAAAACAAGGCCCGAAATTGGTCGGAGTTTGTACAATCTGGTGAAGTATCGGGGCTCAACACTCCCTATCGGGCTATTACCTACTCCCCCAGGGCCAAACATTACTAAGTTTTTATTCTACCAACGAGAGAAGCCCCCGAGTTGGGTTGAACCCGGGGGCGCTCTTAGTGTACAGTGTATGAATTGGCCTATCCCGGGCCCCCCTTCCAAAAGGGGGCCCCAACGGGAGAACCACAGTGTGACAGGCTGCCAGGCCGGGCGGGCGCTTTCCAGAGGCGTCCGCCGTCACCTTATTTATAGGGCATTTCGGCTAGAAAGGATAGACTTTTCAGCCCCCCTCCATCCGCTCCTCAACTTCCCGCTCCACCCTTAACGCCGTCAGCTGATTGCGCTGGCGGCGGAGCACTTGAAACCGATAGCCGTGGAAGGCGAAGCGTTGGCCGGGTTCGGGGATGGCTTGGGCTTCGTGGATGACGAGGCCGGCGATTGTGACGGCTTCTTCGTCGGGGAGGTCCCAGTTCATGACGCGGTTCAGATCGCGGATCGGGACTGAGCCGTCGACATTGACGCTGCCGTCGGGCTGGGGGCGGACGCCTTGGACGGCGATGTCGTGCTCGTCTTTGATGTCGCCGACGATCTCTTCGAGAATATCTTCGAGCGTGACGAGGCCCATCAGCGCGCCGTATTCGTCGACGACGATGGCGAAATGCTCGCGCCGGCGCAGGAATTCGGCGAGCTGATCTTCGGCGCTCGTCGTCATCGGCGTGAACCAAGGCTGGCGCATGACGGTGTTGATGTCGAAACCGTCGCGGCCATATTCGGCGATGGCGCGCAGGAGATCGCGCGCGTGCAGCACGCCGACGATGTTGTCGGGATCATCCTTGTAGAGCGGCAGGCGCGTGTGCGGCGAGCTCATGGCTTGGGCGAGCAATTCGCGCGGCGGCAGATCGATATCGAGCGAGCGGATCGATTTGCGATGGATCATCACGTCGGCGACTTCGAGTTCGGAGAGATCGAGCGCGCCCAGGAGGCGATGGCGGGTTTCGGCTTCGACCGCGCCCTCTTCCGCGTGCAGCTCAACGGCGCCGCGAATTTCCGCTTCCGCCGCAAGCACGTCCACGCCCTCGGGGGCGCCGCGGCCGATCAGTTTCAGCGCCGCGTTTACGGCGACCTGCAACCAATGCACGATCGGCGCGAACAGCCACACGACAAAGCCGATCGGACGCGCCACTGACATGGCGAGATCGTCCGGCTTAGAGATGGCGTAGGTCTTGGGGCCAATCTCACCGAAGACGAGCAGCAGAATGGTGACCAAGGCGGTGGCGGCGGCGATGATGACGCCGTCATTGCCGAAGAAGCCGACAAGCAACGAGGTGGTGAGCGCGGTCAACATGGTGTTGACGAGATTGTTGCCGAGCAAAATGGCGCCGATCAGCCGCTCACGCCGGTCGATCAGGCGGGCGACGCGGGCGGCGCGGCTGTCGCCCTCGCGCTCAAGCTGAGTGATGCGCGCGCGCGAGGCGGCGGTGAGCGCTGTCTCGGAACTGGAGAAAAACGCCGACAGCATAAGCAGCAGCAAAAGCGCGGCGAGGATGAGCGGCAGCATGGTGATCATGATCTCGTTTCGGTTTGCAGGAGTTCGCGCACGACGTCTGCGGGCGTGTCCGGCTCGATGAAGGCGCGGCCTATTGCGCGCGCCAGGATGAAGGTGAGCGTGCCGGCTTGGGCTTTTTTATCGGCGGCGGCGAGCTCTAGGAGGCGGTCGGAGTTGTACGGCGCGCCAGGGAGTTTGCGCAAATCTGTGATGAAGCCGGCTTGGTTTAAGTGCGCGCGGACGCGGGCGGCGTCGGCTTCGCTGCAGAGGCCGAGCGCGGCGGAGAGCTGGAAGGCGAGGCTCATGCCGACGGCGACGGCTTCGCCGTGGAGCAGCGCGCCGTCGTAACCGGAATGGCCTTCGAGCGCGTGCGCGCAGGTGGGGCCGAGAGTGAGGAGCGCGCGCTCGCCCTGCTCAGTCTCGTCGCGCTCGACCACGCCGGCTTTGAACGCGACGGCTTTGGCGATGGCGTGGGTGAGCGGCGCTGGCTCGCCGGCGATGATGGCGGGCGCGTTGGTTTCGCACCATTGGAAGAAGGCGGCGTCGCTGATCAGGCCGAGCTTGACGATTTCGGCGTAGCCGGCGCGGCGCTCGCGTTCGGGGAGCGTTGCGAGCAGCGCTGGATCGGCAATGACGAGGCGCGGCTGGTTGATGAGGCCGACGAGGTTTTTGCCTTCGGGCGTGTCGATCGCGGTTTTGCCGCCGACGCTGGAGTCGACTTGCGCGAGGAGCGTCGTCGGGATCTGCACGAAATCGACGCCGCGTTTGACAAGGCCTGCCGCAAGGCCCGCGAGATCGCCAATGACGCCGCCGCCGAAGGCGATGATCAAGTCTTTGCGATTGATGTTGATCGCCAGCAATGTGCGCAGGACGAGTTGAAGGCCGTCGAAGCTTTTGGTTTGCTCGCCGGGTTTGAGGATGACGCCGGACGTATCGATCCCGGTATTGGCGAGCCGAACACTGTTTTCTAGGCCCGCAAGCAGCGCGCCTCCATGATGCGCCCAAACGTTCTCGTCGCTTATGATGAAGACGTTTCCGCTCTGGGCGAACGGCGCGATGAGCTCGCCGGCGCGCGCAATGAGGCCGGCGCCGACGTGCACGTCATAAGAGCGCGCGCCGAGATTGACGGGGATGACTTGGGTCACGCTTTCACCGCTTGATGTTTCCGCAGTGCTTCGAGGATGAGCGCGACGGCGCTGTTGTGCGGGCCGGCGCCGGTTTCGATGGTGATGTCGGCTTCGGCGTAGATTGGATAGCGCTCATCGATCAGGCGCTGCATCACGGCGCGTGGATTGTCTTCTTTCAGCAGCGGGCGGTCGTCGCGCTTCAATACGCGCTTCATCAAGACGTCGAGCGGGGCTTTCAGCCAAATCGAGAGCGCGCGCTCCTTCATCAGCGTGCGGGTGCGCGGATCGATGAAGGCGCCGCCGCCCGTGGCGAGCACGTGGACGGGCCCGGCCAAGAGGCGCGCGATGACTTTGCGTTCGCCGCGGCGGAACTCACACTCGCCATGCTCGGCGAAGATCGCCTCGACGCTGCGGCCGGCGGCGGTGACGATTTCGGCGTCGGCATCGACGAAGGGCAGTTCGAGCGCATGGGCCAGCCGGCGCCCGATCGTGGTCTTGCCGGCGCCCATGAGGCCGACGAGCGCGATGGTGCGGCCTGGAACCAGCCCATCCGCCTCCCGCCGCAGCGCGGCGGCGGCGTCTGAGCGCTCGCCGATGTCGCTGCTCTCCGGGCGTGTCACGAATCACCTCAAAAGGACCGGAAGGTAGTTAACCACCGGGCCGGACTGGAAACTCGCCACATTTTGGGGGCATTCCTTCCCGCTCGCAACGGCAGGGGCCAAGTAGGCGATATGTTCAGACGCAGACGTCGGCGCAGCAGCTCCTTTGCCCGCCGGACGCCGCCTCAGGCGCGTCTGGCGATGATTGGCGTGGGTGTTGCACTCTTCATCGGCCTGTTCGTTTTCTTTATTCACCAATCCGACCAGTTGGCGCCCGCGCCGCAGGAAATCCGCGTCGAACTACCCGACGCCTTCAAGGAATGAGCCGTATGGTGACCAGAACAGTCGCTCTCGCCGCTTTCGTCGCGATGGCTCCCCTCACCGCCGCTTATGCGCAAGGCGCGCTGCCGCGGCCGGTGGAGTCCGAGGCGGTGCAGGAATTGAACGCGTGGAGCGTCAGCGCCATGACACGCGAACAAGGCGCGTTGGCGCCGGACCTCTGGGCACGCAGCGATCCGGCCTTCCTGGCGGCGGCGTTCGCGAAGCTGCCAGCGGTTTACAATTCGCCAGCGACGCAAAACTTGGCGCGGCGGGTCTTGTTCTCCGGCGGCGAGGCGCCGCGCGGCGACGCAGTGGCGGCGGCGCGTCAACGCTTCGAAGCCATCGGCCGCATGGGCGCGGCCGATCAGCTCGGCATTATGGTTTCCGGCGCGGGCGCGGCGACGAGCGATCCGATCATCGCGCAATATGGTGCGCAGGCCGAATTGGCGCGCGGGCAGCGCAACGCCGCGTGCGCACGCGGACGCGCCGCGAGCGTTGGCGAAACCGTGCCGCCGTTTCTGCTTCGCTTGCGCGCCTATTGCGCGGCGGCGAGCGGCGATCGCGCTGCCGCCGATCTCGCGCTTGAACTCGCGCGCGCGCAGAATGCCGAGGATGCCTGGTACACCGGCGCGATTGCAGCTGCTGGCGGCGCGCCGGGCGCACGCCCCCCGGCGGCGCGCTGGGACAATTCACTCTCAGCCCAGATTTCGCTCGCGGGCGGCCTGCGCCCCGGCCCCAACCCTTTGAACAATGCCTCGACACTGGCGCTGGTGGCTTTGGCCCGCAGCGAGCAAACGCCGCAGCCGCATCGCGCGCAAGCGGCGGCTTTGGCGTTTCAGCGCGGCGCGTTCAACGTGCAAGAGACGCGCACCATCCTGAGCGCGACGCCGGCTGAGATCAGTTCGGCGCTGCCGCCGATCGTGCCGGCGCTTCGTCGCATCGCGGCGGCGACGCCGGCCACTGGCGCAGCTGCCGATCCGGCGGCGCCGTCAGCACAGGACGTCACCAGCGCGGCGATCGCGGACGTGTTGCGGCAGGCCACGGCGCATGCCGATTTCGCCGCCGCGGCGCGCTTCTTCCGTACCGAGATCAACGCGCTGCAAGTGGCGCCAGATCAAGCGGCCGCTGTGTCGTTCGCACGCGCCGCGATCAGCAATGGCGACGTGCAAGTATCGCAGCGTTTGGTGGCGAGTGCGCGTCAAGCCGGCGCCCCAGAAGCCGCGCTCGCACCGCTCGATGCGGCGCTAGCGGTTATGGCCGGCGTACGCGGCGATGGCGGCACAATGGCGATGCAACGGCGCATCGATGCCGGCGGCGCGGCGGGCGCACGTGCGGCGGCGCGCGACGTGGCGATCCTTTCGGCGCTCGGCGCGCCGGTGAACGGCGCGGTGCAAACATTCTTCTTAAGCAACGCACCACAAGGCGGCGCGCGCGCCGATGCCGGCGCAATGCTAGCGCTTGGCGCCGCCGTCGATCGCGGCGCGACCGGTGAAGGCGCATTGCTTGCAGCAGCGGCGCTGGGCGAAGGCGGACCGGCGGCGCTCGACGCGGAATCGATCGAACGCATTATCCGCGCACTGCGTGGCTTGCGCCTTGAGGACGATGCGCGCCGGCTTGCGGTCGAAGCGCTGATCGCGGGCGCGCCGCGTTAGGCGCTAAACAAAGCGGCGCGGGACGCTGCCGACGAACACCGGCGCTTGTTCGATCGAGTGCATGCCGGCGAGGGCGCCGGCGCTCCCAGGCTAATGCTTGCAAATTTTGTGCGCGATGATTTAGCTTCGCGGCATGTCCTCACTCAGCTCTCTTGCATGAATCAGATGCGTTTGTTTGCGGCGCTTGTAGCGATGTTGGCGCTTGGCGGCTGCCCACCGCTGCTGCGGGTGCAAGTGCACAACAATACAGGGGGCGATTTGATGGTGCGCTACACGAACGGCCGCGAGGAAGCGTGGCGCGCAGATCGCGCGCTCGTGTTGCGCGAAGCAGGCGACCTGGAACGCGTCGTGTGGCTTGAGAGCGAAGATGGCCGGCGCGGCCCCGCGCTCGATGTTCTCGCTGCCGATGGTCAATGTCGCCGTTACCGTTTGGTGCAAGATGCAAGGGCGCACCCGGACTATTGGGAGAACGGGGTAGCGCGGCTTGCTTTTCTTCGCCTTGAGGCCGATGGGCGCCTCTACGCGATGCAGATGCCTCGCCGGATACAGTCCGTCAGCACTGCGCCGATCGAGCCGCAACCTGAGGGATTTCCAGTCGCGGCGACTGAATGTCTTTGATCTAAAGCGTTGCGGGCCGCGTTAGGCGCTATTGCGGCACGATTTGGCAAACGTAGCTGTCAAAGCTGCTTTGCGCCAAGAAGGGCTGACCACCGACTTGCAAGTTGAAATCTTGCGCGGTTCGGTATGTGCGCACCAATCCCGTAGCGGCGTCGTGCACAACGCGCACCCGCGATACCGATTGCAGAGTGACCGGCGCATCATTGATCAGTCCAGCGCCGCTCATGGTTAGTTCGCCCTCCCACACCAACACATCATTGCCATCGATCGTGGTTCGGCCTTGAAACGGGATGTTGATCGATCCGTTGATTGGGAATGGGAAGCCGAGCGCCGACGTCATTTGCGAGATCAAGGTGTCGCGCAATTCAGGCGGGTAGTATTGATCACCGACCGCGAAGGACCGGTTGACGAGAAGGCGCTCAGGAATCTCAACGGCGAGTGAGGCGGCGAGCGCCGGCACGTCGATCGGCGTCGGCGATGCGGCGACGCCAGCCTCGAACCCAGCCCCCGAGAGCATGGCGCCGGTCACTTGACCATTGGCGGCGACATCGGCTGTCAGCGTTACGTCGCCATGTGGTTGGAGCGCGCTCTGCACAAAACGATATCCGGCGCCGGCGCGTTCGGCTCGAAAGCTACGTGAATCGGTGGAACGCTGCGGTTCGGTGGAGCGCTGGCCTGAAGCGTCGAAGGTGACGTGAGCGCCGGTTTCACCCTGGCAGGTGCGCTGCATGGTGGTGGAGAGCGTCGGCGTGACGCGCTGAGCCGACGCGACCGCCGGCGCCAACGTCGCGAGCACCATGGCTCCCACAAACAAAGCTCGCATACCGCCCCTCCCCTTAATTGCGCCGCCAGCCTTTCGGACCGTTCGAAGTCTCGCTTTTTGTGTTGATTTTGGAGACAATTGGCCAAGTACAAATCAGGGCGGACACCGCGGAGCGCAGCCCTCACCGCGATCAATCGTGATTTGCGTGAGCCAATTGGTACGGTCGCCCGGATTTCGGTGGAATTCCATACGTAAACGGGACTCCGCGGCGTATGAGACCGAGGCAATCTCCCCAGCCAGCGTCGCGAAAGCCGGATTGGGACCGTAGTTCACATAGACGGATGTGTTCGACGAACCGTATGAATTGCCAGTATAGGGGCCGGCACCGTCGCTGCGCTGCGTATTTCGGATGTCGTGACAGCTGATGACCAATTGCTCCTGACGGACAATGATCTGACTCACCCGGCATGTGACCATGTAGTGAAGCACGCGATTAGCCAGCTCTTCGAGGCGCTGGCGTTCCGCCTCGGCTACACGAGCGGCCTCTTCCGCTTGCGCACGACGGAACGCTTCACCTAATCGCTCCTGGTTTTGCGGGGTCTGTTGAGGCAGCTGTTGCACTTGTCCGAAAGCGGCGCCAGTGCATAGCACGAAGGTGAAAGTTAAGCCGGCGAGTGCATTTTTCACTGCGCAATTCTCCGGTGACTGCCCCGCTGGCGCGTATGGCTACAAGAAACACCCGCTGGTCCTTGCGCGCAAGTCAGAACGTCGCCCCTGCGGTCGAGGATGTCCTTGAACAGGATCGCGGACGAACATTTCCGGCGAAAAGCGGACTTTCCGGCTTTGTGCTAGCCTCGGCCGATGTCCGACTCAGCCCTAATCGAGTCCTTTCTGGAAATGCTCTCCGCTGAACGCGGGGCGCGGGCGAATACGCTGGATGCGTATGCGCGTGATCTGGAGGATGCGCGCGCGCACGTGAAAGGTTCGCTGGGCGGCGCGAGCGCGGAGGCGATCGAAGCTTATGTCGCCGACCTGAAGCAACGCGGCCTCTCGCCAGCGACGGCGCGGCGGCGGATTTCGGCGCTGAAGCAATTCTTCCGCTTCTTGCTGCAAGAGAATGTGCGCGGCGATGATCCGACGTCGCGGCTCGATGCGCCCAAGCGCGCGCGGCAATTGCCGAAGACGCTTAGCGTGGAAGAGATCGAACGGCTGATCGAAGCGGCCGAGAACGCGCGCGATAAGGCGATCATCGAATTGCTCTACGGCGCTGGTTTGCGTGTGAGCGAGCTGGTGTCGTTGCCGCTGCGGGCTGCGCCGCGGCCGGGCCAGGATCACATGATCATCGAGGGCAAGGGCGGCAAGGAAAGGCTGGTGGCTTTGGGGCGCCCGGCGCTAGCGGCGCTTGAGGCGCATCTTGCCGCGCGCGCGGGCGCCCTGCCGAAAAACGAGGCGCAGCGCGAAAAGGCGCAACGCTGGCTTTTCCCCTCATCCAGCGCCGCCGACGGCAAGCTGACGCGCCGGCGCGTGGGGCAAATTCTGGAAGCGGCCGCGCTGAAGGCCGGCATCGATCCGACGCGCGTCAGCCCGCACGTTTTGCGGCACGCCTTCGCCACGCATCTGGTGGAAGGCGGCGCCGATCTCAGAACGGTGCAGACGCTTCTCGGCCACGCTGATATTGCGACGACGCAAGTTTACACCCACGTTGTAGGCGAGCGGCTGCGGACTTTGGTGGAATCCGCTCACCCCTTGTCGCGCAAGCGCAAGGGAACCTGAAGCGCCTGTCGCCGTTTGGAGTGCGAGATGACGTTCAATCCTGCTCAAAGTGAAGCCGGGCGCGGGTCAGCGCTCGTGGTTTACGCACTCTATCTCCTCAGCATTCCGAGCTTTGCGATTTTCGCGTTGATCGGCGTTATCCTCGCCTACGCGGCGCGCGATGGCGCCGGGCCGCTGGCGCGTTCACACCTGGATGATCAGATCCGCGTTTGGTGGATCGCGTTCTGGTGGGCCGTTGCGGTGGCGGTTCTATTCGGGCTGGGTTTCTTGCTGGCGATCGTGTTGATCGGCTTCCCGATCATGTGGATCGCCGGACTGATCGGCTTCATCTTCTTTATTTGGTTTACGGTGAAGGCCTTGCTGGGTTTGCTGGCGCTCCTGGATGGGCGGGCGCGCTAATCAAAGCGCCGTGACAGGGTTGAAACGCACGCCCAGGTCGTGTGTGTTAGCGCCGGGATCGGGCGTGGAGGGGTCCACGCCGAAGCAGGCGAGTTACTCGGTATGAAAAAGTTGACTTTGGCAGCGGCCTTGCTGGCGCTGACCGCGGCGCCGGCTGGCGCTTATACATCTTACCTGAAGCCGGAATCGTACTGGCCCGAGGGGCGCACCGTCACCATCGTCGGTTCGTTCGCGAACACGTTCTTCACGCCAGAGATCGCGTTGCCTGCCGAAGTTGACGCAACCACTCCGGACGGCAGCGAGGCGCTGTTCGGCGAAATCGCCGTCGGCCCACAAGCGACGACGGTGAATACGCAATTGCCCGCCGCAGGCACCTATCGCATTTCAACCGGCGAGATTGTCGGCAATGTCACGACTTTGGTCGGGGTTGATGGAAATTGGCGCCCCCTCGCCGCCGGCGAAACACCGCCGGAAGGCGCGCCGGTGACGACGCTGCAAAGCGTGACACTCGCCGATGTTTACGTCACGCGCGGCCAAGCCACACGGACAGTTGTCGATCAGGCGCAAGGGCGCCTTGCGCTTCGACCGGTGACACACCCGAACCAAGTGCTGGCGGCGCAGGGCTTTCAGGTTGACGTTCTGTTCAATGGCGCACCGCTCGTGAACAGCGCGGTTGTGCTTTACGGCGAAGGCGACCCGGACACGCGGCTCGATCGATTTGTCGTCACCGACGCCAATGGCCGCGCCACCTTCACGTTCGATGCGCCGGGCCATTACGTCATCGCGGCGCGCCACCGCGCCGACATGCCTGCCGGCTCACCGGCGCAAGTGGGCAGTTTCACGACGACGTTGACGCTGGAAGCGCTGAGCGAACTCCCGGCCGGCTATGATGTCGCTGAACGCGAAGCGGAAGAAGATCGCGCCGCCGCCCGCCGCGAACGCCGCGAGCGCCCGCGCCGCCGCGTCGGCATGCGCGATTACTGATGGCGCGAACAACGCGAAACGAAGAAGCCGGCGCTGCGACCCAGCGCCGGCTTTTTAGTTCTCGACCCTAAAGTTAAACGGGATGCGGACGCGTTTGCCGACGACGGAGGGCGCGTCCTGCGCGCGCACGCGATATTCGTGCATGACCTCGCGCGCCGCCGCGGCGAAACCCTGGTCGCCCGGCGTCTCTTCCGTAGTGCGGCAGTTCAGCCGCAACCGCTCCGTGACAAGACAATCCAGCACGACAAGACCGCTCATCCCGGACTCCAAAGCACGTAGCGGATAGGCCCGCAGAACAGAGTCGCCCGCGGGGCGGCGCGCAAACTCAGGACGCGGCCAGCTGCGCGCGGCATCGAGTTCAGCCCAGCTTGGCCCCGACGATGCATCTTGGCGCAACCACGACGGCCCAGGCGGGCTCAGCGTCACGGTGAGAGCGCAGCCGCTCCCTTGCTGGACGCCACGCACGATGATGTTCATGCGGCCATAGCGCGCGCTGACCGCAAATGAAGCGCTGCCCGGGACTTCGCGCCAGCGCACTTCAGAGCCGAGTTCGGAATAGTGCACAGCGCTCAAGACGCCTGCCTCGACAGCGTGCGGCGCCATGCTGGTGAAGACGCCATACAGCGGCTCGAGCGTTTCGACCATGCCGCCAACCGCGGCGATGCAGGACAGGTCCATCGCCCCGCTCAGCGCGATGCTATGCAGCCTGTCGGCAACGAACGTGAGGGACGCTTCGAGGCGCTCGCCAATAATGACGGGCGGGCCGCCGCTGAGTACGCGGGTGCGCCCCTGCTGCGTCAGCGCCCAGGACGCGTTCGGCGCTGTCGCGCGCGCGGAATCGACGCTCATGCCAAAGTCGTATGGGCCGATGCCGTCTTCCGGCGCCGGCGTCTGTGCTGTTGCGAACGTGGCCCAGCACAGCGTGCAGGCGGCGGCGATTATTCTCAGCATGGTTGCCCCCAATATTACTGCATCACGTTGAAACGGAGTGGGATACGCACGCGCCAGCCGCTTGTAGGCGTGCCGTCGTCCGTCTCACCCGCCATTTGAAAATCGCGCGCGATTGCTAGGGCGGCAAAGCCAAAGCCCTGCTCCGGCGGCGTTTCGGAAGCGACACGGCAGCGCACGCCGCCATCTTCGCCGACTAGGCAATCAAGTTCGACGCGGCCTTCGATGCCGGCTTCGAGCGCGGCTGGCGGGTAGTAGCGCGCAAAGCTTTGCGCGTTAGGCCGCCGCGTCCAGCGCGCCGATGTAACGGAATGAGAAACGCCTTCAAGTTCGGCCTGCGTAGGTTCGTTGGCACGGAGTTCTGCTTCGGTCAGCGGCGCGGTTTGCGAGAACGAAAGCTCAACACGACATAAATTGAGGCCAGCGGGCATATTTGGCATGTCCAGGAGACTCGATGCCGGGCCATATGCACTCCTGAGTTCCGCAAAAGCTAGGCCCGGACGATTTGCAAACGTGTGCGCTTCCCCGTTTCCGCCAGCATAGCGGCGAACGACGGAGCCGTCCGGCAGTGTAGACGCACCGCCGTTGCTATAAAATTCGGTGATGGTGCGCGGGCCACTGAATGGACCGCCATCGCGCGAAAGCGCCGCAAGAATGGCATGCACGCCATCATCGCAGCGCTGCTTTGTGTCAGCGACTCCACTCGTGTGGAGGGTGATCACGTGGAGGCGGTTAGCCGAAAATTGCAGCGACGAAAAAAACTGAAAGCTGCCCACGTGCAGCGGCGGGCCGCCCATGGACGAGAACTGTCCGCCGCCGCCGAAGTCGCGCCACTCTCCCGGCGCGGCGGCGCGAGCTTCTTCGGGTGTCATGCCGAAGCGGTAGGGGCCGAAGCCGGGCGCTGCGTTTTGCGCGAAGGCAGCGCCGGCGGCGCAGAGCGCAAATAAAAACGCGACAATTCTCATCGGCCTCCCCCTCTTCCCACAACCTAGCCGAGAAATGTGCGGTGGGAAAAGCGCGGGCTTCAGGTCGTCAAAGGCGACGGCGGCGCTTATGTGGGAACCAGGAGATCGAACATGGGCCAAACACTCGTCACCGGCGCCAATCGCGGCATCGGGCTGGAACTTTGCCGGCAATTGAAAGCGCGCGGCGCTGATGTAATCGCGGTGTGCCGTAAAGCTTCGCCGGAATTGGAGGCGTTGGGCGTGCGCGTCGAAGCGGGTGTCGATGTCGCCGATGCGGGCTCCGTGAAGGAATTGGCGCAGCGGCTGAAGGGCGTCAGCCTCGATCTGTTGATCAACAATGCCGGCATTCTGCGCGGCGAGAATTTGTCCGCGCTCGATTTTGACGGCATCGCCGAGCAGTTTGAAGTCAACGCCATGGGGCCGCTGCGCGTGACCGCCGCGCTGGCGCCGTTGCTGAGCAAAGACGCGAAAGTGGCGATCATCACCAGCCGCATGGGTTCGATGGCCGATAATGGTTCGGGCGGCTATTACGGCTATCGGATGTCGAAAGCGGCGGTGAACGCCGCAGGCGTCTCGTTGGCTCACGATTTGAAGGGACGCGGCATCGCGGTGGCGCTGCTGCATCCCGGCATGGTGGCGACGGAGATGACCGGACGAAACGGGATTTCGGCGGAAGAGTCCGTGCGCGGCCTGCTGGCGCGGATCGATGCGCTGACGCTTGAGACGAGCGGCAAGTTTGTCCACGCGGGCACGGGCGAAGAATTGCCCTGGTGACTTGGGGAGCGCGAGGGAACCAGACGCGGCGGTAGCGGTTTGCACCTTCGAATGGTTCTGGAGTTTCGTGATGCTTGAAGTTGCTGGCGCGGTGGCGGTTCTTGCCGTGGCGTTGACGTTCATCAAAGACGCCGCTTCCGACACGATGAAGCTTGCACGCTCCAGCCGCCGCCGCGGCACGATTCAGGTCGCCGATCCGCGACTGAGCCGAGACTAATCCTACTCGCGAAACAGAAAGCGTACGAGGCGGCCGATTGAGCCGCCTCGCTGCGCCTTCAGCGCTAGAAGTTGAAGCGTAGGCCTGCCTCGATCACGTTCGCGCGGTTCTCCACGTCGAGCGTGGCTGGGAACAGATCAACATCGGTTTCGACGTCGTCAGTTGCGCGATAGCGATATTGCGCGAAGAGCGCGGTGCGGTCGTTGAACGCGTAGGACGCGCCAACGATCGCCTGGTAGGCAAACACGGTTTCCTCGTCATCAATGATGCCGACGTCTGACGGTGAGTAATCAACGTTGGCAAAGCCGACGCCTGCACCGACGCCAACGTAAGGCGTGAACGCGCCGAGCGGGGTGAAGTCGTAATAAAGGTTCGCCATCAAGAACGTGGTATCGACCGCGCCACGGCCATCAGCGACGATAGCGCCGACAGTCGCGCCTTGTTGCGGCGCACCGCTGATCAATACACCGACATCTTCCGCATCGAGTGCGATGCCGGCGGCTTGGACGCCGCGGTGCGTGTCGACGTCATTGGTCTGGTAGGCGAGTTCGATTTCAGCGCGTAGACCATTGCCAAAACGCCGTCCAAACGCGGCGCTGAGCGCGTAACCGTTGTCGAATTCGGTGGTCCAACCGACTCTGGCGCCGGCGGGCAATGGCGTATTGTTCGGGATCGTGGTGCCGGTGCCGGTCAGGAAGTTGCTGCTGAACGCGCCGCTATTGTCGGAATCGTTCAACGAAACTCCGCCAACGCTGACAGAGCCGTAATAGTCTTGCGCAAGCGCGGGCGTGGCGGTGGCGAAAGCTGCCAACGCAGCCAAACTAATCATCGACGTAAGCTTTGACATGGATGTCCCCTTCTTAAATCCGCGTGGAGGGACGCGGGCTTTCTGCAACGAACCCGCTGGTTACGCGGGCGAGCGCCACGCGGATCACGGGTGCGACGTAGGCGCGCGGAGCGCAGGCGCGTAAAGTGTTGGCTATGACGACGCCGCATCAACGCGCTGAGGCGGAGCTGACCGCCTTTGGGCTCAGCTTTCCCGAAAGCTCGGCCGCGCCCGCATGGCCGCCGACGCGCGGGCTTTATGTGCGCAAGAAGATGTTCTGCGTGTTCGGCGCCAAGGGCGAGCCGCTCGATGCGCTGACCATCCTGATGAAGCTGCCGATCTCGGCCGAGATGGCCGAAGAACTCCCCTTCGTGCGGCCGGCGCGCGGCTGGTTCAAACAGCACAATTGGGTGACGGCGCATTTCGACGCGGACGACGATGTGCTGGGGGAAATGGCGACACTGAAGGGCTGGCTGAAACAGAGTTATGTCGCGGTCGCGCCGAAGACGCTGGGGCGGAAACTGGAGACGTCAAAATAATGGTTGCACTCAGATGCAATGAACCCTATAGGTTCGCTGCACTTTGATGCAGTGAATTGGGGAGGCGGTGATGGCCGCGACGTCGGATAGGGAAACACATCACATTCTGGGCGAGGCGCTGACGCCGATGCTGACCCACGCGATGGGCTCGGCGATCGAAATTTTCGATACGCGCGGCGTCGCTGGCGGCGGCCCGCCCCCGCACAAGCACAAATGGGAAGAGATTTACGTGGTGCTGTCAGGGCGCATGGATGTGCTGGTCGACGGCAAGATTCTGCATCTGGGGCCTGGGGAGTTCGCGCACGTGCCGGCCGATACGCCGCATGGCTACACCACGCTGGATGACACGCATTTCCTTACCATCGTGAGCAAAGGCAATGCGGCGCAATTCTTCAAGGAGTGCGCGACGGTTGAGATGAACCCGCCGGATATTGCCGGCATTGTCAGCGTCGGCGCCAAGCACGGGATCACGTTTCTGACGTGAGTATTGCGCGCAAATATGTGAGCCCGAAACGCGAGGCGCAGGCGCAGGCGACGCGCACGGCGATTTTGGAAGCGTTCGCGGAGCAACTCTCCGAACCTGGGCGCGTCACGCTTTCGCCGAGCGAAGCGGCGGCGCGCGCCGGCGTTTCGCTGCGCACGGTGCATTTTCACTTTCCGAACGAAGCCAGCCAGATCGCGGCGCTCGGCGAATGGTTCGAGAACGAGATTTTTCCCGAAGGCGTGGTGCTGGCCAGCGGACCGGATGATCTGCCGCGTTATTATCGCGACATTCACCGCATGGCGATGAAGCATCCGATCAGCCGGGCGCTGACATCGGCCAAAGGCGTGTGGCGAGAAGTGCGCGCCTCGCGGCGGGCGGCGCGCTTGGATGCGATCCGGCGCGCGGTTAAGGCCATCGGTGCGCCGAAGCGCGCGACGGATGATGCGATCGCGGTGCTGCTGAGTTTATCCGGCGCGGATGCGTCGTGGGCGCTGGTGGAGCACGGGCTGCCGAAAGGGCGCGCGCCGGACGCGATCGCGCGGACGGTGGAGCTGGTCGTGGCGGATTTGCGGAAGGCGAAGTAGCGCTACGGCCAATTGCGCGCCGTATGGACGATGCGGAAGATGAAGAGCAGATCGTCGTGGATTTCATAGACGATGATGTGCGCGGTCTTCGCAACGCTCTTTTCGCGTGTGCCGACGATGCGGCCGGGCCGACCGGTGTCGCGGCGCGCGAGTTTTGTGGCGGCTTCTTCGATGCGGGCGAGGAGTTTCTCACCGACGCGCCGGTCGGTTTCAGCATGGTATTCGGCAATGTTGTCGAGATCGGCGCGGGCGGCGCTGGTCCAGACAAGGCGCCTCACGACTTGGCGTCGCGGGCTTTCGCTAGGATGGCGCGTGCGCCGGCCATGACGTCGTCGTGGCTGTAGAGCTGAGCTGTGCCGGCAGCGATCTCGCGGCGCTGTTGTTCGATCGAGGCGCGGAGTTCGTCGTCGCTGATGGTGAGCGGCGGCCAGGCGGGATCGACACCCTCCGCGACAAGCTCAGCCGCATATTGCTCCGGCGTCATCCCCTCCTCGCGCGCGCGGTCAGCGAGTTGCTGCGCCGTGCGCGGGTCGAGCTTGATGGTGATGGAGCCGGAGTCTGGCATGGGGGGGGAGTGTAGCACGGCGGACGTCTGCAATCCACTGCGCCTACCTGGTCATTCCAAGACGGAGAAGGTGCAACCTTGCCATAGAGCTTCAGCGTTGCGTTTGCTCTGCTCAATCGCATCGTCAAACATGAACGACGAATCCCGCAACGCACCATTGAGATTATTAATCACGGCAATCGAGGCTCTCAAGAGGCGCCTTTCGTATCCATACTTCAACGTCGGCGGCGGAGATACCCTGGTTCCAAAATCAAGATTGTGGGCGACCCTTTCGTTTCTAAAACTCAGTAGCGCCCGATGGAATCGGCTTGCCTTCACCAGCTGCGCGACGTGCCGAGCCCTAAAGAATCTTTTCATCTGGAGAGCTGAGTAACGACTGTCCCACCCTAGCTCCTTCTCAACGATGGCCAAACACGCCGGCTCTTCCATCAAAGCTAAGATAGTTGGGATGCTCGCCCGATCTTTGCGTGGATTGTCCCAAATAGCGCAGGCTCGCAGAATCTCATAGTTCAGCGACGACCATTGGAAAACTGTGAAAGCATTCGCGGCGTAGGACCGAGGAATCTGGTTCGCCAAGATCGGGGTGTAAATAATGAGCCTGTTCGCTTCGCTGATCGCCACGAGCTCTCGAAGATTATCAATTTGAATCGAAACCAGCGCCCGTGCTCGTTCAACGCGCTGTTGAGGATTCAACGTCTCGGGCCACTTCAACTTCCCGCTTGCCATCACTTCCCCTCAAACAAGCTCCCCGTCGCGGGCGGCGCGCTTGGCGCTTTCTTCCCTAGCCGCTCATACGCTTTCGCGGCCGCCACGCGCCCTCTTGGCGTGCGCATAACCAAGCCCTGTTGCATCAGGTAGGGCTCGATCATGTCTTCGATGGCGTCGCGGGCTTCGGAGAGTGCGGCGGCGAGGGTTTCGACGCCGACGGGGCCGCCGGAATACATATCGACGAGCGCGCTGAGATAGCGGCGGTCGAGCAGATCGAGGCCGTCGCTATCGACATCGAGACGCTTCAAAGCAGCGTCGGCGACTTTTGTGTCGATCGGATTGTCGCCGGCGAAATCGCGCACGCGGCGGAGCAAGCGCAC
>SXGT01283941.1_pt1 | contig 18104 bp, 23 predicted proteins | sample 3176221 | NCBI WGS metagenome assembly SXGT01 (sample SAMN11356862, study PRJNA531348) | freshwater metagenome | isolation source: freshwater sample F1-120 | place: China: Fuxian Lake, Yuxi | collected 2017-12-25
CGGCGTCGGGTACGCAGGAGGCTTCGCTCGTCTCAGCGTCGTTGCAATATATCCCTAAGGGTACGTGGGCATAATGATCCGTACAGACCCGGCGAACCCTTGGACTACCCCCGCCGCTGGCCGCGCCCAACCAGGACTAACGCTCCTCCTCGGGCACCTCATAGCGACGTTCGGCGGGAGTTCAAACGGTATCTATGTGAACCGTCCGATGCGCGGTTCGTCGCGTCCGTCACTTCACCGCGACGGACGCGCGCTCGATTGGCTCCAGCCTGACGACCGGCTCCGAGCGCAGGGCGCAGAGTTCTGTGCTCAACATGCGGAAGCACTCCAAGTGCAGGAGATACACCGCTATAAGGAATCGTTGGCGTGGAATCCGCGTGAGGATTGGCATCGTGCGACGGGCGAAGCGTTTGGTGCGGCATGGGCCGGTTGGATACATGTAGAGCGTAACCTTGTCGGATCGGCCGATACGCGTCCGATCGAAGAAATTCTGTATATCCCCGAACCCGAACCTGAGGTTGACACGATGATCCTGATAAAAACCGAACGTGGCTTTTACGCGTGTAGTGGGGCGCAGTTCGTGACTGGTGGTCTCGCGCCGCAATCGCTCGTACAGTCGCTCACCGACGCGGGCGTGAAGGTTGTCGAGATGTCTGCCGAGACCATGCAAAAGAACTTCGGGCGTGTCGACCCTGATTTGAAACGGTGATCGGCATGGAGGTCATCGGCGCGGGCGTTGTTGCTGTCGCCGCTGGTGGTACTGCAATCGTCGCGATTCTTCGCCTACCTATTGTTGCGAAGCCGATGCGATGGGTAACAAAACATTGGCGGGATGACCGCGACGTAGCGTTAGGGATGACGATCGAACGCGTCATCGGGCCACGCCTCGAAATCCTGACCAGCGAACTGACACATAACGGCGGCGGTTCGACCAAAGATACCGTCGCCAGTATCGATGTCCGGCTGACCGAGTTGACCGAACGCTTCGATACAACATTCACCGCCCGTGGAGTAATCCTCGAGGCACACAGCGAACAGATAGCTGCGCTATCAGGTGACGTATCCACGATCCTTATGAAGGTCTCAAAACTGGAAGGCAAACCATGACCAAAGCATTCGCTACACACCGCAAGACAATCACCGCGATTATCGGTGCAGCGATCGCGTTCGCGACATCAGTGATCGTGTCACCTGCCGCGGCGATTAGCGCATCCGAGTGGCTGTCGGGCGCTATCGGCCTCGCTACTGGTCTCGGGGTCTACGCGGCGACGAACTCCCCAAAAGTCTAGGCCCACATCTTTCGGGTCTCGGGCGGCTCGTAAGGTTCGGGCCACCGCTCGCACGACTACTACCCGTAGCGGCTGTGGCGTTTGGTTCGGCGGCGCTCGGGTCTAGCCTTGCACCTAACCCTGATGTGATTCGGGAGGAATGTCGATGTTGCATAACGACGGTCAAGGTTCTGGACCCCTCGCTGACTTCCTCAACTATGCGGCGCAGACCTGTATCGACGGTCCCTCGATCAACATCAACGACGACGAAGAAGCCGCGACGACGGGCGACAACTACCGCCTCGCCTACGACCTCGATCATGAGCGCGAGTACGAGCGTGGCGTCCACACCACCACCGCCACCGCCTCCCATCCCGCCAACCACTCACCGCGTGCAGGTTCCTTCCTCCACATCAACCATCCCAATCACTACGACGACCGATCTCTGCAAGAAATACCGTGGGGACGGTAGCTGTGACAGATACTAAAAAGGTCTGCGAATCCATCGGTATCGCCGCAGCGATATCCGTAACTGTCGGGGTATGGCTAGCGAGACGTATATCGGATGCGATTGACTCAGCGGTGAAACTCCCGCGCTAACCTCCTACCACGAACCACACTTTAAAGGCAGGGAGAAATTATGGGATGGGTCATCAAATCAGAATCAGACGCAGAACGAGTATGGGCCGAAGTCGGTGACGGCGGTGCAGAAACCGGCGTCTACTCGGTAGAAACCCTCGCTGGCTCAGCGCCCAAGTGGAGCCAGCGAGTGGAACACCAATCCCCACCTCCGCGCCTCGCCCCGACATTCAGCGGCCCGGTAGAACGACACGACCGTCCACCTATAGAGGTGACAAGCTCTCGCCGGTTTATGGCGGCCTGTGCGATCGCCACAGCCATTTCCGCGGGCATGACGGTAGGCATAGTCGAACTATTGCGTTTCGTGTTGTAGTATCTCGGCATCAATCGAAAGGAGCCACCGATGGCTAAGAGCACCCTTACAGCAGCGCCCGGTTCGGCGAACATCGTCCACGCCGGACACACCACTTCTGGACAGTTTGGTAGCGACCCGCACAACAAGGGCCGTATGCCCGCCGCTGCGCGCAAGCTCACCAAATAGAACGATTGTCGACCTAGAGGTTCGTGATGCCAGGTACACGTAACACAAACACGTTTGCCGAAGGACTACAAAAACTCCTTCAAGATGTCACGAACCTCAAAGTCACACCTGATGCCGACCTCCAATTCATTTACGATTTGGAGACAACAATCCTCGGCAAAATACGCGAACCGCAGGATCAACTCGCAGCAGCACAAGCCTCCCTACAGGGAGGGATGGCAGGCGGGAACCCGGCACAACAGATGCCACCTCCGATGGACCCAATGATGGACCCCTCGATGATGGGCGGCGACCCGATGATGGGCATGGGTGACGCGTTAGCGCCTCAAGGCCCGCCCCCTCCAGGGTTACGTATGAACCCAGGGATGCCGAACCCAGACGAACTCCGTCGCTTACTCGGATAGCTAACAACTTCTAGGCAGGGACATTTTTATGGCGATCACACCTCGAACCCCCGACGCCCCGGCGATCATCGAAGCCGACACCATCGACCATACGCGCCCAGGGGCGTCGATGGACGATGCTGTATTGGCGATCTTCGAGGCTCAAGCGTCGGGGGGTGAGGATGAGGCGATCCACCCTGCCGGTGATGTCGAACCTCACCTCCCCGACCCCACACCCGACGACGACGGCGACGATACTGACGAACCGATCGCCGCCGAAACCACTGACGAATTTGCAGCCGTCGACCCTTTCGCTACCCCTACACCGTCGATCGTTACGCCAGAACCTACCGAAACGATAGACTTTTTCGGCCAGAAACTCACACAAGCCGAAGGTACTGCACTCTTAGAGGCATACCAGTTCTTGTCGTCGTTGACGCCGGAACAGATCGAACGGGTATCTGCCGCCGTTAGCGATCCTGCAACTCCTAGTAACCCGCAGACCCCGCCACGCAACCCGACGCAACCTCAACCTCTGAATATCGACGCGATTCTCGCCGATGATCCAGATGCCGACCCGCAGATCGTTGCTCTGCAAGCACAGATTTCGGCGATGTCCGCGCAGATTGCAGAAACGCAACAGCTAACGCAACAACAGATCGAACAGCAGCAACAACAGGACTGGCAACGTCAAGCCTACGAAAACGCTCAACGTCTCCGACCCCATGCCGAGAGAGCAACCCAGGCGTTCCAACAGAAATATGAACTGTCTGATGCTGATATTGCCGTGATCCACGCTAAGGCTCAGGCGAACGAGGCGATCATTGACGCAGCGTACGCCCAGACGCAGAACGAAGCCCAGGCATACTATTCGGCGTTCGAGACGATCCTGTGGGCCGACCCCGAGCTGCGGCAACGGGCGATTGAAGCGTCGACCCGTTCGACACTTGACGCCCAGAATGCTGTTAACGCTAAGCGGGCGCGGGCAGGTTCGTTGGCCGGGAGTGGCGGGTCTATTCCCCGTACCGCTCCAGTAGCGAACACTCCTGCTGACCGCCAATCTGCGATAGTTGACGAACTACGTGCAGCTATGTCACGACAATGACTCGCGGCGTGGTACATTTTTCTTAACCGAGTTAACCGGTCCTGGCAGGGTGACCGTTCCATAAGGAGCAAAACCAATGCCAAGTGCCATCGGTGCAGACGTACTCACCTCAATCTCGCGGCATCACATCATGCCCGACATCGTTGACAACGTGTATCGCAGCAACGCGCTGTTCTACCGGATGAACCAGTCGAACCGCAAGATCACTGGTGGAACCCATATCGAGGTTCCGATCATGTACTCGCGTTTCTCTGCCGGTGGCCCTTACGCCGGTTGGGATACGTTGACCGTTACTCCGTCCGACACTGTGCGGAACGCACGTTTTGACTGGAAACAGCAGTACGTTCCGATTGTTGTTGATGGGCTGACGCTCATTAAGGCCGACTCTCCTGAGGCTGTAGCGAACCTGCTTCGTTTGCAGTTTCAACAGGCCGAAGAAGAAATGTGCGAGAACCTCGGCACAGGTATCCATTCGGACGGCTCGACCGACCCGAAGCAGATCACTGGCCTTCAACTCGCCGTTGATGCTGCTGGCACCTACGGTCAACTTGACCGTTCGACCTACACATGGTGGGCCGCATACGGCGACTCGACCACGACAATTCTTTCTCTGCCGTTCCTGCAATCGTTGCATGGTTCAGCGAGCGAAGGCGGTCGTCACCCAACGATCATTGTCTCGCAACAGGCGAACTACAACCGGTACTGGAACATGGGTATCGGTTCACAGGTGCAGGACATCGGCCCCGCCGGTAAAGACGAACAACTCTTTGCCGCTGGATTCACGAACATGCTGTTTAACGGCGTGCCGTGGGTTGTCGACTCGAAGGTTGTCAACTCGACCACGATCTACATGTTGAACGAAAACTACCTGTTCAATGTCGTAACGCCTCGCGCTGACTTCCTACTCGAAGATTTCCAGACTCCTATCAACCAGGACGCAATGGTCGCCAAGCTCTTGTGGGCTGGCGAGCTGGTCTGCACGAACCCTGCCCGTCAAGCGAAGGCGACTCTGATAGCGGCTTAAACAGGCCACGTCATCGTCTGAGTCAACGAAAGGAAACCCCAATGTCGGGACCACTCACAAACCCTACTGGCGCTTTTGGCGTCACCGACCTGCAATCGACCGTATGGTCGAACGCAATCCCGTTCAAGACCTCTGCTGCGGTCACCGCAAAGAGGGTCGTGGCTATCGCTACCGACAGCAATTTGGTTGCCTTGGCAGCGACGAACGGGACCGCCGCTTTGTGTGTCGGTATCGCTGAGGGTGCCATCGCGTCCGGTTACGTCGGGAACGTGATTATCGAAGGCATCGCCGAAAACGTCCCATGCACCGGCACTGTCGCTGCGGGCGACCCGTTGATCCGTTCGGCGGCCACAACCGGTTCGGTGGCGACCTCTGCCACTCCAGCGGCAGGCACTCAGATCGGCGTTGCAATCAACGCGTCATCTGGCGGCGTCGTTGACGTGTGGGTCTGCAAAGCCTAACCGTTCCCTCATAAAAATCCTCCAGGCTGTGGAGGCGTCACCGACGATGGTGTATCTGTAGTACCTTGCCTCACATGGCAGGGACTACGGATGCACCATCGTTATATTTGGGGAACATCTCGCCCGGCACGATCCGCGTCGAGTTCGCCCAATCAATCCAGAGAGCATTGCTCAGTGAAGCAGCGCGAGGGTGCGTCTATCACGTCGCAGGGCCGTACCTTGACATCGCCCGCAACGAAGTCTGCACACGGTTCCTCAACGAAACAACTGCCGACTACCTCCTGTTTGTCGACAGTGATATTTCGTTTGAGGTAGAGCACGTAAAGACGATCTTGGCCGACACGCATCGCATGAGTAGCAACTCGAAACATGGGGCGGTTGTCGGTGGTCTCTACTATGGCGGCGCGAACTCGTACGGCACAGATCGTCGTGGGACCATGCCGATCGCTTATAGGTGGGGCGTCTGCGAAGATAACTCGACGGCGGCAGGTTCGGCGATCCACGTCTCTCTCGCCGACGATGACCCTCGCCTTGCCGCTACCGAACCCCAAATAGTTTCGGCGGTCGGCACCGGATTTATGTGCATCCCCCGTAAGGTGCTCGAGCTGTTCGCGGAACACTACGAAAACCCGACCCCTTATTTCGCTCAGGTTGTTCTCGACGGTGTTTGGATGGGTGAAGATTTGACGTTCTGTGTGCGCGCGGAGGCTCTGGGTGTCCCGGTCTATCTAGCGCCGCATGTACGGGTGCGTCATTGGAAGATGACGGTCGTGTAGGCTTCGTCTCGGAAACCCCTCACCTATCGAAAGAGGCACCTAATGGCACATTCAGTCAAAGTCGCGCACCGCACCAACGGACGCCGTTCCACAGTCCAACACCTCGCGATCACTCTCACCGGTTCGTATGCCACGCCAGGCGAAGCAATTACCGCCGCGGAATGTGGCCTCCGTTACTTCACCCATTGGATGAGCCAAGGCGCGATGGGGCAACAGACGACTGGCTACGGCGCTGTGCTCGAACCTGACTCGACGCTCGGCACGTTCTTCACCGACAGCGAAGGCAACCTTGCATCAACCACGTTGCGTCTCCGGTTCTTCCAAGACCGCGCAGCCGCAGGCGCACAAGCTCTCGGAGAACTAGCGAACGGTGCCTACGGCACGCCCCTCACCACTCTGCCGGTATACGCAATCGTCACCGGTCGATAACCCCCAACAAAGGCAGGAACCTATGACCGTCGCCCATCCTGGTATCCCAACAGGCAACGCCCCGACCCGCCTCCCCGGTGGAGCGAGCGTCCAGCCCGAGATAGGAACCCCGGCGTCGTACGGTCTAGCTCCCGGCGTCACGGCACAAATCACTCCCGACACGAATCGCGAATATGTTGTCCGTCTCGTCAACGAAGGTTCGACGGATTTCTCGCAGCGTCACCTAACGAACATCTACACCATCCCTGCCGGTGCCGAAATGATCGTGCCGTGGGAGGTGATGGTCGCGTTCTGCGGAAACCCGTACCTAGTGAACACGGCTAGGAACCCAGAACGTGAACAGGTGTTTTTTCGGCTTCGAGTTCGGTACGGCCTCTATGACAACATCGCGGACTGGCAGGCGTTACGCCCACAGCTCGCCTGCTATTCCGTCGTTTCTGGCGATCGACTCAACACGGTCATGGAGGACCCGACCGGGGTTGGAGTCCATCAGGCCACACGGACGATCGCTGATGAGAGTGTGCTCGCATCACAGATCGCTGCGATGACACGCCAGATCGAAGCTCTCCAAGCTCAGGTGATGAACCAACCTGGGGTAACGATCGTCCCGACGCCGATCGCCCCACCCGAGGCACGCCTCGCCGCTGATGGCCTCCCCGTTGACGACGAACCGTTCGTGCCCGTTACCGAATCAGGTACGGCAATGTCGTCACCGTTGATCGAATTGCCACCTACGCCAGGGCAACGTATTTTCGATCAACCGCCCGCTAACGCTGTCCCGTTACCGGCATCAGATGTTGCGAGTGAGGATGCTCCGCACCGTCCGAAGATCACGCCACGATAATATCGTGGGCGTGGACTTCCCCTCGCTCGACCATGACATCTACGTCGACCAACTGCTCGACGTTCTGAGCCGGAGCAATAATCGGCTCGTCGGTGCCGAACGTGAACTGGCGCAGTCCCTTAACGCTAAAGCGTCAGGGGTCGCGTATGGTTGGCAGAACTCGACGGACCAGTTCAAAACCCAGAAAGAACGTGAAGCATTCATCGAGGGGAACGTGCTCGAACATACGTTAGATATCAATACGCTCTCGTCAGAGATACGCGGTTTGCAGTCAACGCTCGCTACAACAATGCGGATACTTGAAGTTGTGACTCAACGGGCGCGTGTCTGATGGGCGCGATGGTCCCTTCGCAGGGCGCTATGCAATTCATCGAACTTGATTTTACGCCCGGTATCTTTTCTGACACCCATTCCGAGGGCGGGTTACGTTCGGCTCCAGATGGTGCAGCAACAACTAACACGTTTGGTTGTTATGGCACTCCGTATGGTGGCCTCGCACCGACGCCGCGGCCCTCGGTCGCTGTCCAAGACACGTTTACCGTCTCGTCAATATCGACGTTAATGGGTGGCGGCACAGTCACTAAGGGGACGCACCGCACCGCAGCGAACAACAATACGGGTGGTAACGGCAAACTCTTTTTGGTGGATGCACGCGTAGCTTCGCCAGTTATCGAATCGAATGATGGTCGCCCCGGCGATGCTCCGTTCGCTGTCTATTCGACGCTATATTCGTCGGGTGGTGGCGGGGTAGGGACATATCTCCGAGAGAACTATCTCTACCGCGGGATTCCTACCCGTACCGGGATGACCCGATATGCGGAGAACCTGACCGGTGGTGGCGTGCTCGCAGCGATCGGTGCTCTCGTTGCCGGGCCTGGATCACTCGACGGGTTCCTTGCCGACCCATCGTCAATCTCAGGTACGGCAGTACGACTCCCCACCATTGTCGGCATTATCGGCAACCCGCGCGGAGGGGTGCTCGCCAACTCTCCCGATAGCGACTATTTCGCGTTCCCTAACGGCAGCGGACCCACCTCCGACTCCCCACTACAAGCAGATGGTGCGAGCCGCCACGCTATTTTCTCGCATCAAGGCGTACTCGTTGCTCTGACCGATAATGCCACCACTGGCGCATTCGGGTTTACGGGGGTCACGCGATCCGGCGAAGCGATCGTCTATGGCAGCTACTCCGATAGCGAGAACGTCCCCGGCAGTACGCCCCTCTACCTCGCCGAAGAAAACCCGAGCGGGTACGGGTCGTGGGCATCACTTAACGCCAACGAACTGTTCATGGTGAAACACCGCGGAGGAGGAGTGTTAGTCCGGGGTGACCTTGAAACCCCAACCGTGATCCGTCTCCCCAATATCCACTCGACTCACGGCCTCACAAACGTAGGTGCCGCCGTCCCCGGCCTCGGCTATGTCTACTTTTCAGCGTTCGGAGCGTTCTCTTGGAACGGCGAAGATATCTCGAAGCCAATAGCGGCACAACTTCATCCCACATTCTGGGTATCTGACCGGGCATGGACCGGTGCCTACATAGGTAAGGAAGCACATGATTCGTCGGGGATCGCCTACGGGGTCGCTGGCCTCGTCGGGCGCGCCACCTACGCCTCCCCGTTCCTCTTTGCCCCAAACGGTTACGTGATGCACGAAGCCACCGGGGGTTGGTGGCAGATCGAAGTACCTTCCGATACAGACCCGGCCATAACCCATTGGGACGTGAGCGCCGTCAGCCCGAAAGTCTGGGGTTTCTACGATTGGGTTGACGACAATTATCTGACCGCTGCGCGCGCATACGACCTCCGTTACGGGGCATACGCCTACCAGTATGAGTCGCAGCCCCTCACGCCATCACGCGACCGTTACATCGAAGTACGCGAGTTCTACATCACGATCAATGGGACATCAGGGAGCACGATCGCCGTTTCGTTTATCGGGATCGACGATGCAGGTCACGTTGACGGTACGCAGGTCGAGACGATCGGTCTGACGGCGACCGGAGTGTCGATGCACCGCGTATCTACGGCGCTTGTCGCAGCGCAAGTACAGGTGAAGATTGCTGCGACTGCCCCCGATAGTGATACTGACGCCCCACGAATACTGTCGTTTCGTGTCGGTTGGCAACCAGGCCCACAACTCTGATGGCATTCATAGATCGGTTACGATTCAAACTCCAAGGCGAATCGTCGAACGACCCCAATATGCGGGCGCTAGAACGGTATGCGTCGCGGATACTTGGCCCCTGGCAGGACTGGTCGACAGACACGGTAAAGGCGACACAACACCGGTATACGGCATTCGAATGGAATGCCTCCACGACGGACCCTACGCTCGGGGATGGGACGATCGTTGCCCGGTGGCGCGAGTTCGGCGACCTTGTATTCGTCCATTTTGAGATAACTCGCGGGTCGACAACGAACAACGGCAACGGCATCTATACCTTCACTCTGCCGTTCGCCCCGTCCACGACCTCAAATCAGATCATGCCTGGAGCTTTACACCTTGTCACTACAGCGAACCGGCTCCCGCTCTACGCTGCTATCTCGACGGCGGGGACTATCTCGTCGATCAATACGACGGGCGGCAGGATCGGTTCGGCGACTGGCCTCGTCACTGGCGACCAACTGATCGTTGACGGCTTCTATCAGCCCGCGTAGGTTGTAGGCTTTACGTCATGGCGACGCAAGGCGAAATACTGACACAGACACGCGATCGGCTCAACGAAGCGTCTGCACGCCACTGGACCGATGCACAACTCTACCGGTGGATTAACGAAGGTGCTGCTGATGTGGCGCGCCGCACCGAATGTCTACTCGCCAAATCGACAGTCAACGTATCGGGTGGGACGCGAAGCTATTCGTTAGCTTCGCTTTCGCCACAGCCACTCAGGATGCACCGGGCCGAGTATTCGCCGGGTGCGACCTCACAGTTCTACCCTCTCGAATATCGTGACTACAGCCTCCTAGATGACGTATGGGGTACGTCGCAGGCAATCACATCAGGCACCCCGGCATTCTGGACTGCATGGGGTTTTCACCCATCAATGACGGTCTACCTCTACCCGACTCCCGCCCAGAGCGGCGTGCTAACTCTCTACTACTACAGGCTCCCTACAGCTCTCGCCACAAACGGGAGTGCTACGGCATCTACCGTCGAAGTACCTGCCGGGTATGACGATCTTGTTGCTGACTACGCCGAGATGCGTGCGTTACGTAACGACAGTGATCCGCGATGGCAGGACGCTCGAGCGACATACGAAGAAAAAATGAACGGGTTGATCGCTATGACGACCCGCCCCGTCGACGGTATGGGGTTGTATGTCGGGTCGAATGGTTTCGTGCCTGGTTGGTTAGCGAACGAAGGGTATTGATATGCCTCTAGGTACAGGTACTACGGCATTGACGGCGACCCCTCGACCGAATATCCCGTCGACGGCGTGGGGCGCACAGTCGAAGATCAATATGCCTGAGACGGTCAACCGTGGGTTAGGTGGCGTCTCTAATCTTCCTTCCCGTACGAACACGCGTCCACAGTGGGGTCAGGCGTTCGGTGGCGGCGATGGGGGGGCGCGACCGGGCGCTATGCGTGATCCTGGTTTCGGTCAGCGTGCGACGGAAACTGCGGCTATGCCGAGTTTCGCGGCGCAACTATCACCGGATGCCCGTCGTATATTCCAAGGGTTCACGCCTCTACAACGGATCGCGTTTCAGCAATGGATACGTGGCTTGAATGCACAGCGGGGGAGGTAGGCGGTGCCTCTAGGATTTTCGACACCCACAACGACAAGCCGTTCCTATAGTCAACAGCGCGCCGCAGGGACGCCTCACGGTTACACAGATACCGCCCCCGGTGGGTTAACCGAGGACGACCTCGCCGATATGGTGAACGATGCAGCCCCGCCCCCTAAGAACCGCGGGACGCACGATGGGAGTGTCATCGGGGCTACCCCGGCACAACCGATTTCGGCACTCGACCTCGCCAATGCTGGCGGGGCTTTTGCCGTCAACCCTAACGCCGCTCGCATAGCACAACTCCGAGCCGAACTACTCAACATCGGCTCTGGCGGCGGTGGTGGCGGGAATGGTGCTGCTGCGGCACTCGCACGAAACATCGCGGCACTCCAGAACCGGTCGACTGATATTGATATCGGTCAGGCCCAGAATCTTCTCGGGTCGATCGCCGGTACGAAACAGAACGCGCGTGACGTATTTCGTTCGCGAGTTGAGGCGTTAGGGATCGAACGTCAGATCGCGAAACTCCAATATCAAGACAATCTGCGTGGCTATACGAACGACGCGACGGCGCGCGGGGCGCGTACAGCCGTAGGGACACGCAAAGAGTTCGCGTCGTTACTTGAACAGCTCGCTAATTCTCGGGCGACAAACACGACACGTCATCGGGCATTGAATGCCGAACACCGTGACACGATGACTGGAATAGATCAGAAAGGCGCTGACCTTTACGCGAAGATCGCGAAGTTGGCGATACAGAAACAGATCAACGATGAACAGGCCAAAGGCGCAGGGTTGGGTGGCGGTGGCGGGAATCCTCTTGCGGCGTTCGCTGCGGCGATGAGGAAAAGTCAAATACAGGACTCGATTTTCGCATTGCAGACAGACCCCCGAAAGATTGGCGCACACTTCGCAACGTCTATCCAAGATTTTATGGGCCAAGGCTACGGACGCGACGAGGCCACGCAAGCAGCGATCAACGTGGGACTATATGAGGGCTGGCTCAACGGTGACGCTCTAGCCGCGCTAGGGCAGTTCAGCGCACCAAAGGCTGGTTCCGGCTGGAAAGATGGCAGACTCAAATGACTTTCTTAGACCCGTATGCCGACCCGCACCTCGACATTAGGATACGGCCATGACCTACATCGACCCTGCTGGCCTCGGCTACGCCATCAACAGTGGCGCTTTCGACCCTCTCGTCGCTACGCCAGGAGCGTCGGTAGTGCCGTTCACTGGCCCGACCTCGGGTTGGCGGTTCACTGGCGGCCCGACTATAGGTACTGGTCCGACAATCCCAATGGGCGGCGCAGGGTGGAACGGCGGCGCAGTATCTCCTTACGTTGGTGGAATGCCAGCGACTAATGGCCTCCCGCCGTTGCGCGTCACCAATATGGGCGCGGGTATCCCGTCGACACCGACGACCCCGATGCCCCCCTGGAACCGTATGGGCAGCATGGGTGCTGGCCTCGCCGACGATGTAGCTGCTGCTACCCCCGGTCGCCTAGCGAGAGCATTCCCGAAGGCACCGAGTTGGATTAAGGGTGCCGGGAGGATGGGTCGTCTCGGCCCCGGTCTCGGCGCAGCCCTCGCCGGTTCTACCGTAGGCGCTTTCGGCGACTGGATCGCCAGCGGCGACGACAAAGACGACGAAGGTTTCGACAAAAAAGATGCCGGGCAGTTCCTATCAGGGGCGGGTACGGGCGGTGGTCTCGCCGGGGGTGCAGCACTCGCACTCGGCTCTACAGGTTTGGTCGGATTGGGGATCGCCGGGGCCGGGGCAATCGGCTATGGCCTATTCAAAGCCTTCCAGGGCGACAAAAAAGACCCTCTCGACACGCAAATCTCGAAACAGAAAACTGCCGTCGATAACGCCCTACTACGCCTCGAAGCAATCGACCCTGACCTCGCCGCTATCGTCCGCGACCAACTCACCCTCAGCCTCGAAATGGCAGGCGACGTAAAAGAAAAAAAGGCCGCGGCCCTCGAAGAAGCCGCCAAGATCATCATGGCGAATACTGGCATCAGCCGCCAACGTAAAAGTGCGCTCGCAGAATCTAAAGCGTTCTCGGATGGACTCAGCCAATATATGGCTCAGGGGTCGAACGCCCCTGGCATGGCAGCATACGAAGCCCAACAGAAAGCACTCCAAGATCAGATGATGGGCTACGCCAACGCCGTCGAACCGAAACGTCGCGCCCAGGCACAACTCCAGACCACATTGATGATCCAAGCCCAGAACGCTGCGGCACGACAACAGGCACAGTCGCTCAGCGTCGCGCCCTATATTCAGGCGCAACAGATGCGACAGGCGATCAACCAAGAGTACGCCCCGATCGGTTTAACCGGTGGGCTACAACAGATGTCGTCAGCAGACATCGAACAACTAGCGGGCAGATAACCTATAAGGATGGTGGAAACGGTCGACCAAATCGTCGCCGCGATAAGCCGGGTATTGGGACCGTCACCCGCTTATCTCAACGATGGGCAACGACGACTCCTAGCTCTAGAACTATGGGATGACCTGACGGCCCCACACCTCGACACGCCACTAGCACACCTCAAACGGGTGCGTGAGTTAGCGGTCGAACAACTAGCGGGCAGATAACCTATAGGGATGGTGTTCGCCCCCGACTTCTCCGCTGACCCGATAATCGACCCGACAGTACAAGTCAACGACGAATACTTCTATCCGACACTCGACGACATACTGCCCGGCTATACACCGCCGCCACAGTTAGGTCTCGCCAGCGCGTTACAACCTGCCTTAGCGCCAACCCTCAACCTCCCAGGGTTCCGGCTTGCTAACCCCGCGCTCAACAACCCGACGCTCACACGAAACGCGCCGAAGGCATATACGACCTTCCAAAACAAATGGTCGACCCTCACACCACAAATACCGCAACTCGTAGCGAAACTCAGCGAAGGCCGCGGAGATAACCGCGGGGCCGTCAATGCCCTCCTGAAATATGACGGGGAACGTGTTGGGCGCGGCCAGGCACCGTTAACGATGGACGAAACACTCAAAGTGTTACGGACAGCATTAACGAACAAAGCAGCGACACCGGACGCCGAACCATCACCGCTCAACCTGCCTGTCAACGCATTCCGCGACCTCACCAACATTCTGACCGCACTCCCACGGCTCCCTGTTGCCGTCGCCAAAGAAATAACAGCACTCCCCACCATCCCCGCCAAGATCGCCGAAGCCCAAGAGCAAGGCGACAACATCATCCAGGCCGTAGCCGAAGCGCCCGGCGTCCGTCTACTCCCCGGTGCCTACGCAGTCGGGAGCCTCGCCGCGGGAGGCGAAGGGATCAAAGAACTCGCGCGCCATCCCATATCGACATTGCTCGACGTACTCACGGCAGCACAAGCAGCGGGGGTCGGACCAAAAATCGCGGCGTCACCCATCGGGACGTTCGGACGTAAAGTCGTTGACGCCGCGAAACCGACACGCCTCGGACAGTTCGCCCAGGGAGCATTCAGCGACCTTGCACGCGAACAGGCGATCGCTTTCGGTAAAGCAAATTGGGAATCAAAAGTCGGCCAAGACCCGTCCCTCCCGAGCCGCAACGTCAGCGAAACACTCGGGAAAGAGGCGACGGTACTGGCACAACGGTTCCTCGACGAAGTACCCCCCGAACGACGCACTCTCGTATTCGACCTAGCCGAACAGGGCACATGGGATTTGCCGGGCGCTGACATCACCGCAGCCGAACGTGCGTTACTCATAGCAAAACAGGACTACAACTATCGTGCCGCCGCCGAAACCGCCGACCTCAACTTGACCGTCAACGGCGACTTCTACGGCCAGACCGAAACTTTCACACCACAAAAATGGAAAGCGATCACTCGCGCCCGCACCTCAGCACTCCGCTACAACACGTTCGCTCCGTTAGCCGACGCGATCCGCTCACAGTTCTCAGCGACACGCCCATCGTTCGTCGCAGACCCGACCGACATCTACCGGCAGCTCGTCGACACCCAACAGGTCGCCGAATTTATGCAACACCGCCAGATACCAAAAGCGTCGAAACAGAACTACCTCACTGGCATCGCACAACTCCACGACATCGCCGGGGTCTCACTCCCTGCCGGATATAAGAGGCTTGTGCGCGCGGGGAGGATCGACGAAGCATTACAGACACTCGAAAGTCACACGCCGACGATCGCTACCGCTGCGGCTACACAACCGACGTTGACACGCGCGCAACGGTGGCTCGCAACCAACAAGGTCTACACACCAAAAGCAGCGTTACGTCATACGCGCAACGCCGAAGCGGTCCAACTTCGTAACGCCCCCGACAGGTGGCAACCCCACACACAGACCGAAATAGCGAACCGTGTCGAGAAAGCACTCGTAGACCGCGGCTACCTCGTCTCAACCCATCCGAACTTCGAGACAATCTCGGACTATATGCGTGACTCCCAATTCAAAATGATGGTCGACGAAGGACTCATCACCGAACGTGAACTATTCAACTGGCGTACCGAAGCCGAAGCAACGATCCTCGATATGCGCGCGCAGGGCGTCGACCCGATATTCATGCACCACGTCCCGACCAGCAAAGCCACACAACCGAACTTCCCGAAACCTCTCAACACAATCCGCGATTCAGTCGTCGGGAAACCATCCCAAGTCCAGGCCCGAACAATGGACGCCACGCCCTACACCCACAACTTCGCCGTCTCAATAACCCATCAAGGCATGGAATTATTGAACTACCGGAACAGCCTCGAATTTCTACGGACCTACCTCGCAACCGAAGCCGTCCCCGGTGCCGAATTTCCGTTATTCGCCCGCAAATACGGCGACCTCTACCGGCAATATATGGGCGCGGCACAACGCGACATATCAGCAGAGTTCGGCATAGATCACAAGACAGCCATCGCCCAACGTATCGACCGCGAATGGGATTGGTTCCGTGTCGATCAACTCCCCGAAAATCTTCGCAACGACCTCGGCGTACCGTCAGTCGCCACACGAAACCATCCCGACGCGATCTACCTCCCAAAATATCTCTCCAAAAACTTCGACCTATTCACCCGCCCCCAAAGCTACGGGAGCATCTTCGATAAGGTCACAAACGCGTTTCGTATGTCAGTCCTGCCGTTCTCCCCACGATGGCATATCAACAACGTCACATCGGGCGCGGTGATGGTCACAGCTCGCACCGACCCGACAGCCATCGTGAGATATATGGCTGATTCACTTGAACTCAACAAAGCAATCAGGGCTGGCGACGAAGCAGAAATGCTCGCATCGGGTGTAACGCAACGCTTCCGGCGCACACTCGGATCAACATCTGAGCCGTACCTCGAATGGCATTACCATGCTGGCCGTCAACAAGCACGCTGGTATGCCGAAAGCGCGATAGGTGAAGCAGCAAAACAAGGCATCGACGCCGTGCAGGCTCTCGCCACCAAATCACACGAACTCAACGGACTTGTCGACGATATGTATCGGACAATCACGTTCCTCTACGGACGCGACAAAGCCCTCCTGAAAGCAGCGAACGACGGCATCCCTATCGGGATCGAAGATGCTGGACGGATCGGTGAACGTCTCGCACGCAAAACAATGATGACATTCGACAAGATGACCCCACTCGAACGGTCAATACTCCGAAGCGTGTTCCCGTTCTACGGTTTCATGCAACACATCATTTCGTACGCATGGCAATACCCGATCGACCATCCATTTCGCGCCGCCATCACATCATCGTTCGCCAGGAACGAACTCGACGATCTAGGCACCGGCCTCCCACAAACCTTCTTGAACTCGTTATTTCTCGGGAACCCCGACGAGGACGGCAATGTCACTTCACTACAACTATCGGGGATGAACCCGTTCAAAGACGTAGCGAACTACATGACACTCACCGGATTTATGTCGGGCCTCAACCCGATCTTCTCGTCAATACTCGAACAGGTCGGAGTTGACACACGACAAGGCGGCGCTACCCTCTACCCGAATGTTCGTTACGACGCCGCTTCGGGACGTATGCGCGCGTCACACCCAAACCCGATAACGAACTTCATCTACAACACAATCCCCCAAACCCAAGTGTTAACAGGGATCATGGACCGTGGCTCCGAACTCCAATCAGCACTCCACCGCGACCCTGCCAGTGGGGTACGGATGGTGCTCTCCCAGGTTGGTGTACCGATCCTCTGGCGCGACTACAACGTCCCGACCGAACAGTTCAAAGCCGAATTGAACCGGCAACGTGGGCAGGCAGAGGCACTCTCACAAGCACTCGAAACGGGTGACTATACGTCTGCCGTCGAATACCCTGCACTACGACCTCTACTCGGCCAGGTCTCGTTTCTGCAACGCCAAAATGCGTTAGGTGGCTACGATATTACGGACCAGCTCAGCGCCCTCCAAGGTGCGATCAGCAAAGAAATGGTAGGGGTTAATGCCTAGCGAACGTCCAGTAGCCGAACGGGGACGGATGCCCGAATCACAGATGGCGCTCGTCCGCGCGATGGGACCAGGACGACACCATTCATCGAAACACCCACTCGGCCAGATCATGTATTACGTCGGCCTATCAACACCAAAACTCGCGTTACAAACAGGGTTGAGTTACAAAACTATCCAGAACGCGGTCACGTCAGGGAAGTTGTTGAGTCTCGTCACAGCTCGCCGGGTCGCTGACGCTCTGGGCGTACGTGTCTACGACATTCTCACCGAGAAAGAAGCCGTCGAGTTGCGTGTTGTTCTCCCCGACGACGCGTGGGTGAGGGTCGCTCCAGCATGGCCGGTCGACCCTCACACGAAAGCGTTACGCGACGCGATTATCGTCGCCGGTTAGCTTGGCTTTCCATTCGACCGCACGACGCCACGGACACGACTCGTCATGTGACTCGGGGAATGAACCCTTACCGTCGCAAGGCAGGGCCATCACTGAGCACAGCGTGCAAAAGTTGAGTGCGGCAGCGTTCCAACTGACG
>SXGT01520800.1_pt1 | contig 18104 bp, 15 predicted proteins | sample 3176221 | NCBI WGS metagenome assembly SXGT01 (sample SAMN11356862, study PRJNA531348) | freshwater metagenome | isolation source: freshwater sample F1-120 | place: China: Fuxian Lake, Yuxi | collected 2017-12-25
ACCAGTACGTGACCGCGCTCGACAAGAAGACCGGGCAGACGAAATGGAAGACCGACCGGAAGATCAAGTACAGCAGCGACAACGGCGACATCAAGAAGGCCTACGCCACGCCGGTACTGCTGACCGTGGGTGGGAAGGACTGGCTCGTGTGTCCGTCGGCGGAATGCACCATCGCCTACGACCCGAAATCCGGCGAGGAACTGTGGCGGCTCACGCACGGCGGCATGAACGGGTCCGCCCGCGCGGTGCTGGCCGACGGGCTGCTGTTCGTCAACAGTGGTCACACCAAGAAGTTGATGGCGCTGAAGCCGGACGGCCTGAGCGGTGCCGTGCCGAAAGAGGCGATCTCGTGGACCGCGGCGAAGGACGTGAGCAGCCGCCCGTCGCCGCTGGTCGCCAACGGGCTGGTGTTCATGAACTCGGACGACGGCATCGCGACCTGTCACGACGCCAAGACCGGGGCCGTGCAGTGGCGCGAGCGGCTGGACGGCGAGTTCTCCGCAAGCCCGGTGCTGGCGGGCGGCAACGTCTACTTCTGCAACCAGAGCGGGAAGACGTTCGTGGTCAAGGCCGCGCGCGAGTACAGCCTGATCTCCGAGAACCGGCTCGCGGACGGGATCAAGGCCTCGCCGCCGGGGTTCATGGCCTCGCCCGCGGTCGCGGGCGACGAACTGATCCTCCGCACCCACCACCACCTGTACAGCATCGGCAAGAAGTGATTAGCAGGCTTCGTTCGCCGCAAGCCGCAGCGGTATGCTCGACCTATGGCACCACCGGCAGCTCGTCTGGCGCGAACGGGCCACCTTCGACGGGCGGGACTAACGGCGTGCCGGGCAGCGCGGGCGCGGATGGTACGGTGTTCGGTTGAGCGGGCTTGATTCCCATCGGCCGCGAGTTCGGCATCGGGGGCACGGGCGGAGTTGCGGGCGCGCCGTGAGCGGGGGGGAGAGCGGGCACCGCGGTCGGCACGGGCGGGGCCGGCAGCACGACCAGCAGCGTGTCCGACTTGAACAGCACCAGCTCGCGCGGGTTCGGCAGCTTGCCGTCGTGCGCCACCAGTGCGTGAACGTCGCTCTTGAACATCTCCTTCCACGCCTTCGCCGACAGCCGGTTCCCCTTCATGTCGAACACCGACACGTCGGCCGGGTCGTGTGTTGTCGCGCTCACACCGGATTTCCGTACTTGCGTCGCCACCTGGTAGCTCGGCGTACGCGCGTTACCGGTCGTGGCGACGTGAACGAGTTCGTAGTAATACGCTCGCTGCCGCACGATCAACTTGCCGTCTTCGATGCGCACGACGGCCTGCGCGGGAAACGTGCCGTAGGGCACCTCGTCGTCCTCGACGCCCTTCGCCGCGTACTTCTTCGGTTCGACCTTCGGGGGCAGCGGCGGCGCGGCCCCGTCGAACGGGTCGGCGGCGACGGCCGGCGGCAGCGCGTTCGGGTCCGCGGGCAGTTCGGTTTGGAACTGCTGGGCGAGCGTCGTGCCGACGCCGATCACCCCGCACAGGAGGAGGCCGATACCGAACGTCTGTTTGAGGCGGTGCGCGAGCATGGTCTTGAGCACTCCATCGGTGAGGGAGGAAACGGCCGGCGACACCGCGAGCGGCGTTCGCACGGCAATAGCGAGGGTGGTGTGCGTCAGGGTGTACGGGACCGTCGCCGCGAGTGCGTCGCGCCCCAGAGCCGCGGCGATGGCAGTGGCGCTCGCGGTCACGCCGCGGCGCGTCAGGCGCTCGGCGAGCACCTTCCGCGCGTGGGCGAGTCGGCTCGACAGCGTGCCTTCGGGGATGCCCAGTTGCGTGGCCGCGGTCGCGCGGGGCAGCCCTTCGAGGTCGCACAGCACCACGGCCGTGCGGTACTTGTCCGGCAACTGGGCCAGCTCTTCGTCGATCACCCGGCGCAGCTCGCTCGTGTCGTCGGGCGGCGGCGGGGCGGCCGGTTCGGGTGCGGCGGGCACGAGTCGCTCCTCGGCCCGGCGGCGCGCGGTCCGCGCGTCCAGCGCGGTCCGGTACGCGACCCCGTACAGCCAGTTCGCCAGCAGTTCCGGGCGCGCCACGTGCCCGGCCCGGCGAGCGAGCACCAGGAACGCGGCCTGAAACGCGTCCTCCGCGTCGTGCGGGTGGTGCGTCACGCGGCGGCACGCGGCCAGCACCATCGGCCCGTGGCGGCGCACGATCTCCGCGAACGCCTCCTCGTCGCGCGCCGCCACGAACCGCGCGAGCAGGTCGCGGTCGGGCACGTCCGCCGTGCGGAGAGCGAGGCGGAGCAAGAGCGATTCGGCCGGCATCAGGTGTTCCCGTGAACCGCGGACAACGAGTACTGGTGCGAACCCCGCCCGCGCGTCGGTCGAGGAAAGAAGATATCACCACAAAGGCACGAAGGGCACAAAGAAGACAGCAGGGAGAAGTAGTGGTCTGTGTGAACTGAACTCCTGTCTTCTTTGTGCCCTTCGTGCCTTTGTGGTTAATCTTCTGGTGTCTCGGTCCTCTGGAGTTTCTCACATGCCGACCTTAGCCGAGTTTGCCGCGTACCTCGAACGGTTCGCCCCGTGTGGCACCGCGGCGGAATGGGACAACGTCGGGCTGCTGCTGGGCGACCCGACCGCGCCGGTAGCACGGGTAATGACGTGCCTCACCGTCACGCCGGACGTTTCCGCGGAAGCCGTGCGCGAGGGCGCGCAGCTCATCGTTTCGCACCACCCGGTGCTGTTCCGCGGCGCGAAGAAGCTCGTCGCCACCGGCGGCGACGGGGCCGCGGTGCTGCCGCTACTCCGCGCGGGCGTCGCAGTGTACTCGCCGCACACCGCGTTCGACAACTGCACCGGCGGCATCAACGACACCTTGTGCGCGCGGCTCCGCGTGACGAACGCCGCGCCCCTGCGCCCGCGCGAGGACAAGCGCCAGTGCAAGCTCGTCGCGTTCGTGCCTGACGCGGACTTGAAGAAGGTGCAGGATGCGGTGTTCGCGGCCGGGGCCGGGGTGATCGGGCAGTACAACGAGTGCAGCTTCCGACTCGCCGGCACCGGCACGTTCTACGGCACCGAGGCCAGCAACCCGGTCGTGGGGCAGAAGGGGCGGCGCGAGGACGTTCCCGAGTGGCGGCTCGAAGTGGTCGTACCGGAGGGCCGCGTCGCGGAGGCGGTCGCGGCCATGCGCGCGGCCCACAGCTACGAGGAGCCGGCGTTCGACGTTTACCCCCTGAAGCCCGGTACGAGTGGCGGGGAAGGTCGCATTGGCGAGCTTCAACAGCCCACAACACTAGGCGAACTGGCGGGCCGTGCGAAGACCACGCTGAGGGCGAACGCGGTGCAAATCGTGGGCGATCCCGCTCGGCCGGTGCGCACGGTCGCGCTCGCGTGCGGCGCGGCCGGCGAGTTCCTGTCCGACGCGATCAAGCGCCGCGCCGACGTGTTCCTGACCGGCGAGGTCCGGTTCCACGACGCGCTGACCGCGCGCGGGACGAACGTCGCACTGATCCTCCCCGGCCACTACGCGACCGAGCGGCCCGCGGTCGAAGACCTGGCCGCGAAGTTCGCCACGGACTTCCCCGGCATCACCGCCTGGGCCAGCCGCGACGAGCGCGACCCGCTTTCTGCGATTTGAGCGCCCGCCATGTTGACACCGGACACGGCCGACGTTATCTCCCCGACCTTGCAAGGACGCGGTGAGGGAAGACGATGACGCTGCGCCGAGTTTTGGCCGCGATGGTGATCGCGTGCGGGCTGTGTGTGTGGGGGTTCGCGCGCTCCGACGACGCCGACCCGGTGCCCAGCGAGAGGGAGAATCGCGACGACGCGGCCAAGCGCTACCGCGCCAACCAGAGCAACCACTGGCGACACGTCGCGGTCGGCAACGCCAGCCAGTCGCGCTGATATGATGGCCGGATGGCACTGATCCACATCGAACCGCTGCCGCCGCGCCCGATGCCGGGCGCGGTCCTCGCGTTCATCTGCAACGCCACCAAACTCGACGGCAAGCACGTCGGCAAGATCGCGTTCGTCGGCCGCGGGGCGACCGTCGAGATACCCGACGCGAAGGCCGCGGCCGTGGTCGCCGCGCTCGACGGGGCGACGTTCAACGAGAAGCCCGTGCGCGTCCGCTTCGCCGGCAAAGCGGACTTCACGGACGCGGACCACTTCGGCAACCTCTCCAAGTTGCTCGATCTCGAAGCGAAAGCGGAACAGGAAGAAGCGCGCCGCCGCGCACAGGCGGAAGAAGGCTCGCCCGTCGGCGACGGCTCCACGCTCACCAAGCTCGTACTGCGCGACTCCGAGTTCGGCCTCGGCGGGCGGTTGCTCCTCACCTTCGGCCGCAAGACGCTCGGTGAACCGCTGCCGCCGTCGCGCCTCGGCCCCGGTTCACCGGTGGTACTGAGCCAGACGAACGTGAACCGGCGGATGCCGTCGTTTCGCGGCGTGATCTACGACCGCGACACCGCGACGATCGGCGTCGCCATCGACCCGCCCGACGACGACCTGCCCGACGAAGCCGTCTGGCGGCTCGACCTGTCGCCGGACGAAGTCTCGCGCCTGCGCCAACAAGACGCACTCCGCCGCGCCGCCAGCGCGACCGGCGACCGGCTGGCGGAACTGCGTGAGGTGTTGCTGGGGAAAAGAGAGAAAGGCAACCCCACCCCCCAGCCCCCTCCCCTGAGCGGGGAGGGGGGAGCAAAGGCAGAAGAACCTAACCCCCCAACGCGCGGCCATCGACTTCGCGCTCGCGGCGAAAGATATCGCCATCATCCACGGGCCGCCGGGCACGGGCAAAACCACCACCGTCGTCGAGTACATTCGGCAAGCGGTCGCGAACGGCGACACGGTGCTGGCGTGCGCGCCGAGCAACCACGCGGTCGATAACCTGCTCGAAAAGCTGCTCGCGGCGGGCGAACTCCCGGTGCGGCTGGGGCACCCGGCCCGCATCGTGCCCGCACTGCGCGAGCGCGCCATCGACATCCTCGCGGAGAAGCACCCGGACGCGCGGCAGGCACGGAAGGTCGCACGCGACGCCTTCGCTCTGTTCCGGCAAGCGGACAAGTGGACGAAGGAACGGCCGCAGCCGGGCGAGAAGGCCGCGCTCCGCAAGGAAGCACGCGACATGCTTTCCGAGGCGCGCAAGCTCGAAGCGCTCGCGGTCGAGCGCGTGCTGGACGAGGCGCGGATCGTGTGCGCCACCCTCACCGGCCTCGACAGTACGCTCCTCGCCCAGCGCCGCTACGATGTCGTCGTCATTGACGAGGCGTGTCAATCGACGGAGCCGGCGAACTGGGTTCCGCTACTGCGCGCGAACAAGCTCGTCCTCGCGGGCGACCACTGCCAGTTGCCGCCAACGATCATTTCGCCCGAAGCCGCGGAGCGCGGGCTGGCGATCAGCCTCATGGAACGGCTCATCGCGCTGTACGGGCCGAGCGCGGCGCGACTGCTGACCGTGCAACACCGGATGCACGCGGCGATCATGGGCTTCTCGAACGCGGAGTTCTACGGCGGTGAGCTGGTCGCGCACGAGAGCGTCGCGAGCCACCGCCTGTGCGACCTGCCCGGCGTGACCGCGGATCCGCTCACCGAACTGCCCGTCCAGTTCATCGACACCGCGGGCGCGAGCTACGACGAGGAGCTGGAGGAAGACACCGGCAGTCGGCGGAACGTGCAGGAAGCCGCGCTCGCGGTGAAGAAGGTCCGCGCGCTGCTGGCGCTCGGCGTGACACCGGCTCAAATCGGCGTCATCACCCCGTACCGGGCGCAGGTGCGGCTGCTGCGCGAACGGCTCGCCGACGTTGTAGGTTTGGAGATCGACAGCGTGGACGGCTTTCAGGGTCGCGAGAAGGAAGCGATCGTCGTCTCGTTCGTGCGGTCGAACAACGAGGGCGAAATCGGCTTCCTCGCGGACACGCGCCGCACGAACGTGGCGCTGACCCGCGCCCGCCGCAAGCTGCTGGTGATCGGCGACAGCGCCACCCTCGCCAACGACGAGTTCTACCAGCGGATGCTGACGTACTTCGAAGAGATCGGCGCAACGAGCAGCGTGTGGGAAGAGATCGAATGATTGTGTTCGTAGTGACCCGCTTCAGCGGGTCCGCCCCGAAGGGGCGCGCACCACCTTCGCCGAAAGTGAACGGCGCGGCTGCGCCGCGGACCCGCTGAAGCGGGTCACTACGAACGAAGACAGGAGCCGCCATGCACCCCGAAGCCGACGCCTTCCTCGACGCGATCTTCGACAACCCCGACGACGACACCCCGCGCCTCGTGTACGCCGACTGGCTGCAAGAGCACGGGCAGGAGAACTACGCGCAGTTCATCCGCCTGCAATGCGCCGCGGCCCGCGAGAAGCCGTGGAGCGACGAAGCGAACCGCCTGTGGGAAGAGATCGGCCGCGTGTGGACGAAGCTGGATCAGGAGTGGTTGCCAGCTACGAGAGACGAGGCGCTATGGTACACAAATCAAGAAGGGCTTCTCGATGCCGTCCATTTTGAACGAGGTTTCTTTCGTAGATCAACGGAGTTGCCGCCAGAGTTGATCCTTCGTTATGCCACAGAATGTCCTATGGTTCTGCACACTTTTAAGGTTCTGTACGTTCGAGACGATTCGGAGGCTGATCGTGAGTTGATAGATGTGGTGCGCCAATTGAAGCCTATGTTTCCTCGAATCAATATCTGACTTCTTGTCGCCCCTCACTTCGCCAACTGCTCCCTTAACCAACCGGGTTTGTCCGTTGTGATGCTCTCCGCACCGACGGCGATCATCTTCTTCGCCAACTCCACGTCGTTCACGGTCCACACATAGAGTTTCAGGCCGGCGTCCTTCACCTTCTTGCCGAAGGCCGCGTCCAGAACCGCGGGCGTCGCGGAGAGGTCGAGGCCGTCGGCCTTGATGTCCTTCGCCTTCGCGATCAGCTCCTCCGCGGTGCGCGGCTTGGCGTTCTTCGGCGCGAGGCTCACCAGCCACAGCGCCTGAAGGTCCGGGCGGGCCTTCTTCGTCGCCGCGATCACGTCGGCGTTGAAGGCGATGACGACCGTTTGCTCCGGCTTCAGCTTCGCGGCCTTCAGCACGCGGTCCAGTTCCGGCACGATCTCCGGCCCGCACTTCACCTCAATAAAGACGCGCTTGCCAGCCGGCACGGTCGCGAGCATTTCCTCCAGCGTCGGAATCTTCTCGCCCGCGAACTTCGCGTTCTTCCACTTGCCCACGTCCAGCTTGCGCAGCTCTTCGAGCGTCGTCGATGCGACCTTCATATCGTCACCCGCGGTGCGCTTGGTGGTCGCGTCGTGGATCACGACGATCTTGCCGTCCTTCGTCAGGTACACGTCGAACTCGCTGGCGTCGGCCTTCTGCTCCCATGCGAGCTTGATCGCGGCGACGGTGTTCTCCGGCGCGTCGAACGACGCCCCGCGATGGGCCACGATCTCCACCTTTGGCTCGGCGGCAACAGCAACAGTAGCGGCGAGTGCGGTCATGAGTGCGGCGAGCGTGCGCGGCATGTGCGGCTCCGTTGGCGATCTTCGCGCTGCTCGTTGTAGGCGCGATTCGTGTAGGATGAAGCGTAGAAACCCAATCTTCCCAGAGTCCCCATGGCCCATTCCGTTCTGATCATCGACGACGAGGAGCCGATCGCGTGGGCGCTGCGGCGGGCGTTCGAGCGCGAGGGGTACAAGGTCGCTGTCGGCGCGAGTGCCGAGGAAGGGCTAGGCAAAGCGCGTCTCAACGCGCCCGACGTGGTGTTCCTCGACGTGCGGCTCCCCGGCATGGACGGCCTGACGGCACTGAGCGAACTGAAGAAGGTCGCACCGGCCGCGGCGGTCGTCATCATCACCGCGCACGGGAACCTGAACACCGCGGTGAAGGCGGTCGAGGGCGGCGCGTTCGATTACCTCGCCAAACCGTTCGATCTGGCACAAGCGATGGACACCGCGAAGCGGGCGATGGCGAACCGAAGCGCCGTCGAAGACACAGGGGGCTTGCGCCCCCCGCTCAGCGAGATCGACAACAGCCCCGATGCGCTCGTGGGCCGCAGTCCGGTGATGCAGAGTGTGTTCAAGCGGATCGCGCTCGTTTCGCCCACGGCCGCGTGCGTGCTCATTACCGGCGAGAGCGGTACGGGCAAGGAACTGGTCGCCCGCGCGGTCCACGCGAACAGCCCGCGGCGCGGCAAGCCGCTGGTTGTGGCGCACGTCGCCGCGTACAACCCCAACCTCGTGGAGAGCGAGCTGTTCGGACACGTCAAAGGTGCTTTTACCGGCGCGGAGAAGGCCCGCGACGGACTCCTGAAACTCGCCGACACCGGCACCGTCTTCCTCGACGAACTGGCGGACATCCCGCTCCCGGTGCAGGCGAAACTGCTGCGCGTGCTGGAGCGCCAGGAGGTGCAGCCGGTCGGCGCGAGCGAGTCGCAGCATGTGGACGTGCGTATCGTATCCGCGACGCACGCCGATCTGTCGTCCGCGGTGCGCGCGGGCACGTTCCGGCACGACCTGTTCTTCCGGCTGAACGTGTACCCGATTCACCTGCCGCCGCTGCGCGACCGCGTGGACGACATCCCGCTGCTGGCGGACCACTTCCTCCGCAAGTTCGGCCCGGCGCTGCCCGCGGTGCCGGCCGACACGCTGGCGTTCCTGAAGGCGCGCCCGTGGCCGGGGAACGTGCGCGAGCTGCGCAACGCACTCGAACACGCGGCCATCGAAGCGCGCGGCGGCCCGCTGCGCCCGGAGCACTTCCCCGAACCGAGCACCGCGACCGGTCCCGCCAGCACCGCGGAGCGCCTGCGCTCGCTGGTCGTCGAGTGGGTGCGCGAACAGGTTCAGGCGCTCAAGGGCGCGGAACCGGCCGACCTGCACCAGAAGTTGATCGAAGAAGTCGAGCCGGCGGTGATCGACGAGGCCCTGCGCCAGGTGGACGGCAACCGGTTGGTCGCGGCCCGGTGGCTCGGCCTCGCGCGCGCGACCGTGCGCAAGCTGATCCGCAAGTACCACCCCGAGCGTGCCGAACCCGACGGCGACGAGTAGCGCCCCGAGGCGTGTCAGTCGATGAACAGGAACTCGTTGCTGCCGAGGAGGACGTGGGCGTAGCGGGTCCAGGCGTCCGCGTCGGGCTTCTCACCGAGAAAGGCGAGGGCCAGTTTGAGTTCGCGCTCGGTGGGCGCGCGGTTGAACAGCAGATCGTAGGCGCGGCGGACGCGCGCCCCACCACCCGCGCTCGCGTCCGCTTCGAGCCGCTTCGCGAGTGCCGCCGCCTCCTGGCGGAGCAGCGGGCCGTTCAGCGCGAAAAGCTGCTGGAGCGGGGTCGTGGTCGGGATGCGTCCGGCGCTGTGCGTGAGTGGGTCGGGGAAGTCGTGCAGCCGCAACAGGTCGGTCAGGTCGCGCCGGCGCACCAGGCCGTACAGGGTGCGGCGGCGGTTCTTGGCATCGGTCAGTTCCAGTGCCGGGCCGCCAAGTTCCGGGCGCAGCGTGCCGTTCACCGCCAGCATCGAGTCGCGCCACGACTCGACTTCCAACTTGCGCCGGTTCATGCGCCAGAGCCACCGGTTGTCCGGATCGACGGCGTGCTTGGCGGCGTCGGGCGCGCTGGCCTGCTGGTACGCGGCTGAGAGCACGATCTCGCGGTGCAGCCACTTCAACGACCAACCGTTTGCCACAAAGCGCGCGGCGAGGTTGTCGAGCAGTTCCGGGTGCGAGGGACGGTCGCCCTGCCGCCCGAAGTCGCTCATCGTATCAACCAGCGCGCGGCCGAAGTGGTGCTTCCAGACGCGGTTCACGATCACGCGGGCCGCGAGCGGCGCGCCGTCCGTGACGATGGCCTTCGCGAGTTCGAGCCGGCCGCTGCCTTTGGTAAACGGCTTCGACTCCTTACCCGACAGCACCGTGAGGAACCGGCGCGGCACGACCGGGCCGGGCTTGTTCGGGTTGCCGCGGGTGTGCATCGCGATGTCGTGGCCCACGCCGTCCTCGTACTCGAGGCGCGTCGCGTTCGGGCCGCGCGACACCACGGAGATGTGCCCGTCCGCGACGCCGCGCACCGGTACCGCCTTGTATCCCGGCGTCTCTTCGAGCTGCTTGACGCGGGCGGTCAGCTCGTCCAGTTGGGCTTTTAGGTCGGCCGGTGCGGGCTTCTTCGCCTTCAGTGCCTTGATCTGCGAGTCCAGCGCGCGGAGGTCGCCTTCGGCCTTCCGCACGGCCGTGGCCTGCGCGTCCGGCAGCAGTGGCAGGTCGATCAGCCGCACGCCCGCGATCACACCCGCGAGCGCGTAGTAGTCCTTCTGCGAGATCGGGTCGAACTTGTGGTCGTGGCACCGGGCGCACGCCGTCGTGAGGCCGAGGAACGTGCTGCTCACCGCGTCGATCTTCTCCTCCCACTCGTCCGCGACGATGGACCTGATCACGTCCACGTCGAGTTGCAGTTCCTTCCAGTAGTCCGGGCTGCCGCCGAGGAACCCCAGCGCCGCGCGCTCCTTCGGATCGACACCCGGCATAAGGTCGGCGGCGAGCTGCCGCTGCACGAACTGGTCGTAGGGCAGGTCGCTGTTCAGCGCCTTCACCACCCAGTCGCGGTACGGCCACGACTGGCCGCGGGGCGTCATCCAGCTTTCGGGCACGTCGGCGTAGCGGGCCAGGTCGAGCCAGTACCGCGCCCAGCGCTCGCCGTAGTGCGGCGAGTCCAGCAACCGGTCGATAAGCCTGGCGTAGGCGTCCGGTTTCGGGTCGTTGACGAACGCTTCCACTTCTGCCGGTGTGGGCGGCAGGCCGGTCAGGTCGAACGCCGCGCGGCGGATGAGCACGCGGCGATCCGCGGGTGCGGACGGCGTGAGCTTCTGCTTCTCCAGCGCGGCCAGCACGAACGTGTCGATGGGTCCCTGTGGCCACTTCGAGTTCTGAACAGCCGGAGCTGGGTGCTTGCGGAGCGGCTGGAACGACCAGAACTGTCGGGCTTCGGGCGAAGCGGGGTCGAGCGCGGTCGCGGTCGCGGCCTTCGCCCCGGCGGGAAAGACGGCCCCGTCCTTCACCCACTGTTCGAGCGCGGCGATCTGCTGCGCCCGCAGCTTGCCCTTCGGCGGCATCTGGAGTTCGGGCTTCGTGGCGTGGACGGCCGAGATGAGCAGGCTCTTGTCGGGCTTGCCGGGTACGACCGCCGGGCCGGACTCGCCGCCCTTCAGTATCGCCTCGCGGCTGTCGAGCGCCAGCCCGCCGCGGATCTTGTTGGCCTTCGTGGAGTGGCACCCGTGGCAGTGTTCGACCAGCAGCGGGCGCACCTGCTTCTCGAAGTGCGCGACGGTCGCGGTGTCCGGGTCCGCGGCCCGACCGCGCCCGGCACACAGCGCCAGCACCACCGCGAGCGTGATCGAACCGCGCATCCCGCCACCTTGTTGTTGCGATGAAGAGTCCGGCACGGGCCGTCGCGAGCGTCGTTGGCAGGTTGCCACCGGCAGTATCCCGATTGTACCGGAACCGGGCTTGTGGCGTAAACACATCACTCGCCGATATTGGTGCGTCGAGCGCCGGTTGGTGAGTGGGCGCGCGCAGTTTGTGCGAGACCCCAACGAACCGCACGGCGGAATCACACAGCACCACCCGAAATACCTTCGGAACTCGTTCGGCCGACCTTACAATCGCTGGCAATTCCCACACACTGGCGGGGTCGCATTCTCCGAACGGCGCACGCTCAGTCGCGGTGCGGCTGTGGCCGTTGTAGCGAGGCGAGATCGTGGCCCGGTTGGAGTACGGCCCGCGCACCGCGGACCGGAAACGTCTGCTCATCCGAACGCGCCGGGCCGAGGAGAACGCACCGTGAACCCGTGGCCCACACACGACGAGACGCTTTACATCACGACCGTCCGACAGATCGACGCCCTCTGCGACCGGTTCGAGGACGCGTGCAAGGCCGGGTTGCCACCGTGCATCGAAGACTTCTTGCACGAGTGCCCGGTCGCGGCTCGCCCCGAGTTGCTCCGCGAACTGATTCGCCTCGACGACGACTATCGCCGAGCGAGCTATCGGAAGCGGTTCCCGGAACTGGACCCGACCGCGCTCGCGAACAGCCCGGCCGAAGTGCGCGCGCCCGTCAGCGATCGCTACACCCTGGTCAAGTTGCACGCGGCGGGCGGAATGGGGTGCGTGTCGGTCTACGCGGATCGCGAGATGCAGCGCCGGGTCGCATTGAAAGAGCTTCACCAGGAACACGCGACCAGCCCCGATGTGCTCCACCGGTTCTTGCAGGAAGCACAGATCACGGGGCGTCTCGAACACCCGAACATCGTGCCGGTCTACGAACTCGTGAAGCCGAGTCCGGGGCGCGTGCCGTTCTACACGATGCGGTTCGTCAACGGGCACACGCTGACCGAGGCGACACGGGCGTACCACGAGAAGCGTCGAACGGGGGCCGCGGTCGCGGTCGAGTTGCTCGCGATACTGAACGCCTTCGTGAGCGTCTGCCAGACGATCGCGTACGCGCACTCGCAGGGCGTCGTTCACCGCGACTTGAAAGGCGGCAACGTCGTCCTCGGCGACTTTGGCGAAGTCATCGTTCTCGATTGGGGCCTCGCGAAACTCATCGACGCTGGTGGCGCGCCGGAACCCACGTCGGAAGTTCCGGCGACGGATTCGCACGAGCACACACTTCAGGGCGTGGTGAAGGGCACACCGTGCTACATCTCCCCCGAAGCGGCCGCGGGTCGCGTCGATCTCATCGGCCCGCGCACCGACGTGTACGGCCTTGGCGCGATCCTCTACGAGATTCTCACGGACCGACCGCCGTTCACCGGGTCCACGGTCGCGGAAGTTCTGGCGCAGGTCCAGTGGGGCGTGTTGGTGCGGCCGAGTGCGATCGTGCCCGCCGTGCCGATCGGGTTGGAAACCGCCTGCCTGCGCGCCCTCGCGCGGAACCCCGAAGACCGCCACGCCGCCGCGAGCGAACTGGCCGCGGCGGTGCAGCGGTGGCTCGCGGAGTCCGCCGACCGCAACCGGGCACAGCAGGAACGGGAGCGGTTCTTTAACCTCGCGCTCGACATGCTCTGCACGGTCGGACCCGACGAGCACTTCCAACAACTGAATCCGGCCTGGGAGACGACGCTCGGTTGGAGCCGCGCGGAACTGATGGCGCGACCGTTCGCCGACTTCCTCCACCCCGACGACCGTGCGGAGACGCTCTCCGAGTCGCGGTTGATCCTCCAGGGCGCGGGGCGGCGCAGCGGGCCGCCCCTGGAGAACCGCTACCGATGCAAGGACGGCAGTTACCGGTGGGTGTCGTGGACGGCCAGTTTGATTCAGGGCGAGCAACTGATCTACGGCGTGGGCCGCGACGTGACCGAGCGGAAGAACGCGGAGGTCGCGCTGCGGCGCAGTCGAGACCGGTTCGAGTTGGCCGTGCGCGGCTCCGGCGACGGCCTGTGGGACTGGGACCGCGAGACCGGTGAGAGCTACTACTCGCCGCAGTGGAAGAGCATGATCGGTTACGAGGATCACGAGATCGCACACGACATCGCGGAGTGGGAGTCGCGGCTTCACCCCGACGACCGTGCTCGCGCGCTCGCGGCGCTCCGTTCCTGCACGGAAGGTGGGGAAACGTCCTACGAGGTCGAGTACCGGTTCAGGCACAAGGACGGCTCGTACCGGTGGATCCTGGATCGCGGGGTTGCCGTCCGGAACGCCGCGGGCGTGGCGCGCATGGCCGGGTCGCACACGGACATCACCGAACGCAAGGACATGGAACAACACCTCCGCGACAGCGAACAGCGGCACCAAGCGGCGCTCGCGGCAATGGCCGCGGAACTCGCCCGGTGCCGCGCCGAACGGGCCTGACCGGCGAGGCACTGTTCCGGGTTCGTCGCCCGGTCACTTCGGTCGGAACTGATACGCGCCCGCGTCGGGTGTTTTGTCCGGCGCGCGCGGCGCGCCGGCGCGATCGACCTTCAATTCCGGGTGGTCCGCGGCCGGGCCGTTCTTGCTCAGGGCCAGCGCCGCGGCGAGTCGGTAGTCGCCCTTCGCCGCGTCCACGAACGCCGCCGCGCCAGCGGTTTTGTTCGAGGCGTCGCCCGCCTGCTTCGGCTTTTCGCTCAGGAACAGGCACCCCATTACGCGCAGGTCCGGCGAGGGGCGCTGCTCCTGAAACGCCCCGTGGCCCTTGCCCGTGGCGCGACCGAAGGTGCAGTGCGCGATGTGCAACTGCGGGACGCGGTCCTCGTACCGGCAGTGGGTGTCATTGTCGAACAGCACGCAGTTGGTGACGCGCACGCGGGCCGGGCCGCGCAGCCGCAGGCCGATCTCGGAATCGGAGATGGTGCAGCGGTCGATGACCGCGTCGCACTCCTCCTTGATGTTGAACGCCGCCGCGTTGCCGATCGGTCCGCGGAACCCGGACACCTCACAGTTGCGGATCGTAATCCGCGGCCTGGTCTTCGCCCCGGCCGGGCACTTCGTGTCGATCGCGTTCTCGCCGGGGCACGCGCCGGCGGCGTAGCGCGGGTGTGCGAAAGGATCATTCGCGGGCACCTTCCCGCCGAACAGCTTGCAGTCTTCGATCAGGATGTTGTCCCAGCCCTTGCGGTTCGGATCGACCTGCACGCAGTCGCCGGAGGCGAGGTCGATGACACACCCGCGAACGGTCATGCCGTGGCTGTGGGTGAACCGGACGCCGTGCGAGTCGGTGCGCTCGCCGCCGGCGCTGCCGAGGCAGTGGTGGATGAAGCACTTCTCGACGAGGCACTCGGACGAGTCGAAGAACTGCACCCCGTCGCCGCCGCCCTTGCCGTCCACGGACCCGGCGCGGCGGACCTCGCAGTCGAGAAAGTGGACCTGCTTGCCGGCCGCGCGGACGCACGTGCAGTCACCGTACCGACTGTCGAAGACAAGCCCCTCGAAGCGGAGGAACGAGCCGTCGATTTGCGCGGCCTGTCCCTTGCGAATGAAGACCGCCTTGCGCGGGTTCGCGGCCTTCACCGTGATCGGCTGCCCGGCCTTGCCGCTCACCTTCACGACCAGTGGTTCCGTGTAGGTGCCGTCGGCGAGCAGCACCGTGTCGCCCGGTTTCGCACCCGCGAGCGCCTTCGCGACCTCGGCGTCGGTGCCGGCCTTCAACACGCGCGGCTCGTCGCCCCGGCCCGCGGCCGGAAGCGCGAGCAGCAGGAGTACCACGAGCAATTGGAGTTGTCGGAACACGGTGTCACCTGGCGGGACGGGATTCCCGGCGGCGTGATAAATACAGCATGGAGTCACGCCCTTCGCGCCGTGAAGGGCTACTTCTTGAGTTCGCGGAGGCGCTTGGCCTCGGCGAAGTCCTTCGCGGCCTTCTCGGATTCACCCTTCGCCTTCCACGCCCGTCCGCGGTTGTCGAAGGCGTCCGCGAATGGCGGATAGAGCCGGATCGCCTCGTCGTAGTCCTTGACCGCTTTGTCGAAGTCGTTTTTCGCGTACCAGATGTTACCGCGGATGTAAACCGCGCCGGGGTTTCTCGGTTCGAGCCGTGTGGCAACATCGAGATCCTTGAGCGCCTTGTCAAACTCACGCTTCGCCGCCCATACCTGTCCGCGGTCGATCAGGGCGAGTGTACTGTTAGGATCAAGGCGTATGGCTTCATCGTACTCCTTGAGTGCCTTGTCGAAGTCACCCTTCACGGCCCACACGACTCCACGGTAGTAGAACGCGCGCTGGAAACGTGCATTGAGCCGTATGGCCTCGTCGAAGTCCTTGATCGCCTTATCGTGCTCGCCTTTCTCCATCCATGTGACTCCGCGAATAAGGAACTCATTCGCGGTCTTCGGCTCTTCGGCCTCAATCGGCTGCGCACATGTGGCGACGATTAGCACGGCACACCAAAGGCATCGAAGCGACATCGGTTCCCTTTCGCTTGAGAGCGAACGCGATCAACTTGACACGAAAGTACCGACCGCAGAGCGGCGATACAAGGATCACTTCTTCTCGGCATTCGGGGTGCCGTACTTCGGCATCTCAGGTGCCGCATCGTATTCGTCCGCGGTCACATACGCCAGCCGGCCGGCCAGTTCCGAAGATGGGAGCATGAGAGGTTCCGCTGGGTTGGTCTCACGCGGGCTTCGTGTACTTGCAGTGGCCGCAGAGAGTGCCGTCCCACTGGAAGGTGAACCCGCACTTCGGGCACTGGCCGTACCAGCCCGCGCCCTCGCCCGGCGGCGGTTCGGCTTCGGGGTTGTAACCCGGTCGCCACTTCGAGTGCCGGCCGTGCTTCTGGCCGTCGGCCCGCGCCTCGTAGGTCCGGGTGATTGCGGCCCAGGTGTTCTTGAGCGCCTCCCAGCCGACGCCGATCACGATGATGATCGTCAGCCCCGCGAGGCACTGGAGCGGGACGCGGACGATCCACACCTGCCGGTCGATGAAGTCCGAGAGCTGGAAGAAGACGAGCCAGCCGACGCCGACGCCCACGCCGACCCACACGCACACGACCAGCGCGCACGCGAGCATCGCGAGCGGGTAGCGCAAGATGGACGGTTGCTCCGACATGCTCCCTCCGCGGTCGGCTTCATTGTACCTTCAGCGCGCGGACCCACTCGGTTGCTCGCGCAAGCTCGTCGTCGGACAAGCCACCGGGGCGGTGGATCGCGGCCTTCGCCGCGCGGCCGCTGGTCTCGTCGGTCGCGGTCACTTCGATCCGGCCGTTCGCGGCCACGCCGCAGGTCACGCGCACGGGCGACCCCTTCGGCAGGGTCGGCGGGAGGCCGTCGATCCAGCACTCGCCCACCGGGATGCACGCCTCCGCCTGTTGCGCCTCGCCCTGCAAGATTCGAACGCGCACGCGCGGCTGGTTGTCGGTCGCGGTGAAATAGGTGCGCCCGGCCGCGGCCGGCAGTTGCGAGTTCTTCGGGATGAGCTTGTCGTTGATCCGCTCCGCGCCGGACCGCACTTCCACGCCGAGGCTGTGTGCGTTCACGCTGATCTCGACGACGCCAGCCAGAGCGGATGACTCGGGGGGCTTGCGCCCCCCGCTCGCCGAGGTGGATCGCGCGCCCGCAATGCCGGCGTGAACGGCCGCGCCGCGGGCGACCACTTCGCTCACGGCGAGGGTGTGGTCCGCGGGTCTGCCGGTCAGTTCGAGCAGCATCCGCCCGCACGCCGGCATGTGCGTGCTCCCGCCCACCATCAGCACTTTGCTCACGTCGCCCCACGTCAGCTTCGCGGCCTTCAACACCTGCTGGGCGGTAAGGCGCGTGCGGACCAGCAGGTCGCGGGTGAGCGCCTCGAACTCCGGGCGCGGCAGCGGCAGCGTGACCTTGTGCCCGCCGTGCGCCACGGTGAACGTCGTGTGTTCCAGCTTGCTCAGCGCGCGCTTCGCGCGCTCGGCGGTGGCGAACAGCGCGGCCAGCGATTGCGGATCGCCGCGCGGGTCGTCGCCGAACTGCTCCGCGAACTTGAGCGCGGCCCAGTTCACCAGCCGCTCGTCCCAGTCGCGCCCGCCGAGGCGCACGTCGCCCTCGATGGCGAGCACCTGGAACCGCTTGGGGCCGAGCTTCACCAGCGTCACGTCGAACGTGCCGCCACCGAGGTCGTACACGAGCACCGTCTGCGGCCGAATCGTGTCGCTGTGCTGCGTGGCGTAGGCGAGGGCCGCGGCCGACGGCTCGTCGATGATGTCCGTGACGGTCAACCCCGCGATGCGGCCGGCGTCCATCGTCGCCTTGCGGCGGGTGTCGTCGAAGTACGCGGGCACCGTGATGACGCAGCCGGTGATCGGGCCGAGCTGCGCCTCCGCGTCTTGCGCCAGCTTCTTCAGGATGACCGCGGACAGCGCCTCCGGGCGGAACTCACGGCCGGCGACCGGCGTGCCGTAGTCCGGCAGGCCCATGCGCCGCTTGACGAGCGCCGCGACGCGGTCCGGCTGTTCGAGCGCCATGTCGAGCGCCGGCTGGCCGACGACGGCGGAGCCGTCCGGGGCGAGGTACACCGCGGACGGGGTGAGCACGTCGCCGTCGCGGTTGGGTACCGTGAACGGACGCCCGCGATCATCCAGCGCGGCGACCGCGCAGAACGTGGTGCCGAGGTCGATGCCGATCAGCGACATGGGGAATGTTCGGAGGGTGAAGGGAAGCCATCTCGATTCTAACGCAGTTCGCTCGGATGTGTTAGCCGCGAGCCGCAGGCGAGCGCGCCTTCTGTATC
>SXGT01733359.1_pt1 | contig 18104 bp, 16 predicted proteins | sample 3176221 | NCBI WGS metagenome assembly SXGT01 (sample SAMN11356862, study PRJNA531348) | freshwater metagenome | isolation source: freshwater sample F1-120 | place: China: Fuxian Lake, Yuxi | collected 2017-12-25
CTCGCAGCCAATATGGGCTGGACGATTGCGTGGGCACCCGCCGAACGTAACTTTATTGGCCGCAGCGTGATTGAAGCCGAAAAAAATGCCGGCCCAGCCTTTAAATTGGTGGGATTAGTATTGCGTGAGCGAGGCGTTATGCGCGCAGAGCAAGTGGTGTCGGTAGATGGCAGCGAGCAAAAAGGCGTGATTACCAGCGGGACATTTTCGCCAACTTTAGGCTATTCTATAGCCCTAGCGCGCGTACCTGCGAGCGTTGGCAGCCAATGCCATGTAGACATGCGCGGCAAGCAAGTATTAGTGGATGTGGTTGCGCCCAACTTTGTACGCAACGGCAAACCTCTCATTTAATTCTTAGGTAATAGGGAGCCGTCATCCTCGCGCAGGCGAGGATCCAGCTTTTAGTTTTGTCCACAATCAAAAGCTGGATACCCGCCTGCGCGGGTATGACGATGAGTTAAATTTTTACCTTAGTGGTAGCAGCCAATTTTATTTATTAACACTTATCGAATACATTTTTAAAGCACAGGAAACCATCATGAGCGACATCCGCAAAGAATTGAAATACCTCAGCAGCCACGAGTGGGCACGCGTTGAAGAAGACGGCACCGTAACCATCGGCATTACCGATCACGCACAAGATGCCTTGGGCGATGTTGTCTATGTAGAAACCCCAGAAGTGGGCAGCCGTGTATCTATCGGCGAAGAAGCGGGCGTAGTTGAATCTGTAAAAGCAGCGTCTGACATTTATTCATTGGTGACTGGTGAAGTTATCGCTGTAAACGAAGCATTGGCGGATGCACCTGAAACCGTTAACTCATCACCCTACGACGACGGCTGGTTCTTCCGCGTTAAGCCAGACGATTTGGCAGAGTTGGATGAAGCCTTGGATGCACACGATTACCGTGAGCTGATTGAAAGCGAAGAGTAATTTTTGCTATTCGAGCTAAAAAATTTAGTCAAAAAAAACGCAGCCTAGGCTGCGTTTTTTTGTTTCAGTGACTGCAATTAATCCACAATCGAAAATGTTTTTAAACTCTCTGCTGCTAAACGCAAAATGCCTTGATCTTGCTCACCACGCACGCCGCTGAAACCTAATACCAAACGTTCACCGCTGGCTGTTTTTGCTTCAAGCCCGCCAAGCCAACCGATAAATTCAGGGTGCGGAATACCGAATTTATCGGCATCTAAATCGCCGTTGTAAACCAGCTTTTCATAAGTGCCGGTCGCATAACCTGTTAACCAAACCTGTAAGGCTTTTTTTGAAGCTACCTGCGCAACTTGGCGCTGGCGAATGGGGTTATCGCCATACATACGCAGCACTGTATCGCCCGCTGCATTCATAATGCACAACACGCAATTGCCATTCGCGATCTGCAAATCTTCAGGTACCGATAAAATCTGCGGCAGCAAGCGCCCTACTTCATCAGTAATAGCATTACAAAGAGATTGGAATTCAATAGTAGCCATAGCCTTTGCTCTTGGTGAATTATTGTTAGGAAGATTTATATCAAAATGCGCATTAAAGGCACAGCAAGGAATTGTTTATATTCTTTAAGCAAAAGTGAATTCAGCGTTTGCGGTGAGGTGATTGTGGCAGCCTAACCAATAACAGCCGAATTCAACAACACCTGTAATTCAGGCAAATCACGTTCAATTGTTCGCCATACAATTTCATAATCTATTTTGAAATAACCATGGGCTAAAGAGTTGCGCATTTCATAGGCAAGCGAGAATGGAATTTGCGGGTTAGCTTCAACAAAAGCAGGAAAATGCTTAGATATATTGCGGCTGGCCTCACCAATTACCTCAATATTGCGTACAACCGCATCTTGAACGAGGGTGTTGTTTAGAAAAGCGAGCTCATCCATATCATCAACGTATTCATTAATACGGCGAATCGCATGAGTGATATGCGCCAAATACTCAATTAAATGCTGCTTATCGCGAGTCATACTGGAATTGCTTCTTTAATAATTTTATCGCGGAAGTTATCAGGCAATGAGTTGGGCGTTAATACATCAACACTGACACCCAGTAGCATTTTTAATTTATGACGAATCGCACCTATATCCATTAAAGATGTTTCTGTCGTTGGGTCTACCAACAAATCCAAATCACTCTCTTCGGTATCATCACCGGTTAACACAGAGCCAAAAAAACGGACATTAGTCACATGATGCGCTAATACAATTTGGCGAATGTTATCGCGATTTTTTTGCAAGGCTTCTGACGGACGCATAATTCACCTTTCGCTCATTAAGATTAAGACAACAATAGCACTAAATTGCGATATTCCCACAGACACTAACCACACGCCCAACACCCTGCACCCTCACATCAATTAACACATCCGGCTCGGGCAACACACCTTGCCCACGCTCTGGCCACTCCATTAAGCAAATACTGCCATCAGAAAAATAATCGCGAATGCCCATGTATTCCAATTCTTCTGGGTCGCCCAAGCGATACAAATCAAAATGGTAAACACGGCGCTCGGGGAATTCGTAAATTTCTACCAGCGTATAAGTTGGGCTTTTCACGGCACCCGTGTGACCAAAGGCGCGCAAAATGCCGCGCGACAAAGTAGTTTTGCCTGCGCCTAAATCGCCATTTAAAAATATACAAAGTGATTGAGGTTGCGCGCGAAATGCGCGGCCTAAGCGATCACCAAAGGCGACCATGTCGGCTTCGTTATCGATATAAAATTCTTGCGTAAATTCGCTCGTAAAATTTTGTGTAGTCGATGGCACTTTATTCACTCAGCAATTGCGATACATAGGGAATAATATCGGTGGCGATTAAACCGCGCTGGCCGATTTTTTCAACCGCTAGATCGGCAGCGCTCGCGTGTAACACTGCGCTTAATTGCGCAGCTTCTTCTACAGACAAACCTTGCGCGATTAATGCGCCTGCAATGCCGCTAAGCACATCGCCCATGCCGCCGGTTGCCATGCCAGGATTACCTGCGGTGACTATGCCGGTGATGCCGGATTCGCCTAGCACCAAACTACCTGCGCCTTTTAAAATGACCGCGCCACCGAATTTTTGCTGAATGTTGGTGATGCTCGCAAAACGGTCTGCATTGATATCGGCACTGGTAACGCCCAACAAGCGCGCGGCTTCGCCGGGGTGCGGGGTGAACAGCCAATTTTCGCGGGCTTGAGCATCAGGTAAGACTCGGCCTTCGGCGATAATATTCAGGGCATCTGCATCCACCACCATCGGTAAACCCGATTTAGCAGCGGATTGCAACATTTGCTCAGACCACGGCGAACGGCCAAGGCCGGGGCCAATCACCAATACGCTTGGACGCGAAAGCAATTGCTCCAATTCCTGACCCGAGACCACGCCACAGGCCATAATTTCTGGGCAACGAGTGAGGATTGCGGGCACATGTTCTGGGCGAGTCGCCACGCTGACCAAGCCTGCGCCAGAGCGAGCTGCTGCTTCGGCGGCCATAATCACAGCACCGCCGTATCCGCAATCGCCGCCGATAATCATTACATGACCAAAGTGGCCTTTGTGGGCATCGGCTTCGCGCGGAGGGAGCAGCTCAAGCAGATCGATCAGGTGTAATTGCTCAGCGGTGGCGGTTGCTCCTGCATAGACATCCGCAGGAATCGCTAAATCCGATAACACCACTTCGCCACACACCGCAGGGCCGCGACCTGTTAATAATCCGCGCTTAATGCCTATAAAGGTAATCGTCAGCTCAGCATTTACGACCACCCCCTGAACCGCGCCAGTATTGCCATTAAGACCAGAGGGGATATCGATGGCGAGCACGGGTAAACCGCTCGCGTTAATCTGCGCGATAGCTGCCGCAAACACGGGGCGCACATCGCCTTGCAGGCCAATACCCAAAAGCGCATCCACAATCACACCCTCAGTGGGCGTAGTCGCCGCAGCAAAGGGAATTATATTTACACGCTCTTGTACCGCAAATTCATAAGCCGCGAGCGCCTCGCCCGTCAGCTTATCGCCTGCAGTAAGTTGAATAACCTGCACTGGCAGCAAGCGCTGTGCAGCTAAGGCAGCCAACACATAACCATCGCCGCCATTTTTACCGGCACCGCAATAAATGGTGATCAATTCCGGCGCTGGGAAGCGCTCAAGCAGCAAATCAAAGGCAGCACGACCAGCGCGTTTCATCAACTGGATACCGGGGATTCCGCTGGCGATGGCGGCGGCATCCAGCGCGTAAACCTGCGCAGTTGAGTAGAGGGCATTGTCGGGCGCAGTGATTTTCATAGGGCACTCAATTAGATAAGAAACTGAAACAGAAAGGGGGAACGCTAATGGTGGGCGATTATACGCAAGTTAGTAGAGTCACCGCAGCCAGAATTTATCCGGCCAAAGATTCGCGCTAGCCCATAATTAAACCTATAGTGGTTAGAGGAATATCTTCGCACACACAACATGTTTCTGAACCAGCGACCACCCAATCACCATGCCATTACACTTTAGCCTACCCAAAATTCTTCAAGGTGATACCGCCCAGCTGGGTCAACTATTTCAAGCGGTAGGCTCCACTTCCGCCGCCAATTTACGCCTTAGTACCGCAGCAAACTTATCCGAGGCTTTATTTGCAAAGGACATATTTGACTCTGCGCTCACCGCACAACTGGGTGAATTACAACAAGCTATCAACCAACAAATTGCACAAGACGATGGTTTCTATTGCACGCCCGAACACCCGCTGCGCAAAGCACTCGATTTGCTATTGCTGCGCGGCCGAACTTGGTACGCACGCGAATCAAAAAACAGCCAGCAATTTTTAGAAAAGTTATCGGCATTTATGCTCGCTTGCCAAAGTAGCAATATCGCAACACTGACAAATTCACACACTGAATTTCAACAGTGGCTGGATGTAGAAGATAAACGAGCAAGCATGTTGGAAAGCCGTTTATGCGAATCTGAAATCAACAACTTCAGAACTCTACATGCTGAGTGTCGCGTACTGGATTTTATGAACAGCGCGCTCGCGGGTCGCCCGTTCCCGCATGAATTACAATCAAGCCTTATCGCCATACTCAAGAGCGAATTATTACACGCTTATTTTATTTCGGGCGAAAATAGCCCCTTCTGGAAAATGTGGCAACGCTTGTTGCCATCCTTGAGCAAAACATTTGCAACCATAGCCTACGAAAACCGCAATGACGATGACGAACAAGCACTCTATCGCACCATTCCCGCACTCTTAAATGAATTGGAGCGCAGCTTAAATATTAATACCAGCAACCCCGATAGCTATCGCCAATGGACAGAGAACCTAAGCGAACAATTAATGCTTGCAATACAAAAACAAGCTATCGATTGCAGAATATTTACGGCGATGAATTATCCCGAAGGTCATAGCAGCCTCAATACCCGTGTAACGCCAGATCTGCTACAACAAACTAACAGTTTACAAACAGGCGACTGGATTTTATTCAGCGGCGAAAATACGCAGACGATTCGCTGCAAGCTCGCACTTAAAAATAGCGAAACAGATCAGCTACTGTTTGTTGATCACAATGGCCGCAAGGTGATGAATAAAAGTATCAAAGATTTTGCGGTGTGCCTTTCAACCGGCATCGCAAAAAAAATGCTGTCAATCAATATTGAAGCCAATGTTATCCAGCTTATTCAGGGCTTAATTGATAAACATGCACAACAGCAGAACCATCGCCAAGCACAGCTTGAAGCAAAAAATAAGCAAGCACTGGCCGCCTTAGAATTGCAGCACAAACAAGAAACCGAGCGCAAAGCCGCAGCCGAAGCAGAAGAGAAGAAACGTATTGTGCAGGAGTTAAACGCACGCCGCGCCGCCGCCCAAAAAGCTTTATCTGAAGCCGCCACCCTAGCGAAAGACCGCGCCGAGCGCGCGGCAGAATTAAAAATTGCGCAAGAGCGGGCGCGCATGCAGGCAGAAGCAGAGCAAGCCGCTGAAAATTTACAAAAAATGCAATTGGCCAATATTCACATAAGCGCACTCAATTTAGGTGCGCGCGTTGAACTCACACAAAATGGCGAGCCAGTGCGCTGCAAATTGGCGGTGATTATTGCCGCTACCGGAAAGTATATTTTTACCGACAACCTTGGCCGCAAGGTTGCGGAATTCCAGCGCGAACAATTAGTGCAAGCGTTAATCGATAAGCAACTCACATTGCTCAACAACGGCGATAGTTTTGACGATCAACTCGTTAAAGTAATTCGCGGTTTACGCAAAGATGTTTCTTAGATAATTCTTAGATAGGAGCCATCAATGACCACTGAAGATCAACGCCAAGAATATCGATTAGAAACCCAACTCACCGTTTTTTTAGAATTGGGCGATGAAGTAGATGCCGAGCCCACCATTGTGGTCAGCCGCAGCCTGGATATTTCTGCCAATGGCCTGCGCATTATTACCGATCGCGAACTACCTGCGGGCAGCATTGTGCGCGCCTGCGTACAAACCCAAGATATGCAGCAACGCTTTATGTTGATTAGCGAAATTAAATGGGCCCAAGCGTGGCAAAACCCTGGCGAATTTTTAATTGGTTTAGCGCTGTTTGAATCTGAAGATTCCAATATTGTGGAGTGGAAGGAATATATTGCTCATGAGTGTAAACCCTTAGGATGACTCATATTACTGTGTAAGCGCTCAGTAGATAATTAAAGCCCCAATCATTAAACTCACAGGTGAGATCACTGCGAGAACGCTCAAATGAATACTGAACAACCGCCTACCAATAATTCATCTTCCGACGCAACCCTCATCAACACTGAAACACCGATAACGCATATTGATATGCATCTGTTACCGGAAAGCGCTCCTACATCAAAGCAACCTACGAGTATTGATATAGGCGACACCATTAAAAATCGCTTTGTATTGGATGATTTGCTCGGCAAAGGTGGCATGGGCAGCGTCTACCGCGCACTTGATCTACGCAAAAAGGAAGCAGGTGATAATAAACCTTATATCGCCTTAAAATTATTAGGTGATGATTTCAAACATCACCCTCATGCGCTGATCACACTACAGCGCGAAGCGCGCAAAACTCAGGAACTGGCGCACCCTAACATAGTGACCGTTTATGATTTTGATCGCGATGGCGATTTAATCTATTTGACCATGGAAGAACTTAAGGGGAAATCACTGGACGAGTTATTAGCAGATTCAGAAACCATTCTTTCTCTGAAGCAAAAACTCGACATACTTCAGCAAATTGCGCAGGGCTTAGCCTATGCCCATAGCAAAGGTATAGTTCACTCAGATTTAAAACCCGCTAATATTTTTATTACCGATAAAAACATTGTAAAGATTTTAGATTTTGGTATTGCACGCGCCGCCAATGCGGACGCCTACGAAGACCATTTTGATGCAGGAAAACTTGGCGCGGTAACCTTTGCCTATGGCAGCTTAGAAATACTCAATTTTGAGCAGCCGCATACCAGTGACGATATTTATGCACTGGGCATTATTGCCTGCGAATTAATTGATAAGGAACATCCCTATCAACGCCAAAACGCACAACAAGTTTTAATTGATGCTATAAGCCCAAGAATACCTAAACTAAGCAACCCGCTATTGCGAAAGTTATTGCAACAGAGCATTGCGGTTAAACGCACGCATCGCATTCAAAATGCTGCAGACTTTCTCAAACGATTAAAATTTGCTCGCAAGGGAATAAAAACTACGATCGGGATAGCCGCTATAGGCATTGTCGCACTGACAGCAAATTTTATTTACTGGCATTATTTTGCTGCACACGAGGTTAAATTTTCAGATTTGCCAGCGGCCGCGCAGCAAGAGTTCACGGCCCATATAAAAGAAGCCGAAACCGCCATGAGTTTTGACGATTTACAGGGCGCTGTGGTGAACATAGATCAGGCTTATAAGATTCACCCATCTCAAAAGGAATTAATAAAACTCCGCGATAAAGTTGTCAGTATTATTTCTACCAAATTAAAAGCAGCCAACACAGATGTAGATCGCGCGTTTTATCAGCAACAATTAGATCAATTAAAAGCTTATCCCGCATTTGCAAATACCAACTCTGCACACTAATACTATTTCCCGAAAAGTTCGTGGGCTAATTATTTAGCCCACCTTCTTCGATCCACGTCAAAATAGTTTGGCCAAAACTATTGAGCTGATCAACAGATGTTGGCGCAGCACCATTTAAAGAGGCGTTACACAATCTATTTTCACCAAGATGATTGGGATCTCCGCAGGCATAAGCCATAAAAGATGAACCTAATCCGCCCGCATAAGATGAAAAAGTAGAGTAAAGCCGCCAGTTAGGCCCTAGAACACTCGTATTTACGCGGTGACAAGCAGGGCAGGATGAATCAATGCTGGCACTAATGGTTGAAAATTGCACCTTAGGAACCAAGGTAATTGTTACAGTTCCCTCACTTACTTTTTGGGTAAATGAGTTATCCCGGATACGATAATTAAAAGAATCTGCACCCACATAATTTGTGGGCGGCGTGTAGAAAATTATTCCGTTTACCATGCTCACAATTCCACCTTTTGCTGAAACCGAATCAACCGAATCCAAATGAATAGCCAAGCCCGGTGCGGCAACATCATTGGCAGTAGGATCAAGGCAAGTTGAACCTCCAAAGGCAATAGGAAACTGATTATTATTTATGGTTGTTCGCGCCGACAATGAGCAAGAATCAGGTTTGCCTATTGTTGGCGCAGCTAAGGAGTTCACCACTATCTTCACAGATTTAAAGTCAGACCGTTCACCAAATGAATCTTCTATTGCAACACTAAACTCCGCATCGCCTTCTGTTTTAGCGGCGGTGGATTGAAAAATAATCTTACCCGTTATTGAATCTACCGTTTTAATCACACCATTTTTGATTGATTCACCTAAGGCTATTTGCGGTGTTTTTCCTTTTTCAATATCACCAAAAATGTTTCTACAGGATTTATCATCCACTGCGGCATTGGGGCATAACAATGAATATAGGTTAATCACAACCTCACTGCCTTCAATCACCGACTGATTAGGAATATCAGCAAGTGTTGGCCTATGATTAGTTACTATGACACTACGTTTTGCTATAAATGACTCGCCTTCCACACTGCCAACTTGCAGGCCAATGGTATGAGCATCACCTGGGCGAGTTGGCGCTAAAGCATATTTTTTATTGAACCCAACCAAACGTTCATTCAGCGTCCAGCGATAATTTTCAGCGAATAAACTGGCGCCGCCATCAAACAAAAGTGTTTCATCAAACTCCATTTGTAAATCGCTAGACGCCTTGGGATTAGACTCCGGAAAAATAACAGCTACAGGTGTTCCCGGTATTGACGTTTGAGGGATATCGTTTTCTGGGTTCACATCTGCATTCAAATGATCACGTAGTTTTTTCGCAGCGGAATCACCACCATTAAAGCTTAACCAGAACCTATCCAATGTCAGTCGCGACATAGGCATGAGACCACGCTCATACACATAATTTTTTAGCGATGGATGATTAACAAATTCATCGTAGCTATCAAAATCGAATTTGATATTAGGCGTAAACAAATGACACATGCGACAGTTGCGATCATAGACATTTGTATATAAATTTTCTTGAGCGGCATTAGCACGCCAGCCTTTAGGAACATAACTACCATCAAACTTTCCAGCGGGTAATGATTTCAAAGAGCGCTGCAATTCCTGCAGCTCTGGATCAGTCAAATTGCGAGTATCACCGCCAAAATTCAAAGACTCTACTTTGGCGCGCTCTGCAGCATTTCCATACCAACCCTGTAACTGCGTAATCGCGTGCGCAAAGCGCGGAATATTTTTGGGATTATCTGTAAAGGTATGCAACACCATTTCATTTTGCTGCCTGAACAATCCCTCCTGCCCCTCCCTACTGAATTTATCGCGTTCTCCACCTACCAAACCCGTGGCCTTTGCGAAGGCGGCATAGGCAGGATCAATCAAGCTAGGCTTACTTGCGTTTGTATATAAAAAGGCATCAAGATCCCAAGGCATAAAACTAGAATCTAAATCTGCATTAATCGCTGCTATTTCGCCAAGAGTATTGAATTCTTTCGTGTGATTATTGCCGTAGTGGCAGGCAGTACACACACCGGGTAAATATTTTTCACCCCGACCATCAAAGTTCATAGATTCAGCGCGAATGTAGCCGCCGCTTTTAACATCGGGAATATAGGCAAAAAACTTTACAATTTTTTTGGCAGAATTAGGGGCTGTTGCATCAGGAGTATCACCACAATTTCCCGTAGGGGCCGGGCTATACTCCATCACAACAATAGCAAACTCATTGCGATTATGAAGTGTGTTTTCCAAGGTATTATAATTGGTCACATAAGAATACACATTACCATTGGTATCCTTACGGATATGCATATCACGCCCGAAACCGAGGTCATAATTGTTCACATATTTGGTATTCACATCGCCGTCGTTTTTTCCGGTAAACCCGGCACTTGCCAACCAACTAGCGAAGGTTGTGGTTTTCTCCAAAGGATCAATACATTTATAGTAATTTTTAGCACTGAGCTTTGACTCTAAATTGAGCGCTTGACGTAACTCTTCTACATCAACCAGTACCGATGCGCCACTGCCAATCAATATTGGTTTCTGCAATTTAATAGCGGTACTCACCCCAGTAGCATTAAGTTGTTTAGCAGCCGAAACAGTCAAAACTTCATTGTCTGCCGTATCAGCCAAGTAAACATGCAAAGGCGCACCTGTAGACTGCTGCAGCTCAAATCTCAACTGCAATTGAGCTGCTTGTAGATGCTCAAATTCAAGGCGAGCCATGCGTGAGGCCGCTTTAAATTGTTTGTTAATCTCATCAATATTTAATTCGGGGAGCGAAATACTAAACGAGAGATTATTACTGCCATTAACTGACTCCACTTTACCGGCTGGAACAACACCCGAAAAACTCTCGCTCATAACAGTTGCTTGATGGGTATTTCCGTCGCGCCCCTGCCAAGTGGCAATGCCTTTTACATTCAGAACTACAGGAACATCATTAAGCAAAATGTCATCTTTTGCAGCAGAAACATAAGCCAATACTTTATTGTCAACCGAAGGATTCGCAAGAAAATGATTGGCGTCTTTGATAGGTTGAACTGACAACTCAACTTCGCTTATAGCCTTAACGCCATCTGCATCCGTAATTGTTAAACGAAATTTTAAATTGACTCCTTTTGAGTCAGCGAGAGGAATATTAGGCGCTTGAAATGCAATTGAGTTAGTTGCGCGCTCATAAAATTCAACTTTAACGCCAGTGGAATCTATCTGCTCCCATTGATACTGAAGAATAGGATCATCAAAACCTTTACTGTTCTGCCCCGTCAACAACACATCCGAACCGGAACGAACTGTGATCACCCCATTATTGACTGCAGCACCTAAAACCTCTGCCACAGCCTGAGGGGCAACATCTGCTGGCAACTCTTTTTTATTTTTATCTTTAGCTGCACCACCACAGCCCGTTAGAAATAGGCAAAATAGCGCCGCAATAAAATTCTGAAAAAATTTATTATTCATAATATCCATTGCCACAACACATTCATTATCAATTAAGTTTCGCCGTTATTAAAATTCATAGCGAATACCTAGTTCAATCATATCGATTTTGTAATTTTCTAAATCTTGCAATTCTTTATATTGCAAAAATGCCTGTAACCCACCCGCCAGCACACCATCTACAGTTGTTTGATGCGCACCAAGCAGTACCGCTGAAATACCAAAAGTATTAATCGTATACTCTTCATCAACCAAATCTGTAGGAACACCAAAGGTATTGTTTTGACTCACTGCGTTAAAATAGCGCGCTGCTATAGTTCGGCCAGAGTCCTCTTTTTGTTTAACGAATTCGTAGGTGAGGTAGGGTGTAATAACAGCAATTGAAGGTGTAAAGGTATAACGCAGTGTTGCGCCCACGGTTGCATTGGCGGCATTAATTTTTTGACCCGCAACCACCAAATCAAATGCCGTTTGCTTAATGTCTCGCTCAATAAATTGATCTATCTTTGTGGTAGTAGTATTAACATGAAGAAAGGGTTCAAGACTCACTTTTTTATAATTCATGTTGTAACCCACACCCAAAAATAGGGACATGTTTTGCGCATCAACTGCAGCAATCGTTTCCGTATTAGGGCTAGGAATATCAGGATTTAATGATGGATATCGGATAGCGCGAACACTATCGAATTTCAATTTTTGATAGCCCACCGAAGCACTCAGGTATAAATGCTCCAGCTGATACATTGCAAAGGGAAAGATACTAAAACCCGATGCGTCCACATTGCCGGATACCGTACTTTTTGAACTATCGAAATCAACGCGTTGATCAATCAAACCCAACAAACTTCCAACAATCCATTTATCATTAATTCGATAATCAATCCCGGCATTGAGTTGACTGCCATCAAAAGCAAAAGCATCTTCTAGACTCGTGGGGGCTTTTGTACCCCTTCCTCCTGAATAATTAATAAACCCACCCCAAGCGCTGTAAACCTCATCACCCGCACCGCCACCCGTCACCGGCCCATCTCGCAATACATAATCAGATTGACCGTTATAATTTGCTTGGGCATGCATATAGAAGCCTTGACCTCCTAATCGCAAAGCGGTCAATCGTGAACTCAAGCTAGATAACTGCCCACGCAAATAATCACTCGACAAAGACCCCTGCGCAGAATATTCCTCTGCCGCATCCCAACGGAGTGCCAAGCCCAACCCACGCTTATCAAGACCCAAACTAAATTGCGTAGGGCCATCATTGGTTAATTCATTACCCGTGTGAACAATGGCGCGAACATTCTTGAACAACTGATAAGTCTGCCCAGTACAACGTGGACCAACTGCAAGATTTCCATTCGCACTTATAACCGCTGGGGCGCGCATGGTGTCAAAGCAACCGGCATTGGCAATTAAATCTTTATAGGTTTGAAAACTTGCATAGGCACTGCGGTTTTCAAGTTCATTGGCAAAGCTACCTAGCATTTGCTCTAGCCCAGCGTAAGTGTTTGTAGACAACATAAGCATACATGCCACGAGTGTGCGGCTATTCATTATTATTTTCATAAAGTTCTTCTACACCTATTGTGCTTTAATTTTTTTAGCCCGTTACTTAAATCGCGCTGGCGTTATTGACTAACAAAAAAGAAATCGCCCACTTCATGCCCGGTTCCTTTAATGGCCTTAAATTCGGGTAACTGAACGAAATTAATAACCTTAGCTTTTTCAGTAACCTGATCTCTTATTTTTAAAAAAAGTTCAGGGCCACTAATAACACCCGTCACTGAATCCAACGCGTCCAAAAAGGCGCGCGCAAATACTGAGTGGCCATTGCCACCATTGTCCAATACCGGAAGATCGCCGCCCGATGACAAGAGTAAGCGTGATTTTTTGGGTAATTTATAGCGGATATAGTCATCGCTAAAGGTCTGCTTATCGCCCATAAATAAATGGCCCGGCTCGGAAGATAAAAGACCTGCATAGCAAGAATCAGCAACCACTAAAACACGTTTTGCCTTGACATACGCAAGATGGCGATTAACAAATTCATTAGACACCCAAAAAGTATCATCGGGCGGAGGAGTGGCATTGCTCGGTAGCCAGTACCCAGATTCAATACCGCCAGCTTTAATGCGGCTGCCGTGGCCCGCATAGAAAATTAATAAGTTATCCGCCTCACCTAAGCGCGCATCCATGTCATTAATGGCCTTCATAATGGTGCTGTTATTTCCATCCAGCACCATAGTGACTTGAAAGCCGAACTTTCCTTCCAGTATTTGCTTTGCACGCTTTGCATCGGCGTGCGGTGTTTTTAAACTATCGATGTGCTCATATTGCTGATTAGCAATAATGAGCGCGTAATATTTTCCAAACTGCAAATTACCTTTTTTCATTTCTTGTGCAGCTATTTAGCTGGAGGTTACAGCTGCAGCATTTATTTTGGGTTCACGAATTTGCGCCAGCGTATTCATTTCTTTCACTACAGCCGCGCGCTCAGTATCAATACCGGTAATCCATTTTTTTAACTGCGCTATTTCAGCTTGCCGCTTAGCCTCTTCATTTAATTTTTTTGTATTAACAGCCAAAGCTTGAAGCTGTTTATTAAGCAGACTTATTTGTGTATTTTTTTCATCAAGAGATTGTTGCAGCTGAGTGCGCAACTCTTGCTGTGTAGCATCGGCCGCAGATTGATAAATCAAATTATCGTGGGGCAGCCCCCAGGCTTTACGGTACCAGTTAAGTGCCGTCATCTTATTTTTATCGACACCGAGACCCTGTTCATAAAGCGTCCCCAAGTTGAATTGCGCACGCGCGTTACCTTTCTCTGCGGCTTTTTGATACCAAATTAAGGCCGCTTCATAATTAGGCTCTCCACCTAAACCACGCTCAAAAATCTCACCTACATTCACTTGTGCTTCTATATCCCCCAGCTCCGCAGCGGGCAACCACACTTGCAGGGCCGTTTTGTAATTAGCGCGATCATAGGCAACATATTCTCCACCGCGAATGCGGCAATCAGCCGCTGTTGTAAGTGCTGGGCGACGCGGAGTCATATAGCTGCCACTACCCAGTTGGCGAACCTGCCCTGGCAGGAGACAATCGACAATATATAAGTCAGCGGCGCTAGGAGCAGCTGCACCAGCCACCGTAGCGGCGGGGCGCGGCGCACTGCAAGACACTGCCAATAAAATAATTATTGCTAATGCGATTGCTCTGTTAAATAAACTTACAAGGAAAGTTAAAATGCAATTCATACCCAGCACCTGATCGAATAATTTTTATAGATATTGATTGAGAACAATCTAGAACTGGTTAATTATTACACGCCAGAAGATCAAATGATAACGCAATCATCATGATGCAAGTCATGTTTTGACCATAATGTTAGCGCTCAATAGCGTATAACAGAGCACTGTAAAATCAAATTAGGTTGACCGCATGGCAATAAGACATTTTGCACTCTTGATGGCATGTTTTTTTATGAGCGCCTGCCATACAACAAGCCATCGCCAGGACTTTCAAGCACCGACAAACAGCCTTGTTGTCAATGCGCAATTTAAACACCTTACTTTTTTTCAAGAGGGGAAAGGGGAACGTTTACACGTTTACATAGAAGGAGATGGCCGCCCTTTTCTGAATCGCTTTCTCATCGCCAAAGATCCCAGCCCACAAAATCCGTTGATGTTAAATTTAATGATGCAGGATAAAAGCAGCAGCTTTTATCTTGGCCGGCCCTGCTATTTCACTAACAGTACCCCCGCAATGCAAGACACACAATGCACCCCCACATTTTGGACCAGTGCACGCTACTCAGAAGCCGTTGTAAACAGCATGATTGCCGCGCTGCGACAACACCTCAGTACACACCCGCACCAAGGTATAAGCCTGATTGGCCACAGCGGTGGCGGCACCCTCGCCGTGCTCATGGCTGCGCGTATGCCAGAAGTGGATCAAGTGGTTACGCTTGCAGGTAACTTAGACATAGTAGCGTGGGCGCGCTTGCATCGCTACACGCCGCTCAAGTATTCACTTAACCCTGCAGACCTAAACCTGCTGCACATTAAACAACTGCATTTTGGTGGTGAGAAAGACGACAACATCCCGCCTGCACTCAGCGCGGCATGGTTAAAATCTATGGAGCAAGCCATGCATATTATTAAAGATGCCGATCATAATTGCTGCTGGCTGATGCACTGGAATCATGTACTCACGCAGATAAACCAACAAATGACTCCCTAGCCCACCCAATCACCTGCCGCCGCTCAACCTACACTTTCGCCACTCGCCGGCCCATACAGCCACTCCCACGAAAGTTTAACCCCATAGCCAAGCAGCCTTCTATTCTGCAACCTCAATCAGCTAACCCACGTGGTTAAGGAGCAGGAAATGTTTTGTAAAAAAAATGGCGGTAACGGTGGTTATATCGCAATTATTATTGGTGTACTGGTGGCGCTGTTTGTGGCCAATAAATCTCATGCAGAAAATTTTGAGGGGCTTGATGTAAAAGTTGAAGGCAAGGGTGCAGCAGTTATTTTTATTCCAGGCCTTAACAGTGCCGCCTCAGTATTTACCGAAACGTGCGCCGCACTTAAAGCGAAACACCAATGTCATTTATTACAGCTGCCCGGTTTTGCAGGAAACCCTGCACAAGCAGTAAGCGATAAAGATTTCTTACTGGATATGCGCGATAGAATTGAGCACTACGCGCAGACTAAAAAACTGAAAAAAGTAACCTTGATTGGCCACAGCTTGGGCGGAACACTGAGCTTAATGATTGCACAACACTCTCCAGACTTAGCAGCCAAGGTTGTGATTATAGATGCACTGCCATTCTATTCTGCGATTCAGAATCCTACCGCCACATCTGAATCAATGAAACCGGGCGCACAACAAATGCGCAATATGATGCTGAATCAACCGCGCGAAGATTACTTGAAGTTCGGCGCACAAAATCTGATGGGTATGAGCAATAACCCAGAGCGTCTTCCATTACTCACCGAATGGTTAAAAACTAGCGATAGCACCACAACGGCAAATGCAATGTATAGCATGATGGTGACCGATTTACGCAAACCCATCGCCAGCATAAAAGCGCCAACAATGGTGCTAGGCGCATGGGCAGCCTACAAAGCTTATGGCGCCACACAAGAATCCACTAAAGCTATTTTTACGGCACAATATGCAGAATTAAAACAGGTTGACATTCGCATGTCTGAAACGGGTTATCATTTTTTAATGTGGGATGATAAAGATTGGGTTAATCAACAAATCAGTGAATTTCTCGCAGCACAATAACGCTATTCAATTCATTCACAGGGATGTGAAAACAAAAAATCAACCATAAGCAAATTTGAGGACTTAGTTATGCACGCAAACCTTCAAACACTCGAACAACAACGCGCTGAATTTTCAAGCCGCCGCTTTCTAGCAATGCCCTTGTCTGGCACAATTTGTTGGCTAATTGCTGGCGTTATTAATATTTTTGTGTCTGCGCAATGGGCAGCCTTGGTGTTATTTATCGCCACCGGCAGCATTATTTATGTTGCCATGCTAGTGGCGCGTTTTACTGGCGAAGACATGTTTAAAAAATCAAAAACCAAAAATACATTTGACGGATTATTTTTTCACTGCATTGGCATGGCGTTACTCGTTTACAGTATTGCCATCCCTTTTTTCATGATAGATGCTCGCTCACTACCGCTCTGCATAGGCATTTTAACCGGGCTTATGTGGCTACCTTTCTCGTGGATTATTCAGCATTGGATAGGTACATTTCATGTGTTAAGCCGCACCATTTTAATCGTACTTGCTTGGTATTTATTTCCACAGCACAGTTTTGTCGTGATTCCGGCAGTGATTGTGGTAATTTACGCGATTACAATTTACACCCTAGAGATGCGCTGGCGTCAACTTTCACAGCATAACCTTTGAGTGAATGACATCGATTTATGAACGACAATCAAAACAAAACCACACATCACTACCTCATTGCTCAATGCATATTTTGGGGCAGCTATGGTGTACTTAACTTAATTTTTATGAGTTTATGGGGCGCAGCACTATCACCTTTTTTAACCATGCTCTTTATTGCGCTTTCCATAATACTCGGCTTGATTACACATGGCTTTCGGTATTTATATAAAACCTACACCTACAATTGGACGCTACTGAAAGTTAGTTTACATTTAATCTGGCTAATCCCTCTGGCAGCGTTGACTGCACAAACCATTTTATTTGCTTTTATATTGGCACTAACCACTTTGTTTCCTGCCGCTGCTGTTGGCTCTCAACCTACCAGCGCAGGCGGTATGATTGGCTTTGCAATAAATTACTGCATTTTATTAGGCCTCTGGTGCACTATTTATTTATTACGCGCCGAGTTTCAAAAGCGCCGAAATTCAGAAATTGCTCACTGGCAACTGCAAGCACAACTTAAAGAAAATGAATTGCAATTTTTGCGCAGTCAAATTAACTCACACTTTCTTTTTAATGCCATTAACAACCTGCGCAGCCTTGTTAAAGAAGATGCCGAACAAGCGCGCGAAGGTTTAGCCAATCTTTCAGTGCTATTGCGCGGCCTGCTTCATAACGATGGCCAACAACTGGTAAGCCTAC
>SXGT01818399.1_pt1 | contig 18104 bp, 28 predicted proteins | sample 3176221 | NCBI WGS metagenome assembly SXGT01 (sample SAMN11356862, study PRJNA531348) | freshwater metagenome | isolation source: freshwater sample F1-120 | place: China: Fuxian Lake, Yuxi | collected 2017-12-25
CTAGGCGGTGAGCGCGCTGACCCGGGCCGTCAGATCCTGTTCCGACATGGCCGAGGTCGGATTGTTCACGAAGCTCGAGGTGCCGTCGGCCTCGACGAACAGATAGGCCGGCTGCCAGGGCACGTTGAACGTCGCCCACAGCGACCCGTCGGCGTCGTTGAGGTTGGTGAAGCCCAGGTTGTAGCGCGACGCGAATTGCTGCATGGCCGCGACATCGGAGCGCGCCGCGATCCCGACGAAGGTCACCTCAGGGTTCGCCGCCGCCACCCTGCTGACGGTGGGTGCCTCCTGATTGCAGAACGGGCACCACGGCGTCCAGAACCACAGCACCGCGGGCTTGCCCTGCAAGCTCGCGCCGTCGAACGCAGCGCCGGACAAGGTGGTGCCGGTGAATTGGAGGCGGTCGTCGGCCATCGCGGTCGGCGCACCCACGATGCCGAGCATCAGACCGGAGGCCAGCAGACAGACGGCGAGCGCACGCAGGCGCCGGGAGAACGGGAACGTCACGGGGACCTCCGGTGGGATCAACGGGCCCACGGCGGAATGCGGCGGACCTCAACTGGTATCACGTACCCGAGGTCAGTTCGGTTCGAACGTCGGCGGGGTGGGCCGGGCATGTCGCGCCCGCGAGGGCGTCGACCCTCCTGGCGCGGATCCTGGCGCCCCGGTGCGGAATCAGGATGACGCCCTTGACCCGTGGCCGCTCGGCGCGGGCGGTGCTGGTGTGCAGATCGACGCGGCGCAGCACCTCACCCAGCACCACCGCCATCTCGACCAGGGCGAAGTTCGCGCCGAGGCACCGGCGATTGCCGCCGCCGAACGGCAGCCACGTCGTCGGGCCCAGGGCGGCGCCGAGCATCCGGTCCGGGTCGAACCGGTCGGGATCCGGGTATTGCCCGGCGTCGCGGTGCACCAATCCGATTCCCGGTGCCACCATCACACCTGCGGGCAGCCGGTAGCCGGCGACCTCCGTCGGCTCGGTCAGGATGCGCCCGACATCGAACACCACCGGCCGGATCCGCAGCACCTCCTTGCACACGGCGTCGAGGTATTCGTCGGCGCCGGTGCGCGCCGCGTGCACGGCCTTCGCCAGCACCGCAGGGTGTCGGGTCAACCGTTCCAGCGCCCACGACAGCGAGGTCGCGGTCGTGTCGTGACCGGCGACCAGCAGGGTCATCAGCTGATCGCGGAGTTGGGCGTCGGTCATGTCGCCGGTGCGGATCATCATCGCCAGCGCGTCGGTCCGGGCAGCGAGATCGGGATCGGCCCGGCGTTCGGCGATCTCGGCGTAGAGCAGGCGGTCGGCCTCCCGCAAGCGGTCCCGGAACGGGCGCCACGGCGCCAGGCGCTGAAGACCGGGGGTGTTGATCGCCAACGACTCCCAGACACCGACGCTGAGCAGTTTCGGCATGACGGCGCGCAACTGGGCCAGCCGCTGTTCGTCAGTGGCCCCGATGACGGTCCGCAGGATCACCTCGAGCGTGATCTCGGACATCTTCGGGGCCACCGCGAAGGTGCGGCCGATCGGCCAGCCCGCGATGTTGTCCGCGGCGATCCGGGCGATCAGCCCGGTCTGGCGGGCCACCGCCTCACGGCGAAAGGGCGCCAGCATGAGCCGCCGGCGATCGCGGTGCTCCGCATCATCGACGACCAGCACGGAGCTGGATCCCAGCAGCCCGGCGAGCATCGAATTGGCCTCGCCCGCATGGTAGACCGCCGGATCGCCGCCGAACACCGTCTTGATGTCCTCGGGCCGGGCCAGGTAGACCAGGGTGCCCATGGAGGCCACCCGCAGCGTGAACACCTCCCCGTAGCGGCGATGGCAGGCCGAGACGAACCGGGGCCAGAACTTCATCATCAGCCCGGCCTGGACGCCCGGCGGCAGCGGTGGCCCGGGCGGTAACACGGTCTCGGTCACGTGTACGAGTCTATGGCGCGGACCGCGGTCCTCAGAGCAGATCGGTCGCGTCGTAGACCCAGGACATGTCGGCGGTGGCGAAATCGTCCAGCCAGTTCGGCGGCGCGAAGTTGGCCAGCGCACTCATGTCCCAGTAGTCCTTCCAGATGGTGATCCTGTCATCGACGACCTTGTGCACCGTGACGAAGCGCAACTGCGCGACCTCACCGGTCGGCCACGTCCAGGTCTCGGAGTGCTCGTACATGACGTTCGGTCCGTCGGCGACCAGCAACCCGTCGTGGTTCTCGTAGCCGGCAAGGACTTCCAGCCCGATCTTGAGGCGCTTGACGATGTCCTCGGGTCCGCGGGCCGCGGCGGCCGGGCCCACCGGCATATCGGCGTAGATGCAGTCCGGTGCGAGGTACGTCTGCACCTGGTCCCAATCGCGTGCCGAGAGCGCCCGCCACATGCCCAGGACGGTGAGCTCAGCTGACACGGGCCAATTCGCTTGTGTCCGTGGGCAGAGCGGGGGAGCGGTGCGCCGCCCGCAGGAACCGGCCGGTGCGCTGCGTGCCGACCAGGTCGGTCGGCCGGCCTTCGAGGAACACCGCGCGGCCACCCACCAGGACGGCGTTGACGGTGTCGTCGTTGCGGTTGACCATCCGGGACAGCCCGCCGTAGCAGTCGACGGGGTGTTCGGCGTAGGCCTCCAGGGAGGCGTCCAGGCGGGCGGGATCGACGATGACGACATCGGCGCGGTCCCCGATGCGCAGATGCCCGGCGTCGAGGCGGTACCAGTCGGCCAACTCGCCGGTGAGCCGATGGACGGCCTGTTCGATCGTCATGAACGGCGTGCCGGCGATCTCGGCGTCGCGCACGTGCTTGAGCAGCCGCAGGCCCATGTTGTAGAACGCCATGTTCCGCAGGTGCGCCCCAGCATCGGAGAACCCGAACTGGATCCCGGGCTCGCGGGCCAGCTTCTTGAGCACATCGGGCCGGTGGTTGGAGATGGTGGTGCGCCAGCGCAGGGCGCGCCCGTGCTCGCACACCAGGTCCAGGAAGGCGTCCACCGGGTGCACGCCGCGGTCCAGACCGACCTGCCCGAAGGAGCTGCCGATGACGCTGCTGTCCGGGCAGTCCACGATCTCGGCATCGTGGAAGTCGCGCTGCCAGACCCGGAGGCCGAAGCGGTTCTCGTAATCCTTGCGGAACTGCCTGCGGTACAGCTCATCGCGCAGCAGATCGTTGCGTTCCACTTCATCGCGCAGGTGCAGGGCGGCGGCACCGGCGCCGAACTCCTCGAACACCACCAGGTCGATACCGTCGGCGTAGACCTCGAACGGGACCGGCAGGTGTTGCCAGCGGAAGTTGCCGCCCAGGCCGTTGATGACCCGCGCGAGCGGGCCGAGCAGCTTGATGGCGTGCGGATTGGCCTTGATATCGGCCGCCGACAGCAGGCTGGTCTTGAGCGGATTTCGGAAGACGCCCAGGGACTGGGCCAGCTGGGACGCCAGGTTGAGTGGATTCTGGATGTCCGGCCCGGACTGCAACACCCGGCCGGCGCGGCGCAGCAAGGACTTCAGCCGGCGTAGCTCGCGGGGCCCGGCGTAGGTCGACGGCAGCGTCCGTGATCGGCAGATGTCCCCGTCGATCTTGTCGAAGAGAAGTTGTTGTGAGGACATTCCGACGAACCCGGCGTCGAGCGCCTCGGTGAGCATGGCTTCCATCCGGGCCTGCTCGCGCCGGGTGGGGCGGTGCCGTTTGCGGGTGGCGCGGTCCAATCCCATCACCGCGGTGCGCATATCGGAGTGGCCGATGAAGGCGGCGAGGTTGGGGCCCAGCGGCAGCGACTCCAGTGCCTCGACGTATTGCTCGGCCCCATTCCAGGTTTTGCTCCGGTCGACGGTGTCGATCACGAACTCGCGGGGGATGGCCTCCACCCGGCCGAAGAGATCGCCCGCATCGGCGCCACCGACGTGCACCGTCGACAGCGAGCACGAACCGAGCATCACGGTGGTGACGCCGTGGCGCAGTGACTCGGGCAGCGAGGGTAGGCCGAGCACCTCGATGTCGTAGTGGGTGTGGATGTCGAGCATGCCGGGCAGCACCCATTTCCCGGCGGCGTCGAGAATCTGGGGGCACCCGGTTTCGTCCAGGGGTTCGGCGGTGATCGTGGCGACCTGGCCGTCTCGGATGCCGATGTTGCGGACCGCCGACGGCGCCCCCGTCCCGTCGAACCAGCGGCCCCCGCGGATGATTGTGTCGTAGGGCGTGCAATCGTTGGTACAGAACACGGTACCATCCTGATATGGGCCGTGTACTGGGCAGGGTGCGTCTATCGGTGGCATCCGAGGAATCTACGTCGATAGAGCGTCAACGGGAGCTGATTTCCGCGTGGTCGCTGGCGAACGATCACACCGTGATCGGTTGGGCCGAGGATGTAGACGTGTCTGGCTCGGTGGATCCGTTCGACACTCCGCAGCTTGGCGACTGGCTTTCGAACCGTGCGGATGAGTTCGACGTACTCGCGGTGTGGAAGCTGGACCGGCTCTCGCGTAACTCAAGAAAGCTCAACAAACTGTTCGACTGGTGCATCGACCGCGACAAGGCCGTGGTCTCGTGCTCTGAGTCCATCGACCTCGGGACGCCGGTCGGGCGTCTGATCGCGAACGTGATCGGATTCCTCGCCGAGGGCGAGCTGGACGCGATGCGGGAGCGCCAGCTTTCATCTCGCCGGAAGCTGCGCCAGGCTGCCCGATGGGCCGGGGGTAAGCCTCCGTACGGGTACCGCGCTGTAGACGCTCCAGGCGGCGGAAAGGTGTTAGAGATCGACCCGCACGCGCACAAGGTGGTGCGGCGGATAGTCGACGCCGTCCTCGCGGGCACCACTGTCACCCGCATCTGCAACGAACTCAACCGTGACGGTGTCGTGTCCCCGGTGGACCATGTTCGGGTCTGCCGGGGAGAGGAGGACACCGGGTCTCCGTGGCGACCGATGCCGGTCAAATGGATGCTGCAGTCACCGACGCTGGTCGGTCACTCGCACCTGGGCGGTGTCACGGTCCGGGACGACAACGGCGATCCGGTATTGATGTGCTCGACACCGTTGGTCACCGACGACGAACGTGAGCTGATCGCGGCGGAGCTGGCGAGGTCAGCGGGAGCGCCTCGGGAGCGCAGTCGCCCCGGTCTGCTGTCCGGGATTGCGTTGTGCTGGTTCTGCGAGACGCCGTTGACTTCGTCTAGGGAGAGCAAGACTCTCGCCAGCGGGGAGGTTCGCCACTATGGCTACTACCGGTGCACGAACAATTGCACTCCGCTGGTTCCGATGGAAGCAGCCGAGGCAGAGCTAGAGCGCGTGTTGTTGAACGCGCTCGGCGATGAGCCAGTGACCGAACGTAAGTGGGTAGCGGGGGACTCCAACGAGGCTGAGCTGAAAGCGGCTGTCGCCGCGTTTGACGAACTCTCGGCCACCGCTGGGCGGATGACATCCAAGACGGCCAGGGAGCGTCTACAGCGCCAGCTAGAGGCGCTGGATGCTCGTATAGCGGAGCTGGAGACGGTGCCGACCCGAGAGGGCCGGTACGAGGACCAGCCGACGGGGGAGACGTACCGGGAGGCGCTGGAGAAGACAGCCGCCGATCCCGAGGCCCGTCGGGCTCTGCTCAAGCGCATCGGTATCAGCATCCGCCTCGGTGTCGCCGACGGTGAGCTACTGGTGCGTCCGGTCGCAGTCGGTGACCGGCTGCCTCGGCCTGATTGGTGGCCGGACGACAACAGTTCCCCCGAGGAGATCCAGGCGTGGGAGGCGCGCGCCGCCGAGGAGCGGCGCAAGGCCGGAATCGACTAGCCCCGAGAGGATCTCATTTCTGAGACCTTGGTTGGCACGAGGATTAGAGGAGCGGAGAAACAGGTCTCCGCGCCTCTGAGAGTCGGAGAGCTCCGTGTCACGAGATCGAAGTTTCTGGGTGAATGCTGCAATCGTGCTGGAGCACGTCGCCGAGCTTGCTTGGCCAGATCAACCATACCTGTGGTTGGTCCCTCACCTGCTGCGCTTCGGCCACTGGGCCGGCAGCAGGTTGAGGCGACAGGAGCCGACGAGCGTGGACGACACGGAACGCGATGGCGGGCGCTGAGGCCGCTGATACGTCGTACCCGCTGCCTACGATCATCGGGTGGATTCCGTACTGACGACGCTTACTATCGCCGGCCTTGTGACCGGCCTTCTAGCGACGTTGGTGACCGTGCCTTTTACCCCGGCACGGTATTGGTCTTGGCGGCTCCGCAAGCACGCCGAGACCGTGAAAGCCCTTGATCCCGAGCGCCAGAGCAACCAGCACGAGATCCTTTCGAGGCATGCCGACTACCTCGCAGGTAGAGCGGCGGCGGTCTACCACATACCCACTGACTGGGGACAGGTCCGCGTGACGGTGTTCCTGATCGGCTGGATCCTCGGGATGACCGGGACAGCCGCCCACATGTACTTCGTGCAGGGGCGACTGCCCTGGTACGGCCTTGAGTGGCCGGAAAGGTATGCGACTGTGATGGCGGTCCCGTGCCTGGCTCTCTTTGGTTGGGTACTGCTCAACGGCTACCTAATTCGTCGGCATCACAGGCATCGATTCGTGGCGCTCGGGTGCCCACCGGACTATCGACGACCCCGAACCATGAGCGAGCTCGTCGCGACTATCAAGCGGCGCGACGAGGCCGTCAGCCGAGCGGTCCAGATGCGGCAGGCGGGCAGCATCCCGCCGGATTGGCGTCCGACGTCCAGGGTTGCCCGTTGGAGGCGGCGAGCGTCGAACTGGGGACGGGGCAGGCCGCTGCTCCTCGGCGGATTCCTGCGCTAGCTCGGTTTGACTCCGAGCCGCACGGAGCCCTCGACTGCCCAGGTGTCTGGGTACTTGGACTCAACCTGTGCGGCTCCGCGTTCCTCGTGGATGTTGTGTAGGCAGCCGGAGATCCCCGGTATTGCGGTCTGGGCCTGGACGGCGTCGAACAACGCGTCCAGGGCCTCCTCGTAGAGTTCCTCGGCCTGTACCGGGCCGTCTGCGGAGACGGCGGTCATCTCCAGCACCGGATGCGAGAGCCTCCGGGGCGCGCCAGGGAGCCGGGTTCCGCCCTCTCGGCGGATAGTGACCATCGGGTACGTCCGGTGGTCCACGTCGGGGACCACGGACACCACCGAGACCTCGGGTAGGGCCTCCCGCAGGACGGCCAGGGCGATTGGCCCGGGCCTCATTTGCGAACCATCGTGTAGACCGCGTGGGAGGTTCTGCGGCTGCCAGTGTGTAGCTGGGCATCACCTTCGATTGAGTAGCGCCTGCCGCGCCACTCGACTTGGGCCTGTGCGCCGAGGATGCCACCGCCAGTGGGGAATCCGCCGGCTAACCGCAGGCGGTACCGCGATGTCGTGTGAAACCCGCCATCGGCGCTCTCCCGGTCCTGCAGGCCGGTACCGACCGGCTGCACGGATGCCTTAACGACGATGCCGACCGAGCCAGCGCGGGTGATGGTGTTGCCGTCTGCGTCGGTCACCGCCTCCTCGGGGTAGACGGTGACAACCTCGTTGCCGGTGCGTAGGAGGCTCATCGGGCCACGCTCGGGATGATGGTGAACATCTTGCCGGTGCGGATGCCGAGGGTCCGCCACTCATCGGCGGTGATCCGCAGCGTGTTGTCCGCTGCGTCTGCTGACTTCGTGTAGGCGTACGCCCCATCGGTCTCGGAGTAGATCCCGTCGGGGTTGCGAAGGACGCGATAGACGGCCTCGGCTTCGATGTCGCGAACGTCGTCGGCGTCCAGCTCGCCGGCGTCGATGCGCGCGGCGAGATCCGGGATCTTGCGGAGGATCATCCGCTCGACCTGTGCCAGTCGGCGGTCAGCCAGTGTGATCTCCGTGGTGGTGAGTTCCCGCGCCAGGAGCGCGGCTACGTCTGCTGCGGTCGCGTACGTCATCGGCTGGCCGGTCGTCTGCGGCTGCGTGATCGTGGTGCGATGCCGCCTGGGAGGCTGAGCCACGGTCGGCCCAGTGGCTCCGGGAAGTACACAGGCGCTGGTTCGATCTTCATCGGTGGGTGGTTGTCATGCATGTCGTGCTCCTAGTCGGGATCGGAAGTAATCGGTGACGGTGAGGCCCGCGCCTGCCGCCGCCATCACGGCGGCGGTCAGCGTCGAGGGCACTCGCTTGCGGTGGCCGGGGGACTCCCCGGAGAGGAGCTCTTGCCGCCCGCTGCCAGGGATCTGGGTGTCCAGCCAGGCGGCTACAGAGGCCGCTCTGGCCTTATATGAGTCGAGGGTGTCCAGACCATCGGATGCCGTGAGTTCGACCGGGAGGATGCGAGCTAGCGCCTCTGGTGACTCAGCTTTCGGACCCCGGCCTTTGCGCCGGGTCACGGTCATTCCGGTGCCTCTAGGCATCGGTGTAGCTCTCGAAGTTCAGCCGCGCCAGCAACTGCGCCAGCAAGGCGCGCTGAGCACGTGCCTCTGCGATCAACGGGGAGATCACGGGCTGCCCTTGGCTGCCCTTGACGGTCAGTGGTGCCTCGGCGGCTGCGTCGTCAAGTTCGGCGATCAGACCGGCTACTCGGGCCGCTTCAGCGAGGATTTGGAGCTTGTGAGGCTCGTTTTCTAGCTCGAATTCATCTGTAATCGACCGCCACAGGCGCTTGCCGGCGGGGGCAAACCCGCTGGGCATGCGTAGTTTCTGCATATTATTCATTCCTATCTGACTGTCGAAAAAACCAGGTTCTGAAAACCTCGCGAAATGGGGCACCCGCATAACGCACCGGTCGAGGACCGGGGGTGGGAGGGGATCCCCCCTGGGGTGGGGCCGCATATTATTCATCGCGATGCATACGCTGAGCCTTGTCAGCTATCGCGCTGCGTGTGTGACCATGGGTAGATGCAACCCGAGGACGTGCCCGTCGAGGAGGTGGGCGACTGTGTCCTGCCGCCTATGACCCCTGAGCTACAGGCGTACTTCGACTCACTGGGGCCAGACGCACCTGTACCGGGTGCGTAGTGAGCAGCAGGTGGCAGGGGAGCGGCGGTCGCTAACCGCCGTCTCGGATCGCGCTCCACTGCTCGGCGCTGATGCCTACGGCTTCGGCCTCCTGGGCGAGGTGATCGTGCAACCGCAGTACCTCGCTCCAGGAGTCGCCCACGGTCGTTGCGTGTGACCAGAGTTCAGCGACGACGGGGCTCGGGCCTACTGCCTCGCTGAGACGTTGGATCCTCGCTAGCTCGCATTCGATTGCCTTGCAGAGGAAGCTGCAGTGCGTTGCTTTCTCGGCTCTCGGGCGCTCGCAGCCTTCGCGGCTGCAGGGGAATCCCGTGCGCTCGGTGCTTGGCCTCGACGTATCGGTTGCGGCGGTCATCGGGTTCCTTCGGGGTTTGAGTACCTGTGTACGTCGGTGCAGTTCCGTACGGTTTGATGCGCGGGGATCGGCCCCGCGAGAACAGGGAGGGCGGGGAATGACTTCGGAAGCAACAGCGCCACAGCCGTGGACGCGGGAGGCGCGGGACTACACGCTCGCTGGTATCTCGGTGGTCCGAGCGTTCAAACACGAGAAGCAGGGCGGGGTTGTCACTGTTGGCCAGACTCAGACGCTGGCCGCGTTCGAGGAGGCGGTGCATCGGCTCGGCGGTGGCAACAATCTTGAAGGAACGGCGGTTCTAGCGAGCGGACTGACTCGGCTCGCTGACATGCTGTTGGACTGGATCCAGAACGAGGCTGACGCGAAACAGGCTCTGCTACAGGACATTCGCCTTCAGCTACCCGACTACGAGGAGCCCGACACGTACCGCACCGATCCGCAGTGGTCTACCTGGGACGGTGTTCTGCAGGCGATTGAGGGCAGCGTCAGGGTCTCGCCGACGGCGGGTTGATCGATGTCCAACATGCCACAGGAGTCAAAGATGCCGGTGCTACCTGCTGCGTCTGGAGAGCTTGAGCCGCTCGCTGCTGACGCTGTGGTGTTGGCGATGCTCGGATTCCTGCCGATAGAGCTCAGGAGGGAGCCGCCTATCAGATGGGCGTATGCCCACTTCGCCCGCGTGACCGACATGGCCATACGCGAGTACGAATCTGCGCGAGAACAGTTCGAGGTGTGGGATCCGGCGCAAGCCCAAAAGATCGGTGATGTGCCCGACAGTGACCGGCAACGTGCCGTTGCGGGGGTGATGCAGGGTCTACTCATTGGAGACGGGCATCTAGAGACCTGCGTCGAGGCGTTGCATCGTGCGCTGGTTGCGTTAAAGCTGTTGCAGAGCAAGGGAGTTGGACGCGGTGTCGATATGCCCAACGCGGATGCCGCGAACCGCCTGCGGGATATTCGTGATGCTGTCCAACACGCGGGCGACCGCTTGATAGGCCGTCTGAATCCGGGCCGTCGGGCCTTCGACGTCGAGAACTTGGATCCGTACACGCTCTCTCCGCGAGAGCATGATTTCTTCATCGGGTCGGAGAAGCCCGTGACCTACCGCGAGCTTGTCGACCTCATGGAGACTTGCCATCGGGCTGTCGACCGTATCGGTCGTACCGGCGCGGGGAATGCCCCGGACTCATAGGTCCGGGGCAGTCCTCGGTTCGAACTAGGCGGCGTCGTAGCCGCGCACGACACCGGCCTCGTTGAGGAACGCGAAGCCCTGACGGGAGACCGCGCGAATCTTGGTGCCGTCCTGGTCCACAGCCGGGAACCGCTCTACGGCGGTGTCCTTGCGCTGCACGAACTTGACGTGCTCCTGCGGGATCCCCCAGAACTTCGTCGCAGCGTCGATCTGGTTGGAGATCAGGACCGGCAGGCCGACCACGGTCAGGCCGTCGGCTACGAAGTCGATCAGGTGCTGATTCGACCCGGTCGCGGTCTTGAGCTTCGAAAGCACCTCGGCGGTCTCGGGGGAGACGATCCACGAGGTGAGGATCGAACCCTCGGCCTCGGCCTTGAACCGAGCCGAGATGAACGCGTCCAGGTTCGCCAGCGAGGCACCGGTGTCCACGGTGCTGTAGGCGAGGCTCAGCAGGCCGTCGTTGGCCTTCGGCGTGGTCTCGGCCAAATACGCGGCGTCGATGCTGCGGGCGATCTGATTGGCCAAGCCCTTGCCGATCTGCTCGGCGACCGAAGGGTCGGAGTCGTCCTTGAGCTCGTTCGAGATCAAGGTCAGACCAGCGGTCTTGGACGGAACGCAGACAACCTGCTCGGTGCTGCCATCGGACAGTGCGATGGTGTCCAGTTCGTTGTAATGAGCGACCGCAGGGTCAGAGATCCACAGTGGGAAGCTCACCTTTTCCTTGTCGGTTTCGAAGATCGTGGCCGACCGGGCCGCGATGCTCTGGGCCTGCACGGCCAGGTTGACCAGGCCGCCGAAGTCCTGCGGAGTGAATGCGTCAGCGGTGGTGGAGTGCTGCATTGCCATGTGTGTCTGCTTTCGTTAAAGGTGTTGTAGGGCAACAAAAAAGGACCGACCACGGGTCAGTCCTTGGGTGCCTCGCAGAGGCGGTTGGTGGTGCGGTCGGGTCGCGGACCCTGTTATCGCCGCACCTGGTTCTGTGGCATGGACGGCATGTCTCCGGGCCGATCAGGCGCACTGAGCAGTGCCGACCATGTCGGAGTCGGCGGCTTCGGCTTCGGCCTGCCGCCGGTTCCCTGGGAGGGGTCGAACGCGGGTGAGTTCTTGCCGAGGCCGGGGCGCTCGGCCAGCACGGCGGCGACATCAGCCGCCACCTTGTCGGCGTCTACGTCACCGCCATCGGTGAGGTAATCGGCCGGCTCATTGCCCGAGAGTGTGAAGAGGTCCGAAGGGTGCGCCAGGGCACCCGCTGCGAGACGCTCGATCTCTCGGCGGTTCAGCGCCTCGACACGGCCAGCGAGGGCATCGCGCTCCTCGCGTGCGGAGTCGCGCTCGCCTCGGTATCGGTCGCGTGCCTCAACGAGGCCCTGCGAGCCCTTCTCGGGCTCGGCCTCGGGGATCTCGTCGGTCACGGGTGCGACCTCGGGGGTCTGGGTGGTGTCGATCATGCTGCGTAGTCCTGTTCAGTGGTGGATTGCTGGGGCGTACTTCGGGGGAGCTTCGATCCCGACGCTTTCCGAGGGTCGTTGTGCTGGCCGACTATCAGGGCGGGGTGTGTCGCCCCTGCAGCGCCGGTGTCCCATCCGCTGTACGGAGCGCGTCCGTGGCGGCTGGCGCACTTGCCGGTGCTGGCGTGGCACGTCGGGCAGAGCCCCGGCTCGGTGCCGGTGTAGGCGCAGTGGCGGTGTCGTGGGCAGTCGCGCACGGTCACCGGTACCGCCGCATGAACAGTTCTCGGCGGGCGTCAACGTCGCCCCGGTGCCAGGGCTCGTCGCCTGCCGCGACTATCGCGGCGTTGTACGCCTCGGTGCGCTTGAGGAACTTCTGGAACTCCGCTTCGCGCTGCTCTTTGCTCAGCCGCGACATCAGTCGCGGGTCCAGTGAGTGATGGTGGCGTTGGTCAACAGATGGCCGGTGCCCTCGGCGAGCTGGATGACGGCGTTCGGGCCAACGTCGAACATCCTCGGCGGAGCTCCGCCGGCGGTCGCGGCTGCGATGACTGCATCGGTGAGTTTGTCGTACATGTGGTGCCCTCCTCTTGATGGTTCCGGGCTCGGCGGTCGCCGGGTCCGGGAATGACAAGAGCCCCGGTGTTGGCCGGGGCTCTCGGGTTCGTGCTCGTGTGTTCAGTTGTCAGGCGAACGGGTCGTCATACCCGGTCGCTGGTTGCAGATCCCGCCTCACCTTGCGGGTGCGTTGCTCCCGCTGCCACGGCTGCGGCGTGGCGAACGGGTCATCGGTGGCAACCGCTGAGTGTGCGGTTGCAGATTGCAGACCCTCGGGTCTGCTCTCGGTCGCTGGTTCAGACGTAGACCCCCAAGGGTCGGAGTCTGGGCCGTCGGCGACTCCAGTCGCCTCGGTCATTGGTTCAGCGGTTGCAAGAGATCCGGCCTCGGGGCCGGTCCCCTGACCCACTGAGTGGTTCGGTGCATACCGAACCTCTCCCGGATCTGATGAGAGTGGATCTGATCCTGATCTGGTATCAGGATCTGTTGGTTTCCGCTCCAGCGGAACAACTGGTTCCGCTACAGCGGAACTACTGGTTCGCTCCAGCGGAACAACCTCCGTAGGTTGTTCCGGTCTAGCGGAAGTACTTGGTTCGGTAGGTGGTTCCGCTACAGCGGAACTACTTGGGTCAGGTTGTTCCGGCTGAGCGGAACTACTCGGGGCATCGGGCACCAGCTCGAACACCGATGCGTTGCCGGTGTACCCGGATCCTCGGCTGGTCTCGCGGATCCAACCGCGAGCCTTCAGAGAGGTAATCGCCTCGGATACTCCGCTCTTGCGGTAGACGGTCTCCTCGGCCAGGAGCTTCAGCCCTGGGTGAGCGTTGGTGCCGTCCGCATTCGAGTGGTTGAACAACGCGATCAGCACGCGGAACTCAGCACCGGTGAACTTGTGTCCGTCGGTGCGCTTGAGCCACGTCAGTTTGGAGAACGTGGACATCAGGCACGCTCGGTGCGAAGAGCCTCAAGCTCGGCGCGGGCCTCGTTGCGCTCTACGCGGTAGCGGGCGCAGTCGTTGCGGAGCTTGTCGACGCGCTTGACCCACGCGGGCGGTAAGCCCTCCAAGTAGGGGTCTGCCATCCGGTGCAACTCTGCGTGTAGTCGTGCGTTCTCGCGGCGGTAGCTGCGTATCTTGTCGCGCCAGTAGCGCGGCAGATCGTGGATCGGTACGCGGGTTTCGGTCATCGTGGTCACCTTCCATGGGTGTTTGTAATTGCCCGTGCCACCTGGGCACGGGTTGTTCGGGTGCTACGGCGCGAACGCGCCAGCTTCATAGACGTTGACTAGTTGTCGCACCACATCAGCGGGCGCGACGGGTTGGCCGGCGTCGTCCTCGAAGCGGACCCCGGCAGACTCGAACGCCTTGGCCATGGCCAGTTTCATTCCGTCGCTTACGCGGCGGCGACGTTGACGGTCCCGCTCGCATTCGCGGCAGTGGCCCTGGCCGTCTCTGGCAGCCGAGGTGCTGGTGTCGTGCCCGGAAGGGCACTCTTGGGCGGGCATCGGCCCTCCTTTCGTGTGCGTATGCGTGTTGGCTCAAAAGAGAAACCCTCGGCCTGTTGTCAGGACAGACCGAGGGATCTCAGCAGTAACCCAATTTCCCGGTAGGGAGATTCGGGACGGTAACCAGCCGTCCCTAACCCGCTGTGAAGACCAGCGGGGAGTTCAGGCGGTCGGTGAGGCGGGCACCTTGGGCCGACCGGCCTCCGACGATGAGTAGCGGCACCGTCGGGTGGTGCGGCGCTCACCCGTGGGGGAGCGACACGCAAGCTGTGGGGAGAGGGGAACCCTCTCACTTGATAATGCATGTAACTTTTCAAAAACGGGCCTACCGTGTGACGTGGTTCACCGGCTGACCGAGCGGGTAGCTGGGGCCTTGGAGCCCGGCTCGCTTACCCTCTCACTTGATAATGAATGTTGGGAACAGAAGTCCTGTTCACGGTTAGTCGCAGTGGCAGAAGCTGGACATGCACCACTCGCACTCTTTCGGGTCTGTAGTCGAGTGCCGTACGCCTTGCCTGACGGGCTCCCAGCCCCGATCTGCGAATTGCTTGTCTCGGGACGCGTACTCCTTGGTGCGTTTGGCTGCCATCCTGCGCCTCGCGCTGTCGTCGTGAGCCTTGTCCCTCCGCTCCCGGCACGACGGGCATAGTGACGGCCACCGACCGCCTCGTGAGACTTCGGAACCGTGGCGCTGGGCTCCTACGAACCCAGCGCATTCCTTGCATCGTCCGTAATAGACCTCGACGCCGCCGAACACCACGACGCACCCATGGGTTGTGGTCCGGGTCCGCACGGTCTCGGACATCAGATGCCCGCCAAGGTGCCGTAGGTGATGTTCCGCGCTGCGGGGGAGCTGTACACCGAGAACTCGACCGATCCGGTCATCCATCGGTCATCGGTGAACGTCTCTTGCGCGGCCAGGACTAGGCCGTGCTCAGCGATGTACTCCCGCACTGGGGCGTAATCGTCATCGGTGGTCTCCATCAGGAGCGACCGCATCACCTCGACGCGGTGACGGTCGCCGTTGGCGATCAGCCAGCACGGGTCCGCTACGTCGAGGTTCACGGGGACTAGCTTGCCATTGCGGACCGATTCCATGCCGAACCTTCATTCTGTGTCAGAGATTGCACGGTAGGTCACCCAGACATCAGAGCAGTGCGGTGGTGGGGTGTCAACGAAAAACGTGAACAGATTTCAAAAGGTGTCTACTGGGGTCGGCGCATAATCGGACCCGTGACTCCCTTGCAGCGCTATATCGCCGAAGAGATCGCGACCGACCACGTCGACGGGCTGCTGTCCCGGCGCGAAGCGATGCGTCGACTCGCGTTGCTGGGGGTGGGCGCGTCCGCGGCGACCGCGCTGATCGCGGCGTGCGGATCGAAACCCGCCCAACCGGCACCGTCATCGACCGAGACGGCCACCCCGGCGGCGGCGCCACCGGGGATGGACACCGCGCTGGAGACCACCGCGATCAGCTGGGCCGGCCCGAAGGGTGAACTGCAGGGCGCGTGGGCGCAGGCGGCCGAACCCAAGGGCGCAATTCTGGTGATCCACGAGAACAAGGGCCTCAACGACTGGGTTCGCTCGGTGGCCGGCCGGCTCGCCGGCGTCGGCTACTCGAGCCTGGCGATCGACCTGCTCTCCGAGAACGGCGGCACCGCCACCTTCGCCGACCCCGCCGAGGCGACCGCCGCACTGGGCAACCGCGCGCCCGAGGACATGGTCGCCGACCTGAAATCCGGACTCGGCGAGGTCGCCGCACGCACGCCGGGGGCCAAGGTCGCGGCCGTCGGCTTCTGCATGGGCGGGGGACTGGTGTGGCGGCTGTTGGCCGCAGGCACCCCCGAGTTGGCCGCGGCCTTCCCGTTCTACGGGCCGACCCCCGACGACCCCGACTTCGCCGGGTCGAAGGACGTCGCCGTGCTCGGCTTCTACGGTGAACTGGACCAGCGGGTCAACGCCACCGAGCCGGTCGCCCGGGCCGCGCTGGAGCGCGCCGGGCTGGTTTACGAACTGGTGACCGAGCCCGGGGCCAACCACGCGTTCTTCAATGACACCGGTGACCGCTATGACCCTGGGGCCGCCGCGGATGCGTGGCGCCGGACGCTGGATTGGCTGTCCGCGCACGTCGGCTGATCGTTCAGCTACCCCAGCCGTCCGGGCAGTAGCCGTCGACATCGGTGAAGCCGTACTCCCGGGCCAGCTCGACCGAGGTGACCGACCGCTGATTCCACCGTGCGCGCATCTCATCGGCCGCGATCGCGGCGACTCCCCGTCCGACGAACCGCGGCGTCTCGGACTCGGCGAAGCCCGGCGGCGCGCTCGGGTACCCGTCGTCCCGGCCGGCGTGCAGCGCGGTGCGACAGTTGTCCTCGGTCACCCCGTAGTTGTCCAGCATCATCTCCGAGCGCAGCCAGCCGGGGCTGACCGCGACGGCGGTGGCGCCGACCTGCCGCAGCTCGTGGCCGTGGCTGAAGGCGAGCCGGTTGACGGCCATCTTGGCGAGATCGTAGAACACCGACAGTCGAAACGTATCGGCATTGTATTCCGTTGTGCCATCGGTGATTTCGACCAGTAGACCGCCCGGTCGGGTGACCAGTAGGGGGAGTAGGCAATGTGAGGTGATCAGGTGCGTGCGGACACCGAGATCGATGATGCGCAGCCCGTCGTCGAGGTCGTGTTCCCACATCGGCCGACCCCAGGTCGCCGGCGGCCCCTTCAGCACCTCCGCGCCCCAGATGTCGTTCACCAGAATGTCGATGGTTCCGTGATCGGTGCGGATACGGTCTGCGAGCGCACGCACCTGGTCGGGCACCAGATGGTCCACCTGGACGGCCACTCCGATGCCGCCGAGCGTATTCACCAGTGCCGCAGTCTCTTCGATGGTTTCCGGGCGATCATAGTCCGAACCGCCGCGTCCCGTCACGCTGCTGCGGCCGGTGCAGATGACGGTTGCCCCCGCCTCGCCCAATGCCGCAGCAATACCCCGGCCGGCGCCTCGGGTGGCGCCGGCCACGACGGCAACCCGGCCGCGCAATGCCCCGGGGCCCGGTAATGCGGCCATGGACGCAAAGTATGCGCGTGGACACCGAACCTCGTGGGCGAACCCGCATAGCGCACATTCACCCTGCGTTAACGCACCGGTAGGCCCGGCGTGTTCGTTCGCACATGGGTGGCGGCTGTGATGGGCACATGAAAGTCGTGCAGGTCGCGAACTTCTACGGTCCGCGGTCCGGCGGGCTGCGGACCGCCATCGATCGGCTCGGCGCGGAATATGCCGCGGCCGGTCACCAGGTCACCCTGGTGGTACCCGGTGACCGGGCCGCGCGCCACACCTTGGATACGGGCGTCACCCGGCTGTCGCTGCCCGCGAAGCTGAGTCCGCTCACCGGCGGCTACCGCGCGGTGCTGCCCGGCCCGGTCACCGCCTTGCTGGCCGAGCTGGAGCCCGACGCCCTGGAGGTGTCCGACCGGCTCACGCTGCGCTCGCTCGGCCCGTGGGGCAGGCGGCGGGGCGTGGCCACGGTGATGATCTCCCACGAACGGCTGGACCGCCTGGTCGGGCAGATCCTGCCGGCGAGCGCGGCGCGCGCGGTCGCCGACGTCGCCAATCGTCGCACCGCCCACAACTACGACGCGGTGGTCTGCACCACGGCCTTTGCCCGCGAGGAGTTCGACCGGATCGGTGCCGACAATGTCGTCACCGTGCCCCTCGGAGTCGACCTCCATCAGTTCCATCCGCGGCACCGCAGCGCCCGGTTGCGCAGCCGCTGGGCGCAACCCGAACAGATCCTGCTGGTGCACTGCGGCAGGCTGTCGGTGGAAAAACACGCCCACCGCAGTATCGACACCGTTGGCGCGCTGCGTGATTCGGGTGTCGATGCGCGTCTGGTGGTCGTCGGTGAAGGGCCGTTGCGGGCCCGGCTGGAACGCCAGGCGGCAGGGCTGCCCGTGGATTTCACCGGATTCATCGGGTGCCGCGACACGGTCGCCGGCATCCTGGCCTCCGCCGATGTCGCGCTGGCGCCGGGCCCGCACGAGACCTTCGGCCTGGCGGCGTTGGAGGCACTGGCCTGTGGCACGCCCGCGGTGGTGTCGCGCACCTCGGCGCTCGCCGAGATCCTGACC
>SXGT01906081.1_pt1 | contig 18103 bp, 20 predicted proteins | sample 3176221 | NCBI WGS metagenome assembly SXGT01 (sample SAMN11356862, study PRJNA531348) | freshwater metagenome | isolation source: freshwater sample F1-120 | place: China: Fuxian Lake, Yuxi | collected 2017-12-25
ACCCACGGGTGGTTGCGGTGAAGCCCAAGTACAGGAAAGAAGACCCGAAGGACCCAGATCCTTGGCGGGGTAAGCTTGGGCCGGGGGTATACCAGGCTCCGACTCCAGGGAATCCTCGAGGTCGTGCCCAGCGTATTCGCCAGGCACGGACTACGGCTCGGCAGGTAGCTGCATTTGGGTACTACCCAGGTGTTGGTGGGGGTGGTGGCGGGCCAGTGGGTCCTCAGGGGCCCAAGGGTGGGTCTCGGGGTTCTAAGGGGAGTGGTCAGTCTGGGGTTGTGCCTCTGGGGCCGCAGGTGCCGCCGGGGCAGGGTCCCGGGCCAAAGCCCTCAGTGGTCAAGCCAATGCCAGCAGGTTCGCAGGAGTTGCTCAGCCAGTGGGTGGCCAGCGCCAACGAGCTGTTTGTCGGCCCCGAGAGTATTCCACGGGACTCGGTACTTGGGCTCATGTACCAGCCTCTGGACCTGTCTACGCTGGCGCAGGCTGGGGATGTCAAACAGGCACTTGGTGCAGCAGGAGGGTATAACGCGCTCTTCGACACTGTAGTGCAGCCGGTGGCTGATCGGCTGTACAAGGATGCGGGGTTGAAGGGGTTCTGGCGGGTGCTCAAGCTCTATGCTGATGTCTATGAGCTACAACCATGGCTCGGGCAAAAGCTTCTGACACTTAGCACTGCAATGTGGGAACGGATTCTGTCGAATGTGCCCGACCAGCCATATACGGTGGAGGACCGGGCCTGGGCACTTCACCATTCGGTGCTCCCGGTCCTGGCTGGTAAGCCTGGTACGAAGGTGACCGGGACAACTACGGCTGCTGCGGCTGCTGCACGAACAAAGGCCAAGGCGGCAGCGACACAGGCTCGTGAGGCGGCGCAAGAAGAGGCCTATGCGACTAGGCAGGATGCGGCCATTCAGAAGGTTGAGCGGATTGCCGGGGTGAGTGCGGAGTTGCAGCCTGAGGTGGCCCCGCCCGTCGAGGCCTCACCGGCCCAGGCGCCCGGCCGGGTCAGCCGGCGGCCTGCTGCCGATGCTGTCGCAGCGGTTGCTGCAGCGCCCACCCCTGCTATGCAGGCGGCCGTGACCACCCTGAAAGAGTATTTGGCTACGGAGGCAGATCCACCGTCTTTGGCTAACCAAGCCGGGCGGGATGTGGTGATATCGCTGCTCGATCCTGCCCTAACCTTGGTAGAGAAGACGGCGGTTATCGCGCTGGTGAGGGAGAGTCTGAAGCCCCCTAAGCGCTAGCCCTCTCCGATCTCTTGGAGCACTTCTTGATTGAAACCCCGGGGGAAATCTGTAGACTAGCCCCCACGACCTCACGGAGGCCTCTATGTTCGGTTCGTTCAATGCTCAGGACACGGCCAGTGCCCTGGGCGCCTTCAACAAGACCCAGGTCTTCTACGTCTATCGTGGCGGGGAGCGCTTTCAGAGCTGCGCCCCTGGTGGGTCCTGCAATATCCGCCAGGTGGTGGACTGCATCCCGATGCAGTGGAAGAACCCCGCAGGCATGACGCTCTTCACTCACGTCATGGTGCCCTGTCCCGAGTGTGCCTACCCGGGTCTCAGCCCGAAGCTCGCGGATGGCGGATGGGGCTCGGCTGCTCTGGTGGTGGGGGATGACCGCCCGGCGAACTGGGATGGTGACGGTCGACTGACTGTCAAGGCGATCCTACGGTGCCCCGCGCACTGGCAGGGTGTCAACAAGTCAGGCCAGGCGACCGGTGGCACGGTGCGCTGTGGCTGGGCGGGGGTGATCCGCAACGGGCGGGCGCACAACGAGAAGTGCCCTCACAGCAACTTCAACAACTCGGCGTCGGACAGCGACTGGTCCAGCTGCAAGTGCGGCGCGGTCATCAGTGACCAGGAGAAGTCCATGGAAAAGCAGCGGATGCTGCGCCGCTGAGATCACAGGGTAGGGAAGATGGAGGCACCACAGATGAGCACCCCGCAGGGTGACAACCCGTACGAGTTCCAATCCGAGTCTGAGTTCTACGAGGTGGTGAAGCCGAAGGACGGCGGCACCCCCGGGGCGATTGCCAAGACCGGCATGGAGTCCCAGTTCAAGGCCCATGTGCCGACTGTGGCGACCCGCCCCGAGCTCGGTCTCAATGAGTTCGGTGCCCCCGAGGGTGCCTTCCTCTACTCCAAGAATGGCGACGACTGGCAGTACCACTGCGACTTGACCGTACGTAAGGTCGAGGTGCAGGCTGGGGAACTGGCCCCCAAGCGAGGGTGGCTTTGGGGGCCTCAGGCCTACGTCGTCCCCATGTCGGTCAACATTCTGTGCCCGAGTTGCGGGTCTCCCTGCTTCATGAGCGACCGGGACCACAGCGGTGGTGAGTGGACGATCCACATTCACTGGGACAGGATGATTCAGGGCTTCAAGGATCGCAAGCTCCGGCCCTCGGTGACGGTCGAGGAGGCCTTCCGGTGTGACTACTCCTGGAAGGAGGTCAACGGTATCATGCAGCCGTCGCACCAGGTCCTCAACCGGTGCAACTTCCGTGGGCGTCTTGAGCTTGGGCGGATGCACCACGACCAGAGCTCATCGATCATCCTGCCTAGGTGAGCCATGAAGATTGTCTGTGTAGACTTTCATCGTGAGCTCCCTCCCTTCCGGGTAAAGGAAGGTGATACGGTCCTCCATCTGCAGTCCCTCAAGAAGGTGCACAGGGACCTGCCTGCAGCCGGGCAGGCAGACCTGGTGATCTTTGGTCTCCGTGCTGCGGATGTGGTCCTCCTGCGCGTCGCGGCAGAGTTGGGCACCAAGGTGTGGGTTGTTGGTCATGTTGGGCGCCAGGTCAGTACACTGCGAAAGCGGTGCCCTGGGCTCGTCTCTGTCCCGCCTTCAGAGTTCCTGAAGGAACTCGAGACCACCCTGGGTCACTGGCCTGGTGTCGTACTGGGTGTCCCTGGACTCGCGGCTGAGGTGACCCAGGAGCCCGAGTTGGTCGACGAGCCGACCTTTGGTCTGCTCTCGAACCTACCCCCACTGGCCTACGTGGGCCGTGTAGGGTGCGTGACGGGTTATGGTGCAGCCGCTAGATACCAGATCTGGTTCATGCGTAAGCATGGAGCTCGGCTTACTGTGATTGGTGCAGGGACGGAGGGAGATCCGGACCCTGCTGGCACAAATGTCTTTGTGCAGAGTTGTCAGCAGCGTGGTAAGCGGGTTTCCCTAGGTCGGGCTGCAGGAACTATTTTTCACTTGGGGCCCGAGGCAGCTTATGTCTACCAGCAGCGAGTGGGACTTCCGCGACCCCATATCCTAGTGTTTGTCTGGGAGACATCTAAGCTGCCGCATACGTGGGTAGGCCTGGTCAATGGCTTTGACCAGGTGTGGTGCCCGACTCGTTGGCAGATGGATGTATGCCTGGGTTCAGGGGTGGACCCTGCCAAACTCCGCTATGTCCCCTTTGCTTTTGACCAGGAGTTGTTTCCGTCAGGCGGCCCGGTGGCCCCGCGAGATCCAGCACATCAACACCTCTATACTTTTGGGGCGGTGTTCCAGTGGTCTGAGCGCAAAGCACCCCTAACGCTGCTGACAGCATTTCTAACCGCCTTTCATAAAGGAGAGCCAGTCAGGTTGGTCCTGCGTGCATTCCCCGGTGGTAGCTCTGAGTCGGTTGCGGCGTCTCTTGCGAATACGCTGGCACAGATCCGGCTACCGGTTGGGGGCACCATGCCCCGGATTGACCTAGTGGGGCACCATCTGGGGCATGATGACCTGCTTGCGTTGATGCGGTCGTTTGACTGCTACGTGAGCTCACACCGCGGGGAGGGGTACGGGCTGCCGATTGCTGAAGCACTTTTGCTCGGTCGGCCTGTAATTGCCACTGATTGGTCGGCGCCGGCTGAGTTTGCTGCTGGGTGCTTCATGCCGATTCAGTACACGCTCGAGCCGCCGGTTTCAATGGGATGGCAGCCGTATTACAGCATTGACCAGCAGTGGGCCTCACCTAGTGCAGCTTCATTGGCAGCCCAGATGGTCGCGGTTAGTCACGGGCGGGCTGTCTACGACAAGGATAGGGTCCGCCAACAATTTGCACAGTTAGAGACTGATGCTGTTGCCGGCATGCTGGCCGCGCTTAAGGAGTCCAGGTGAGACTTGCGCTGGTCGCTATTATGCAAGATGAGGCGGCACTAATCCAGCGTTGGTGGTCTGGCGTTACTGCAGTGCGCGGACAGCCATTTGCTGAGGTTGTGGTTGTAGATGGTGGCTCTACTGACAACACTCGCGCAGAGCTTGCAGCGCTTGCGTATAGCAACGGGAGGCAGCCAGTCCGCGTGGTGTCCCATGCGTTCACGGGCGATTTTGCAGCTCAGCGTAACTTTGCTGTGGATCAGTCATCCTGTGACTGGGTGTTCGAGCTGGATGCAGATGAGGTCCCGGGCCATGCACTGCTGGCGGGTCTTCGACGCATCATGGAGAATGCACACTCAGCCGGGATTGATGCTGTCGGGATCCCTAGGCTAAACTTTCATGATGGGGTGCTGCAAGCTGGTGTAGGCCATTGTGGTCTTGACTTCCAATACCGGTTGCATCGGCGGGCCTGCCGATGGGACAAAGCTGTGCATGAAGAGGTGGTTGGCTACTGTGCTCGAGTTGAACTTGAGCTTGTCCATGGCCACTTTATCCAGCATCTGAAGTCGACAGACCGCCATCTGGCCCGCAACCAGATTTACTCACAGATCGCTGCGGGGGTGTACCATGGGTAATCTGGTGGGTGTGCTCATCCTTCGGAATGGTGTCAAACTCGGATATCCATTCGAGCTGGCAATCAGGTCTCTTCAGCGTGTCTGCCCAGTGACGGTTGTGTCCGTAGACCCGACAAGTGAGGATGACTCAGTACAGCGTGTGCAGGCGCTGCAGCCCACGCATGTTTACCTGTCTGAGTGGGACATGTGCAACCATCATGGTGATGGCGGTGATGAGGTCTCGATTCAGACGAAGAAGGTGTGCGACTGGGTACATGCCACCTTGGCCCCTGAGTGGATCTTCTCATTGCAGGCTGATGAGATCCTGCATGAGAACGATGTCGAGGAGATCCAGGCGAGCACCCTAAGGCGGGATGCCGACGCTTTTACACTGAGCCGGCTGTACTTCTATGGTGGGCTCCACCAGATCAGGACGAACTGGACCCTACCTATCTCGAGGTTGTTCCGGCCGCAGGCGTACACACCCGACTTCTACAGTGGCGCGATGACGTTTATTCCTCGCGAGGGCTTTACCCACCGAGAGCAGCCACTTCGTGCTGCGATCTACCACTACTCGCGTGTTGGGGACCCTCTGTTGGTTGCCCAGAGGGGCAGGAACCTGGACACATTTTATCATCCCCCAGGCAAAGTCCTGCCGGAGGCCCAGGTTGCCCCTTACAATTTCTCAGTGCTACGTCGTCTTGACAGCTATTTGGTTGGGGCGCAGGTAGAGGCAGACCCGGTGGCTGTCCTGACGCCATTCCCTGTGCAGGGGCACCCAGCAGGTGTCGCGGAGTATTTCAATGCTTGAGGCTGGCGTGTTGGTGACGGGTGCCGGCGGGTTTATTGGAGCCGCACTGGCGGAGCACCTCATTGCTCAAGGTGAGCCTGTGGTGGTCATGTTGCGTGACCACAGCCGGAAGGCCTTTCCCGCGCATGTTCCTGTGATCCGCGGCGACGTTACCGACGCGGCGCTCTGCCGGCGGGCTCTCGCGGACTACCAAGTGAAGACCGTGTACCACCTCGCGGCAAACAGCATCGTGTCCTCGTGTGCGGAGGATCCTGTGGGGGCGATGTACACGAACGTGATGGGCACGACGCACCTGCTCCAGGCGGTTCGCGACGCTGGTCGGCCTATCCGGGTTGTCGTGATGACCTCGGACAAGGTTTACGGGAAAGCCCAGGCGCCCTACACCGAAGATACGCCGTTTGAGGCGGAGCACGCTTACGAGGTGAGCAAAGCGTGCCAGGATCTGGCTGTGCGGATGTACCGGCAGAACTACGGGCTGGATGCCACGGTGGTTCGCGCGGTGAACGTGTACGGACCTGGAGATCCCAACGAGACGCGGCTCATTCCCCGTGCGGTCAAGCGGTGTCTGGCGGGGCAGGCGCCCGTAGTTCACGCGGGCGCAGCGGAGATCAGCCGGCAGTACCTCTATGTCGACGACATGGTCGCGGCGTTGCAGATCATCGCGCGTATGGGGACTCGCGGGGCCTATTGTGTGGGCGCCCCAGGGGCGCCCTTGACGGTACTTGAGGTCATTCGTGCGATTACGGCTGAGTGTGGCGTGGAGTTCGTCCACGAGCTTGCCGCACGCGACGTTCGCTTCAAGGAGATCTCGTTTCAATCCGTGGACGACACTCGACTTCGCGGGCTGGGGTGGACGCCTCGGATTACGTTCGATGTCGGGATTCGGCAAGTCGTAGAGCACATGAGGGGGCAGTATGAAGTTCGGTGACGGGATTGACTGGAATGCCGAGGCCCGGCGGGCTGCTGCGGCGGATGACCGCAATAATGCTCAGGGGGTTGTCGCCAAAATCGACGCGATTGAGCGACTGGCTGAGCATCTTCCGTCGCGTGGGCGGGTGCTCGATGCCGGGAGTAACATTGGGCGTTACTGCCCCGCAGTGCTCGCCGCCGGCTTTCAGTACGTTGGGGTCGATCAGGCGCAAGAGGCGCTTGCCATCGCGCGTGAGCGGAATCCGAACGGGGTCTTTGTCGAGAGCTTCTTGTGGGACATGAAGTTCGACATCCTGTTCGACGCGGCGCTCAGTTTCGCGGTGTTGCAGCACAACACGCTGCCGGAGAAGCAGCGTATCCTGGGGAGGATCGCCGCTGCGGTACGGGTAGGGGGATACTTCGTCATGATGGAAAGTACCGTTCTTCAAGAAACGGTGACTCAACTCACGCAAGCCGGGTGGATTTCTCTCGTCAGTGGCTGCGGGTTCGAGTTGGTGACGACATGGCATCCCAACCCGGACTACGGGGTCAACGACCACTACCTGTTCAGGAGGACTGAAGCGTGAACCACAAAGACTGGGAAGCACATCTTTCGATCTGCCGGAAGGTCGAAACGGGGGGCAACAACTCGGATCATGGTGAAGATCCGGCGATCCTCGCGGAGCAACAGGGGTTCATCGACCGGTTTCGCCAGTACCTGCCGCCCCCTGCGCGCATCCTGGCCCCAGGGGCGGTGAGTGAGGCGCTACTGCTGGCTCGGGCTGGTTACGAGATCCACACGATCCTGCTCGGGCCGGACAACGTCAAGTGGGTGAACGACCGGAAGGCGCAACTGCCCAATCCCGCGCTTCTGCATGCGTATGAACTGGACGGGCACAAGCTGCTCGGCCCGTTCAGTGAGAACTACTTCGACGGGTACTTCAGCATTCAAGTGCATGAGCACTGGCTTTCCCCTATCGTGCATATCACGGAGGCGCGGTTTGTGCTTCGTGACGGTGCGAAGGTGTTTGTCGACGCATGTGGTACGACCAACGAGGCGTGCAAGATGGCGTGGCATGTCAATCTGGTGCCCGCCAAGACGGTGATGGAACAGTGGGAGTACGGTGGCTTCTCTGTGCTGTGGGAGGGCCCGCACGGGGACAATCGCCCTCAGTTCATCTTCAACAAGCTGCCCTGGGGGCAGGGGCGCAACGACGGCTACCTGAGCTGGGTGCGGCGTTTGCGTCGCGGGGAGAAGATCTCCTACAGGTACACCTGCGCGGAACCGGAGTGCAAGAAATGACCGGCAACATGCTACCGAAACCGGGGGAGTACGACCACGGACTTCGGCCATACAAGTACCCCGAACTCGAAGTCTTCTTCGGGATGTACCCCGCGACCAAGGTCGTGCAGGCGGTAACGGCGGGTATTCATTCGCAGCTTCTGGTGCAGGTGTGCCGGATGATGCGGGCGAAGAACATCGTCGAGCTTGGCAGCGGTACTGGTGTCGGAACTGCTGCTCTTGCGGACTACTGCGTGTCCGTGGGGGGACACCTGACCAGTGTGGACATCGGTGAAACTATCGCCAAGAGCAAGCTCGGGCATCGACCAGAGATCACGTTTGTGGTTTCAGACTCGGTGTCATACGCAGATCGTTGGCAGGGGCCTGTGGATGTCGTGTATGTGGACTCGGACCATTCGCGCAGACACGCTCTCAACGAACTGAACGGGTGGCTTCGTCATGGTCCGCGGATGTTCTTGATGGACGACACGCTCGATCCGAATGATCCCCACGGCAGCCCGTTGGAGGCTGCGCTTGACTTCTGTGCCCAGCACTCGTGGACATGGTGCAACATTCCTGTGGGCACTGGACTGGCGATTCTACTCCCGAGGTGATTCTGCATGAAGCTGCATGCCGCGTTGATGACCCAAAACGAGCTGCTCGACCTCGTGACCAATATCACTGGGATCCTACCCCATGTGGACTCGGTGACCATTGTAGACGGTGGGTCTACCGACGGGACCATCCCCCATTTCCGAAACTGGTCTAGGCAGGAGCCGAAGATCCGTTTCTTCATCCACCCCTGGACGGACAACTTTCCGGCACAGCGCAACAACTACCTGGCCCACGTTAGCGAGATTGCCCAGAATGGTGACTGGCTCACGGCCTTCGACCCGGATGAGTTCCTCGACCCGGAGATCCTCCCCCAGCTGCGGTCTCTAGGTGAGACGGCAGCCCACAAGGGCTTCTCGAAGATCGGATTCAGATGCCGGTCGGTGTCCTTACGCGGGCCAGACCGTGTCTGGAGCAACGAGGACGGGTACTGGAAGCAGCTGATGGTGCAGTGGCACAAGAACCTTCGCTATGCCCACAACGGAGAGGGGGCTGTGCACGAGTATCTGCAGGGGGCAGGTACTCAGGTCTGGAACCTTGACGCACCGGGGTTCTATGAACACCGCAAGCAGGAGAACGTGATCTGGTGGCGAGGAGTACGAAACTACTTCTGCGGGGGTGGTGGCCCAAACCTGGGCACCAAGAATCATCGGTGGGTTGAGCTTCGCCAGGTCACCAACGGGCTCGGAATCACCAGCTGGCACCAGATGCTCCCCTACCTGGTCAAGGGGAATATCGACCAGGGACTCAGGGCCTGGATTATCAAGTATCATGAGGAAAACGGTTGGGATGGCTCCAGTGAGCAGCGTGAGTGGTACAAACTGTACTTCCGTATGCTGCATCCCGAGGAGGAGCCAGCAGAGCTCCGCGGGAAGTCTATCCCGTAGGTGAGGTGCTATGGTCAAGCCGGCATGCACGATTATTACAACCTGTGATGGACCCCGGGGGAATCCCCACGAGAAGGACTACCAACGCTGTGCGTTGCGTCTTGTTAAGTCTGTTCGGGCTCGTGGCGGATCGTGTGCCTCGCTCCCTGTGGTGTGTGTTCACGGGGAAGAAGTTCCCCCAACACCCGAAACGATTCAACAGCTTGTCTCTTTGGGATGCCGGGTGGTTGGTCGCCCAACTCCATACCCTTGGTCACCCAATGCTATAAAGCTGGCCGCGATCCAAGTGCCTGTTGACACCGACTACCTGCTGTGGATGGATTCTGACATTTTCGTGATGACAGACTTCGCTGAGTTGCTACAACCCGTGGAGTTGAGCGCAGCCCCGACGTCTTTCGCGTACCATCGGTGGGCTCGGCCAGAAGATGCTGAGGACTGGGCTGCCCTGTATCGGGCACTCGGAAAGCCCGTACCGGCAGAGGTGCCCAGACTTGTCACGCATATCGACGGTGTGGAGGGTCGGTTCTACCTAGCATCCGGTGTGGCCCTGTTTCGGCGTTCTAGTGGGTTGCATGTGCGCTGGGCCGAAGTGGGCTTTGAGATCCTTCGGGCAGTCGAAGAGGGGAGGCTGGCGAAACACCTCAGTGTGAATTGTAATCAAACGTCACTGAGTATTGTTGCGCTGGAGTCTAAGTGCGACTTTCTGGCAGCTCCTGAGCGGCTGCATTTTGTGTACGCACTGCGGCGTCAGTGCAGTTCTGATAGCGTGTTGGTTCATTATCAAGATAGCCGGGTGACTGAAGTTCCGGACGAGGAGTGGTTTGTATGACAGCCCCGGATATTCTGGTGTTTGACGTCGGTGTGGTTCAAGAGCTAGAGGGGCATTACGGGGAGTTCTGTCAGATTCTGGCAAGTCATGGTGTGGATCAGTTTTGGTTTTGTGGTGAGATTGCCACCGTAGTCGAGAACAAAGCGACGATGTTGCACCGGTTGCAGAAGGCGCTGGGTATGCCCCGGGCTAGCCACGGGTGCTTGGGCACCAGGCTGCATTTCCGAGTGACCCGGTCTACTTGAGGGCCGTGAGTACTGCACGCCCTACTCGGGTCACGTCCGCCAGGCCCTGAGCCACCTGGGAGCCTCGCCGGGCCAGCATAGCCCGACTCTCGGGCGTCTGTAGGCTCTGCAGCGCCAGAGCCGCCTCGACCCAGCGGGGCTCGCCCCAGGAACCCGGCCCGAGCTCGTGCTGGGCCCCTGGGGGTATGGGGGCCAGGTCGTGTGCCACACGAAGGAAGCCGCCGACTCCCCACTCCCCCAGCGCCCCAAAGCCTGTCGAGACAACCGGGGTTCCCAGGAACATGGCCTGCATTGCGGGGTAGTTCCAGCCCTCTCCACGGGTCAGACTTACAAGCACGTCAGCTGCCTCGTAGAGCACTTGCATGTCACTGGAGAGTAGGGGCTTGGCGAGAATCATTACCTTGTCAGAGGTGAGTCCGGCGCTCAGGGCAAGTGCCTGGAAGTGGTCCGACTGCTCTGCGGGTACCTTCAGCACGAGCACCGAGTTTCGTAGCTGTGCCTGCTTGAAAGTCCCAATCAACTCTGCAAGTGCTTTACGCGGTCCCCAGTCCCCGATAGCCAGGTAGTAGCACTTGTCTGGGGCAAAGTTGTAGCGCTGGCGGCAGAGGGGCTTTCCCTGGGGCTTCGGAGGTGCTGCCATTGCGAACGGCACGGTGTGGATGGGGGTTGTTACCCCGGAGTCCTTGAAGATACCGGCCTGCCATTGGGTAGGGCACCAGATAGCGCTGAAGTCCTGGAGGTATTCAACCCACAGGTCAGGTAGCCGGGTAGTCTCCCAAGCCGTTACCAAAACATGTGGTGGTGGGAGCTCCGCACGACTGTACTTGGTGCTTGCTACGCTGATGGCGTGCTCGGGCGTAGCGTGCATGAGGCTGCCACCAAGCTCTGGTAGCCCCCTTCGGCTCTGCTCCTTGCCCAGCGCCTGGTACTCGGGGCTGTCCTGGCGGGTGCTCATCCAGTAGGGGCGGAGCCGCCAGCCAAGGTCACTGAGGACCTGCAACTGGTCGCGGCACGCGTCACCGTAGCCAATGCGACATCTGAGTGGTGCCAAGTAGGCCCATTCAGGTAGGCTGTGGAGCACGACTACCCTCCTCTTGGAGTTCACCCAGGGTGAGCACGTCTCGGACCCTCCGGCCACGCTCTGTGAGTTGGAGCACCCGGCCGTTGGGGATGCTGACCTGCTCCGCGAGTGCGGCCCGGACCATCTTCGTGGCCAACATGTGCGAGATGTCTGTGAGCTTGCCCCGGGTGCTCGCTGGAAGTACCCAGGCCTGCTGTGGTGAACGAATCACGCAGGTGCTTGTGGCGCTGCGCCACTGCATGAGCACTTGACGCACGTCTGGTGTGATGAGAGCTGCTGCACCAGGGATTGTCAGCACCTCATCATCTACACCGGCAACGGGAGCCAAGAGCCCACGGGTGCGTAGGTCTGTGATGACTGAGGCGACTAGCCGCGGGCTGGCTTGGACAGTCCGGTGGTTCAAGGCGACACTAAGCCGCACACCACTCACTAGCTGTCGATGTAGAGCTTCAACGCTGCTGCTGCCACTACCAGACACGAGGACCTCCTCTGTACGCCTAGGGGCTTTGCGTGGCCTGGGCCTGCCGGTAGGCCCCCAGAACCGCGTCCGGAGCACGGTGGTACAGGGTTGACAAACCCCGTCGATTGCTGGCGGTGCGAATACTAGGTGGAAGGCCCCCGTCTGTCCGCAGACTGAACAATCGCCCTGCTGGGTCATGCCCGGGGTTATACCGGCTGCGAGTAACAGCCGCCAGAGAAAAGTACTACGAAGTGCTTGACGGGGTGGTCCCCGCAGCTTATAGTCCACCTCGGATCCGATGACCGAATGCCCCTACGGGGGCCTGACCAGAGGGACCCAGGGTCCCACACAAGGAGATGAATCGCCATGGCGAAGAACCCGGAGAAGGATGCTGTCCCGGCCGAGACCTTCATCGTGACCTGGCAGGGTGCGAAGTGCATGGAGGACGTGGCCGGCGCGCTCGAACTCAAGCTCGAGTCCGTGAGGAGCCGTGCCAAGTCCCTGGTCGCGAAGGGTGTCCGGCTCAAGCAGATCCCCAAGAGCCTCAACAGCACGCCGCGCATCCAGCACGACTACAGCAAGCTCGCCAACCTCGCGGAGCAGCACCTGCCCAAGGGCTCGGCCGTCTTCACGGTCCAGAGCCGGCCGCGCAAGGCCAAGGATGGTGAGGGTGCGGCTGCAGGGGCGGCCGAGGGCTGATCCAACCGCAGTGCTTCACCTTCAGCTCTTCTCGGCGTGAGAGCCTTCGGGGGGACTACTCGTGACAGGGTAGTCCCCCCGAGTCGTTTCTACCCCACTAAGACCCCGGTATTGGAGGCATAGTGCTGTACGTTACGAGTTTGGAAGACCCCTGGGTAGGATACACGCAGGCGGCCCTGCATTGGATGATGGCCATGCTGCGGGCTGGGTATAAAGACTTCCAGTGGCAGCCGCTTGGCGGGCGGCTGATGTACTGGGATCTGATGCCTGCCTGGTGTCGGGACCTGAGCATCTACCGGCCTTCGACGGAGGACACGCGCAAGGTGGCCGTGATTCACCACCTGCCCTCCAACATCGTGATGCCCATGGCCCGCTTCGGCGAGAAGGCCAACCTGGGGATCGCCATCTCGGAGACCGCGACCATCCCCAAGTGGTTGGGGGTGCGCATGAACCAACTCAACGGTCTTATTACGTCTACCGAGTGGAACAAGCAGGCGCTGTTGAACTCCGGGGTGACCATCCCGGTGCATGTGGTTCCGCATGCCTTCGGTGACTTCTGGTGGCAGGACACACAGGGCAACAACCTCCCCGTGACTCCGACACGGGTCCGGGGTCCAGGGGACCCCTTCGTGTTCTACTACGTGGGGACGGCAAACGAGCGGAAGAATCCAGAGGGTGTCCTCAGGGCCTTCTTACGTGCCTTCCCCAAGCAGACCGAGGAGGTGGCCCTCGCGCTCAAGCTCACGGTCAACGCCGGCACTGAGAACCTGATCGAGGAGATCGTGCGTGCAGAGACCGGGGGTACTTCACGCATCGAGAAGGGGGGTGACATCTGGCTCTGGCCGGAGCGCTGGGGTGAGGCACAGATCCGCTGGCTCCATCATGAGGTGGGGGACTGCTATGTGAGCCTACATCGTGGGGAGGGCTGGGGCTACAGCCTCATGCAGGCTGCGATGCTGGGCAAGCCGGTCATCTACACGGACTACTCGGCACCGACCGAGTTTCTGGCAGGTGTCGCTGGTGACGTCCCGATACCTTTCAAGTTCACAGACTGCCGGATGGACGTGGACTATGCCCGGGTGGTGGTTGGGAAGCCACTGCAGTGGGCTGAGCCCGACCTCGACGCGGCTGTGGAGGCCATGAGGCAGATGGCGGCCCGTGCCCAGGGGGGCCAGGTCTCCCGGGACCCGGAGGAGACCGCACGGTTGCGCCGGGACTACGAGTGGGGTGCCGTGGGGGCCGCACTGGCCAAGGTGCTGGAGAGCTACAAGTGAGCCAGCCGCTGCGAGTTGCCTACGCCGGGCCGCTTGCAGACCCGGCGAGCGGCTATGGGGTGGCGGCCTGGGGAAACCTGGGGGCGCTCTGGGAGCTCCAGGCAACGGAGCCTGGCCTGGTGCAGGTCTGTGGGTTGCCTCTCGGGGCAGGTGGATGGCCTGGGCCCTGGCCCGCTGACCTGCTGCTCACTCCGCGGCAACGAACCGTCAAGCGGGCGCCGAACCTTGACCTCGAGGTCCCGCCAGACGTGGTGGTGATCCACCACCGGCCTGACGCTCTGCCTGCGGCTGCCGCGGCTTTGCGGGCGGAGGGCTACACGGGACCGCTGGTCTTCTACACGGTCTTCGAGACCAACCGACTGCCGGGCCAGGTCGCCCAGACCCTCGGCGCCGCGAACCCGCTCGGGTTCCTCGTCCCGGCGACGTTTCAGGCGGACGGGCTCCGGGCCTCCGGGCTGACCCAGCCGGCCTTGGTGGTCCCCCACCCGCTTGAGCCCGCGACGTGGACAACGCCGCCGGCCCAGCAAGTGTGGGCCAAGCACCGCACCGCGCCCACCATCTTCTACTGGGTGGGGGCGTTACAGAGCGCTTACCGCAAGGGGTTGCCGGAGCTGCTCAAGGCCTGGCAGGTTGCCTTCCCGAACGAGAAGGCGGGCTCGGCCGAGCTGCACCTCAAGATCAACGAGGGGGACCAGACACTCTGGACCCGGATGAGTCGGCAGCTCACGCGCTCAGACATCAAGGTCACCTCAAGCCGGCTGTCTGCCCAGGACATGTGGCAGTACCACATGGACAGGCACGTCTACGTGAGTCCACACCGGGGCGAGGGCTTCGGTCTCGGGATGTTTCAGGCGTTGGCCGTCCGGAACCGAGTGATTCGTACGTGCTGGTCGGGGTTCGATGCTCCGGCGGAGTGCGATGCGATCATGAGTGTACCGTGTAGCGCGGTGGAAGTCAACGCGCAGGCTGCGTCGTTGGATCATCTGCCCTACTTTGTGACGAAGCCTGGGGAGCGGCTCCATTGGGCGGCGCCGGATGTGACTGAGCTCACTGCAGCGTTGCATGCGACGACTTGGGCAGGTCCTCCAGCCCAGTACGATGCGCCTGACAGCACGTTCATTCAGGCGCACTACCCGGTCAACGTGGGCAGGATTCTTCTGCAGCAGCTTCGTTACCTACTTCAGATACAGCTGGTCACTACTTCGGGGGATCCGAGGCTCTTCGGGCAGCAGCGATGGGAACCGTGGAGGTCGTCGTGGGACGAGCAAGGGTCGTAAACATCAACCGGGTCGAAGCTGATTACGAGGGCGCTCACGACGTGTATGTGGGTCGCCCTGGGCAAGGCTTCGATGGTTACTTCGGTAACCCGATTCGACCTGGTGTGGCGTGCCCTGAGTGTGGCGTGATTCACACCCAGGGCCATGAGACCCTAACTTGCTTTGAGAAGCAGGCTCGGGCGCGCTTGGCCACAGATGCTAAGTACGCGGGCCGCGTTGTAGCGTTACACGGTAAGCGGCTGTTTTGCTTCTGCGCCCCCCGGCCCTGTCACGGGGAGATCCTGGCCAGGCTGGCCGAGGAGCTCACCACTTCTGCAGGGGACAGTGCTCTGACGGCAGCTTCGTCTTGACCAGCAGGAAGCACCCGCAGAAGTTGCACCGGGGGCCGAACTTGGTCAGCTGCTGCTGAGGACACGTAGCACAGATCTGCATTCGCTGGGCTGGGCTGAGCACCGCCTGCTGTGGCTGTGGGATTCCAGGTCGCTGGAAGTATTGACTCACTTACTTGTCTCCAATGCCAGGTTGGCTCTGGCGGTGATCGTATCTACCAGCCGTTCCCAGGCGCCTACAGGTCCTGGCGGGGCCTGGTGAGCTGCCCTGGCCCCAAGCACCCATCGAAACGCCTCAGCGAACTGCTCGTGAAAGAGGTCAAAGCCCTGTAGGCTCTCGAGCCCTTCGTAGGTGCTCGGCGGGGGGAGCCTCTGCGCCACGGCCTCCCGGAAGGCTCGTTGACCCGCGACAGCCCCTGCTGCGTCGAGGACTGCGTGCCCGAGCTCGTGGACCAGTGTGCCCTCTACCTGCAGGCGGAGGAACTCTTCTGCCTGCCGCGACGTGAGCCCATGGACTTGAGGGTAGGAGGCCACATGGTCACCGCGTCGATGCCCGAGCCGGACGAACTTGTCAGTCCCAAGCTGGAAGCTGTGGCCCCATGCCCTGTTGGGCTGCCAAGCGATGTGCATCTGACCAAAGATGGGGGCGATTGGTGCCCCGACCAGCTCTAGGATCTGCGGGTGGACTACTTCCCGAACAAGCAGCGAGGGGTCTGCTGCTAGAAGCCGGGTACGCAGGGTGGACGGCATGCCGGTTCCTTGGACTTCGGGGTTCCTGGGTGTAGACTAGACCGCGCACGCGCTGCTGTCGAGGATCCATCATGCGATCAAACGGCCCTGGTCCTGGCTATCCGAACCCCAACCCGAACTACGACATGGACGTAGCCGCTCAGGGCGACGGCGGCATGTATGTCTTCGGGACCCGGGTCCTCATGCCAGGGGACGATGATCATGTCGAGGCCAAGTACTCCGAGCCTGGCGACCCTGAGCCGGACGAGGCGGTCTCACAGCTCGCACAGCAGACGGCTGAGGTGCTGGCCGAGCCGAATCGTGGGCTTCCGACGCGGGGTGGTCCTGTGCATCTGGCGCTGGCCCCGCCTCCAGAGCCCTACGAGGTCCGACCGATTGCCCCTGTGGGTGATCCCACGGCAGACCATGTGGAGATGATCCGCAGGGCTGCGCGTCGTCTGGCTGCCGAGCCTCACGGGGCAATGCCCCCTGAGGGCGCCTCTGGCGAGGTGTTCGCGATGCCTGGGTTGTCCGGGTTGGGCAAAGCAGGGGTAACCATGGCTCCGGGAACTCCCCGTAGAGGGGTGCAGCCGCTACCCCCTGCTATGGCGGCTGGGGATGTACGCCAGCCGATTCCTGCTGCGCTGCAGATCCCCTTCGACAATCTGAGGGTTCTGCTCAACACCTTCTACATCTTTCCCCGGCAGCCTCAGGTGAACCTTGAGAATGTCGCCGCTGGGTTGCACAGGCATCTCGGGCGGACCAGTAGTTTGCTCTTGGCGCCTGAGCTTGGGTTGCCCTTCGGATTCATGTTGCGGCACATGGCTGCGGGAACATCGCTCGGTCGTAGTTTGTCTGCAGCCCTCTATCGGCGTGAACCCACTGATACCGCCAAGCAGTTCCGAAGCAGGCATCGTAGGGCGGCCAAGTCGCGTGTGCTTGCGCTGGTTGGCCTGCCACAGACCCGGCAGCAAGAGCTCTCGGATCTTCTGGGTGTCTCAGATGTTTCAGAGGGTAGTGGGCTGCCGGAGAACGCACCGGTGAGTGGTGCGTGGGTCCGGAATGAGCTTGCCTACTACACGCAGCTGTTGCAGAACCAGCTCCGGGCATCACCTCCGCGTACACCTGCTGACCTCGCGAACGTGGTGCGGGTCTTTGAGGCCATGGTCCTGCCGGAGAACCGGGCGGCGCTTCGGGCGTCGGTCCAGGGGCGCCCAGTAGGATCGGCAGGTGCGGCCGTTCAGGGTAGCGGGGTCACTGTCCGCGACCGGGCGATCCAGTCAGCACAGACCACCGTGATCTCATCTGGGGCACGTCAAGGTCAGCTTCGGCAGGGTGTGGCTGTCACGAGTAGTGTCCGGGGCTCCCAAAGCTCCCGGGGCATGCAGATCACCCAGGGCGGGGCGCTTCGGCAGGCCTCGGGGGGTGTCAAGGGCGCATCCATGGGGCCCCAGTTCCCCCCGTTGTGCACCGGAATCAGCAGTGTGGCGGCGCAGAAGCTGGCTGCGGCTGTCCACGAGGTGGTGCGGCAGGCGACTTCGGTTGCAGATGCCCAGGCCAAGGTTGATCGACTGGTCCAGCAGGTGTTTGGGCGCCAGTTGACCGGTGGTGTGTGTCAGCGCTTGTACGGGACGTGGCTGCGCTCCCAGGCTGCCGTGATCAAGGCCAAGGGCAAAGAGGCCAAGGTTACCAAGGCAGAGCAGAAGGTCCAGGACACCACGACCAAGATCGAAGAGGTGAAGGCTGACACGGCGGGGGCCTCTTCGGCTGCCGAGCTCAAGGCGCTGCAGGAGCGCCTGGTGGCGCTCGAAGCTGCCCAGGCCGCAGCGCTGGCAGAGCTGACCCGAGCACAGCAGGAGCGCGCTACCGCGCTGGCTGAGGCCGCGGCTGCGAAGCAGGCTGCGGACGCGGCTGTGGCCGCACAGCAGCAGGCCCAGGTTCAGGCTCAGCAGGCCCAAGCTCAGGCCCAGGCTCAGGCCCAG
>SXGT01527587.1_pt1 | contig 18099 bp, 13 predicted proteins | sample 3176221 | NCBI WGS metagenome assembly SXGT01 (sample SAMN11356862, study PRJNA531348) | freshwater metagenome | isolation source: freshwater sample F1-120 | place: China: Fuxian Lake, Yuxi | collected 2017-12-25
AGCTACTGGACGCCTAAGCGAACAAAAAGAATCCGTTTACCCCCGGCTGGCGCTGGCTGGCCGGGGTTTCTTTTTTGGGCTTGACAGAGTTACCTTTTATGTATAAAATTACCTTATGTTAACTTATGTACCCCTGCTTTCGGAGGCCTTATGACATTGACGGCATTGTTGGTCCTTTTGCTCGGCATTCAGGTTGCCGGGCCGAGCTTTTTCAACCGGTTTGCGACGGAGGTGTCGCCGTGGGCGACACTGGCGAAATGGGGCGCGATGCATGCGCTGACCGTTGGCCTATTCTTTGTTGCAGGCGCGTGGTGCCTGCTGGTGCCGGGAATCATGCTGGCGCTGGGCATTGGGCTGCACGTGTATGTTTGCCGCCGCTACCGGATTCATCCGCTACGGGCGACACCGCGGAAGGCCTACTACGAACTACGCGGTTGGACCTGGCCGCCGGAGTAACAGCGATGATGCTCTGGTTTCGCGCAGATGGGGCGACACCGAGACCGATCGGCGAATTGCCTACCATGGCAGAGGTAACACCTCTGCCTACCCCGTTTCCTGCTCAGCCGGACCCGTCGCGCAACTGATAGTCCGGGAATCTCCGATATACATTTCGCCGGATGCTCGAACAATTCTCCCCGCGTTAAGGCCTGAGAGTGTATAATGTTAGTAACTCATTAGGGCTTTGTTAGGGAGACGTTATGATGATTCGCCTTGGCCACGTTGGGTCGAGATTCAAACCCTCCAAATTCATCCGTACAACGGGGTTTATAGTGGTCGCGGCGGCAATGCTCAGCACCCTCTTTTATTCATCAAAGCAGTCGCTAGCGGCGCTCGACCTGGCGCAGTTCAGTGCGCGAAATAAAGCGATCGCCAGTCCGTTACCTGGCGGCAGCATTTATGTGTCGGTTACTGTGCGCATCCCGGCGAATTCGTCCCAGGCAGCCCCGCAAGTGCGGGCTGGGGTGTCCTACGACGGCCAGATTGCGTATTGGCAGGATGCGTCGCCTGCCAAGTCTGCAAGCAGTTCCGATCAGTCCGATGCCTTTCACACAATCGTCGCATCGAGGCTTGCGGGAGACATAATCATAGCGGTGGGACCACTGGCGACCGGGTCTGCATCGATCTCTGCGGCACATTCGACCCGCGATTCTGTGATCGAAATCGAAGGCCAACCGTACGTGATCGTGGGCCACAAGTCGGTTGAAAACCTCGTTGAGATGAAATCGCGCGCGTCATCTGTCACAACATTCTCTGAATCGACGCTTGGCCTATTCGGCGAAATCGAACTTCGTCCCGCGCACTAAAACCTGGTCATTCGTGACGCGGGCGATCCTTGTAGGTACTTAAGCCTAAATCGCCCATCGGTTCATCGCGCTGGCGTACGGCTTCCCGGTAGCCCTCGCGGGCGGCCAATTGCTGGAAGCCGTAGCCTTCGGGCGTATGGCGGGTGATGCCGTCAAAAATGGTGCCGAGCAATTGGGTGGAATTTAGACCCATGTTGGCGACAGTCTGATTCACCAGCAACTTCATCATCATAAGCTGGTTGATGGGTTGGCAGGCGATGCGCTCAAGCAGGATTTCGAATCGTTCGTCGAGCTGCGCGCGCGGAGCGCATTCGATGGCGAGCCCCCACTCCACTGCTTCTGTGCCGGACAGACAGTCGCCGGTGAACAGCAAACGCTTGGCTTTTTCAATGCCGACGCGGTAAATCCACATCGAAGTTGTCGGCGAACCCCAGACGCGCGCGGGTGGATAACCGATTTTCGCCTTGTCCTCGATAACGAGCAGATCGGAGCAGAGGGCCATGTCCGTGCCACCGGCGACGCAATAGCCGTGGACCTTGCAGACGACGGGTTTGTCACTGTTAAACAGGCTCATAAAATGGCGGACATTACGGCCCATGAAAGCGTAGTCGAGCATGGGGTCCCAGGTTTGGGCAGGATCGTGATTTCGGGTCTGGACACCCGGATCGAGAGGAGATTGGGCGGCGGGATCGGCATGCGGCCGGTCTTGCCCTTTCTGGGCGTAAAGTTCCAGGTCGTAGCCACCGCAAAAACCGGTGCCATTTCCGGCGAGCGCGATAACATGCACCCGGGGATCAAGATTCGCGCGCTCGACACTTGCCGAGAGTTCACGGGGCATTTCGTTGGTAATCGCATTTCCCCGCTCTGGCCGATTCAAAGTAATGCGGGCGATTCGGCCCGTGACTTGATACTCGAGTGACGTAAGCTTTTCCATATCAATACCTTAGCGGATACCCCCATGGAAATCGAGCTTATAAGCCTACAATGTTGTCAATAATTTACACATAAGCCCGCCGGTATAGTGGTAGACTCTTAAAGGCGTAAAGCGAATCCGGCTTATTGATTCGCACGGGGCCCTACGGGGTAGTAACGGGGAGTACATATCTTATGAAGTCGATTTTCAACAGGATAGCAATGGTCACCTTTCTGCTGATGGGCGCAGCAGGGCTCACTGGCTGTGGCGGAGGCGGCGGATCGAGTTCACCGTCGGCTCGGGCTACCTTTGTACTAGCAAACGATGCTGCGATCGCGGGCGGCGGAGTGGTGGGCGTTCGGGACAGTTCCGGGGGCCAGGGGCACGTCCCGGTTGAGGACATCCTCAGCCTGACAGTGTCCATCTCGGAGATCACCCTGCAGCGGTGCGGCGGCGAAGACACCGAGCACGGTGCTGACGAGGAAGAGAACGTTTATGTGAACGACTTTTCATTTGACCCGACCTGCCTGACGATCGAGGAAGGCGGCACGGTCATCTGGAATTGGGAAACGGACACAGAGCACACGATTACAAGCGGATCGCCGGGCGACGATGATGCGGGTGTGCTCTTCGACGAGGTGGGTTCCGGCACGGGCACGGCGGTGAAGTTGATCTTCGAAGAAGCGGGTATTTATCCGTATTTCAGTGACACTGACGCGGACGTCGCAGCGGGCATGGCGGGCACCATCAAGGTGGTCGCCGATGATGACGAAGACGAAGAGGGCGACGATGACCACCACGGCGGTGGCGACGGCGAAAATGAGCATGATCGCCGCAGCGGCGATCATGGCGAGGGCCACGACGAAGGCGGCGCGCTCATTACCGTCTTCGAAGGCTCATTTGATGTGAATTTGCTGGATTTGACGCTGCTTTCGGAGGTATTGACCAGTGCGGAGATCCCGGCGGGGCGGTACTGCCGGATCATTCTTGAGATCTCGGATCCGCGTCTGGTGCTTGCGTCCGATCCGGATACAGTAATTACGGATGTGCACCTGACGGCGAACGGTCGGCTGTTCATCAAGGATCGCTTCGAAATCGGCGAAGGTGAAGACATCATCATCGTATTGAACTTCGGTGGCGTGCACCTGGTGCAGCGAGGCGACGGCGGTTATGTGCTAACGCCGAAAGTACGCGCAGACGTGAACGTCGATGAACAGGAAACGGCAATTGCAGGCGAGGTGGTCTCGGTGAATCCCGAGACGCACATCGTAGAGGTTGAGGGCGCAGACCTCACTATATACGAAGTGCTGGTCACCGAAGATACGGTGATCAAGACCGACAACGACTCGAATGATTCTTCCGAGTTTCGCCAGGGCGACGACGACTATCTCTATCTGAAACTCGAAGATCTCCAGCCTGGAATGCATGTGGAGGTCGAGGGGACCTTATCCGAAGGTGGGCAGATCCTGGCGGATGTAATCGTTGTTGCAGACGAAGATTTCGACAGTCCGACGGAAGTCGAGATCGAGGGCGAGATCATCTCCATCGATCCCGAGACCGGAATCATTGAAGTCCAGACCGGCGACGGTGTCGTTGAAGTCCAGGTAACCGACGATACTCAAATTAAGTCGGACGACGACAGCGACGATGCGCGTACAGAGTCGGAATATGTACACCTGAAGTTCGAAGACCTCGTGGTCGGGATGCATGTTGAGGTAGAAGGCTTACAGTCGGACGGCGGCATTATTCGCGCGCGCGAAATTGAGGTCGCGGACGATGACTTTGGCAGCCCGGTGGTCGTGGAGTTTTCAGGCGAAATTCTCTCGGTGGACGCCGAGGGTTCCAGCGTGGAAGTCTCGACCGAGGGCGGCACGTATACGCTGATTGTGAACGACGACACGACCATCAAGACGGACAACGATTCAGACGACACAGTGCGGACTGGCGATTCGGAGTACTTGTATCTGAAATTTGACGATTTGGCCGTGGGCCAGCACGTGGACGTGCGCGCTTATGAGACGGGCGAGCTTGAGGCCCGTGCGGACCGGATCGTGGTTGCAGATGAAGACTACGAGACTCCGGCTGAAATCTAAACGTATTTCATAAAACGAACCGGCCCCGGCGAGATACGCCGGGGCCGGTTTTCTTTGAAATTTAAGTGGTTAGTATGGACTTCCCGGTACAATTCGAATTCCTCCAGCACCGGTGTATGAATTGTAACCTCCAAGCAAGAACTGCTGATTCAGCCATTGCAGGTTCTGCATCTGCGCTTGCTGTATAGCTTCCTCCTCGGCGCGAAGCTGTTCTTGATATATGCGGTCGGCTTCGGCTTGCGCAGCGGCGGCCTCCTCGGCCAAGCGCATTTGCTCTTCGAGCCATGCCTGGTTCTCTTCGGCCGCTTGTTGCTCAACGGCGGACTCGAAGCCTTCCAGCTTTTCACCGTTGCCGCGCAACACGATCGTGCGGACACCATTCTCGTCCGTCCAGGAGCGCCCTTCGAGAATGTCGTAGCCCGCCGCAAAACGGCGTTCGTATTGGACTTCATTCGTGACAGCCGAGTTCTTTGGAGTAGGGGCTGGAGTTGAGGCTGCCGGTTCAGCAGCAGCCGCGCTTCGCCACATGCCCAGCTTCTCCTGCTTGGCCAGAGCCTCAAGGTCTTTGAGGCCTTGATCATCCCGGGCCGTGAAGGAGTCCCACCGGAGGAGTCCCTGACGCAGCATGACGTGGCTGAGATTTGAGCCGTCGGCCAGAGTGAATTCAACGAGCGTCATACCCGGACGCCTGGCCACTACGCGGACCGTGACATGGCGATTAAGTACGTTTTGCGTCGCGTACTCCCGTGCCTGCTTGGCGGCCATCGGATTGGGACCGACCCGAGCACCGTACAACACTACGAGCTCTTCTTGTCCGCTGCGATCGATTTGATAAATATCGCCGGCAGTCACACCGCTCACACGCGCCGCAAAACTTTCGGCAAAAACAGACTCACTGAGCAAGGCTGTGGCGAGAAGTGCGATTGCTCCGAGATGAACTGCGAGATGCCTTTTCATGATCCGAATACTCCCGAGGTCGGGCGCAACTTACCATATTATAATGCGCTTTCCTGGACCTTAGTGGAAAACAAAGGAATTCAGGACAACATTGCATGGACTTTTCAGAATAGCGACCATGCGCGCATTGAAGCTAGAGAAGAACGGTTCGAATTGGCGGAGCCTTCTACTGCCTAAACTATTGTGTTGCAATGTGTTACGAATCACTCAGAAAGTAGTCTGGCTTCTCTTCCTCTCGCTCTGATCAACGGCCACTTTCCGGTAACCCTTCGTGTTGTCCCGTCCGGTTCGTCCAGGTGCGGCGTCTGGCCAAAGGAAGGCAATGGCGTTCCATCGAACCATTGAGCGGCGATGCAACCTCTCCCACTCTTGTCCAAGGTCTGGGATCCTGAGAGAGCTCTATCATCTAGGAGTACTGACGGATGAAACCGAGCTTCGGTGGTCACGCTGAGAAACAAAAACAACCGCGGGAAACCCAAATGGGTTCCCCGCGGCCAAGTTTGTTAAGAGTTAAATCAGCCTTCGACGAACTGTTGCTTAGGATCGACGAGCGGCTCGAGAGCGCTGTAGTCGACCGGTGAACCCACGCCGGACTTGTGGCCAGACCAGAACTTCTCCCAGGCCGATACATCGGAATCCGCCGGAAGCTGACCCGTGTCCTGCCAGATTTGATTGAGTGTGCGGTACACGGCGCCCTGAACCATCTGCGGATTGTTCTGAAGCGACGCGATGAGCGCCGGCGTGGCACGCTTGGCGTTAAGCACACCGAGCGCGGCTGTGGCGGCCAGGCGCACTTCGATGGCCGGATCCACGAGTCCGCGCCCGAGGTAGTCCACGCCCTGCGGATTGCCGACCGACCCCATCAGGCGAAGCGCCTGAGCGCGGACATCGACCGCGGGGTGTATGGCGGCCGCGGTAAGGCTCCGGTACGCGGCTTCCTTTGACGCCAGCGTGCAGAAGACTTCCAGCGCAGGTGCGTATTTTTGCGGCGTGAGCGAAGGGATCGTGAATTCCAGATACTTCACGATATCGACCTTCCGGCCATAGGCGATCAATCCCGCGATTGTATCGCGGAGGGCCGTCTTATCGGACGACTTGAACTCTTCGATCAGGCTGTCGACTTTCGCCTGCTGTTCGCTAGTGAGCCCGGTGGATTCCTGCGACTCAAGTTCGGCCTGTTCGGCGATCTCCTTCGCCCGCTCGCGATACTCGAGGCCGGTGAGATCGTTCTTTTCGTGCGAAGCGACTTCGCTCGCGCGATAGACCAGGCTATTGCCATCCACCGTAAGCACGAAGGACCCGTCGGAGTTCTTCGAGACCGAGCCGTTCAGGCTTGTGCCGTCGGCGAGGTGGATGGTGTCGGCATGACCGGTCGCCGCGGCCAAGGCCGCGGCGACGATTGCAGTGAGTGTCTTGCGCATGTTGATCAATCCCCCTGGACGACTTCGGCCGGTGTGACGTAGCGGAAGATACGGCGCGTCAACTGGACCTGCGACGTGTCCTCAATGTTAAGGAGGTCTCTCACGCGCGCATCATACCGAAGGTCGAGACCGCCGGCGACGAGCATGCCGAGGTCGGGCGCAACGATACCGCCGCGCAGTTCCATCTGGCCGTAGCTATTCGACTTGTGGCGATCGTTGCTCTTGGTCGCCGCGAAGATCGCGTTGTTGCTGTAGAGCAGGCCGTCAAACTTGAAAGCCCTTTTCGACGTACGCGACATCTCATCGTCGTACCAGGCCTGGCGGAGCTGCGCCTCGCTCATCCAGTTACCCTTCGGATTCATGTACTGCGTCGTCGATTCCGCCAGGATGGTCTTCATCATGGCGATCTGCGCCGACGTGTAGCTGCTGTTCGACGGAGTCAAAGAATTGACCCAGTCGCTCATCTTCTTGACGCGCTTACCGTTTCCGTTTTCGTCGTACCGGACGGCGTGCTCGTCGGTGTAGTCGTAGATGTAGGTGTTTCCGGGCTGCGACTCGCGCAGGCCGTAGAAACGCGCACGGTAGTCTTCGCCGGCCATACGCTTCTCCAGCGTCTTCTCCATCTCGAGCTTGTTGAAGAGCATCAACTCGGAGCTGGTGAAGCTCAACTGCTGACCGTCACGATTCACTTGCGTCCCATTGGCCAGGGTCATTTTGGCCTGGTATTCGCCGGCATCGACCACGCCCGGATCGAAGTAGCCGTAGTTCATTGTCTGGCTGTTCTGCGTGCCGGTCTTGTTCTTTGTGCGGACATCGATGCTGAACTTAATGTCAGGATACTTCGCGGTGTCGGTGGTGCTGTTCTTGCCGCGCACGGTGACGTAGTCACCCATCAGGATGCTTCCGCCGGCGACGACGCCGAGCAGGTTCTCCGTCGTGGAACCGTCGCTGTTCACATGCACGCCGAAAGGCGCGCCGGCCGGGCCTTGCGTCGCGTTATCGTCATAGGTCACGTCGCCCATAACGTAGACGTTGCGGCGCGCCTGGAGCTGGCCACGCCCGCGGACGACGCCCTTGAGCACCAAGTCGCCGTTGATGGCGATCGGGCCGTCGATGATAATCGGATTCGTCGCGGTACCGACGAGGATGAGGTTACCGTTGTAACTGCCGTCGACGGACGTCATATTGCCCGAGGTCGGCAACGTGGTACCGGAGTAGGTGCTACCCGTCGGGACGCCGTACATAACGCCGCCGGTGATCGTGCCTTCGACATGATCCATGACCCGCGTGAATTCACTATCGTCCACAACGCGGTTCTCAGCTTCGGACTCGTTACCCGATTCGCCGCCGTCATCCTGGTAAGGCGCGGGGAAGCTCTCCGGCACGAGCCCATCGGTTTGGTCGCCCATGTAGAGGTTGGCCCACATGTCGAGTTCGCCGTCGGTCTCTGTCGCCTTGGTAAGGTTGGTCGTAGTCACGCCGCCGGTGCTGTTCTGCGTAATTTTTCCATTCTTGTCGGCACTCGCCTGACCATGCGAGAAGTCCCAGCCCTTGAAGGTGGTCGAGTCGAGGCTGCTGAGCGGGTTCTTGTTCTGGTCATACAGCGAGCCGCCGGTGTACATGGCGCCAGCGACTTTGGAGTCTGCTTCGCTGGGACGAATCATCAGCGATTCGAGGCTGGCGATCTTGATGCGCTCGAAGGTATTCAGGTTGTCCAACCAGTCCTGCTGTCCGTTGCCATTCGCGTCGCCCGTCGGGCGCGGGGCCGGATTGTTGTTCCACTCGAGCAGCGCGTTGCGGAAGTTCGCGTGACAGAGGATGCAGTTGATGTTATTCGCGAGCACGGCGAACTCGAAGCCCGTGAACAGCGAACCGCCGACGCGGACCGTCTGCGAAGCCGCGCGCTGAGCGCCGCCGCCCTGGCCATTGTCGAGCTGCGCAAGGCTGCGGAAGGTCAACGTGGTTCCGGTGTTGTCGTCTACGCGGTCAACGGTGACGCGCTGCACTTCAGCGCGGCCGCTGGGAAGCGTAATCGGAAACACAAGCCCGGGGACATCCACCGGGGCGTTGTCGCCGTCCGGGTTGTCCGCGAGGAAGGTGTCGAGGAAGGTCCGGTAGTTGGTCAGCGACGGGCTATCGGCCGGATCAAGCTGGGCGAAGAACTGCGTCCAGAACCGTTCGATGCCCGCATCGAGACCAGCCTTGGCGGCTTCGTCGAGCGAGACCTGGCTTACGGAAACGTCGGTGCTGGTCTTGGACGAGTTGACGTTGATCACGACAATCGTCGCTGCGCCCAGCACGATCAAGGCCGCGAGCAGGGCAAAAAGCAAGCCCACTCCGTCCTTTTTCCGCGCCGCTTTGAATACTGCGTACTGTTTCATGTCTGTACCTCCCTGATCCCGAACTTTAGTTCAAGATATAAACCTGGGTATTGGCTTGCGCCACCAGCCCTTGACCTTCCAACTGTTCTCTCATTACACCGCCTTCTGCGACCTCAACAAGCTGCGCATTGCCTTCGAGATTTTGACTCGACTGCACCGTGATGTTCAGCACATCACCCGTGACATTGAGCGAAAAGCGGACGGCTTGAAGCTCGTTCACGCCGCCGACGATGCGGGTCTCGCCCTGTTCGTCGAAGTCTCCATCGGCGTTCAAGTCCTGCTCGCGCAGGATGCAACGCGTCAAGATGCCGTCGCCGTTGCCATCTTGCGCGGGGTTCTGCTCATCGATCGCGTCTTCGCCCACATCGAGGAAGCCGTTGCCGTTCGTGTCTTCATTGACGAAGCGATACTGGATGGGTGCGCTCCAGTTCGCGCCGGTGCTGTCGGTGGGCACCTGGAAGACGACCATGTCGCCTTCGATGCCCGGATCCATCGCAACGCCATCACGGATAACCGTGATGCCGGCCAGGCCGTTGATGCCGGCGGCAGTCGTAGCACGTGCGCCGAGTTCAACTTCGCGGATGAGGTCGGGCAGCGTATCGCGGATGTTTCCCTGGACGCGCGATTTAGCGCTGGCCAGGCGCCCGGAATCTACCGACGCTTCGACAGCGGCGAACATCATCAGCGAGAGGATGGACAGCACGCCGGTGGCGACCATCGTCTCGATGAGTGTAAAGCCGCGTGAGTGAGAGTTATGCATCGAGGGGCCTCCTATCGATTCGAACCCGTCAAGAGCGTGCTGACCGTGGCCGAAACGGCCCGGCCCTGCATGTCATTCCACCGACTCGTCACCGTGACTTGCAGCGGATCAGCCGCGGCGTTCGCGTAGGTGACGGTGATAATTTCATTTGAGAGACTGACAAGGTTGGGGTCGTTGATCTGTCTTCCGTTGGGCCATGTACCGACGATCTGGTTCGGGAAAGGCAGAACCGAAGTATCGCGATCCTGCCGCATTTGCGTGAGAACGGCGCGACAATGCTGCACGGCCTGCTGGCGCTGTTCCTGAATATTCATCGAACTGGAAAAGCTGAGCAAGACTTGTGCGGCGCTCGCCATGACCAGCGCGAACACGCCCATGGCGATGGTGACCTCGAGCAGCGTAAATCCCGCGCTCTCGCGGAGACCCGTTCGCCGTTTGGGGGCGGTGAATCTCATGTCCTTCACTCCTCCGTTGACTCGCTTCATCACACTGCACCTTGTTCCAAACTGTCATCCCGGGCGTTGCGCCGACGGCCACACGGGTGGCGGCGGACTCGCGCCCAGGCGATGTCCTGAAAATACGTCTGTAGGACTTGTACCACAGAAACTGCTATCCCGCCATTGATGCAAATAATCTGCAAGTGCTTGATTCACAAGTATCTAGGTAGCCCAACTTGAGTGAATGACGTGGTGCAGATGTGGTCGGTTGGGTCAATTCGCAGTACAAAAAAGTACAACGCTGGCAGAAATGGGTCTCGGATCGCGCGCTGCGCGAAGAGTGTTTTTCAGTTACTCACGTTCGCAATTGGGGCATGAAGTCTGATAGGCGAAGGACTACGATCCAATGCGAAAGGCGCTCTCACGCCGTTGCGTGAGAGCGCCTAAGTGTCGCTGGAACGAGAGTGGATTCAGGACGGGATCTTTGGCAACTCCCAGCCTTTGCGGTTCTTGCGGTGAATGTATTCGTTGGCCGCTTCGTTGTTCGTGACGCGCATATTGGTCGCGTCCCAGAGCAGTTTCTGGCCGGGGAATTTGACCGATAGATTGCCCATGACGATCCACTCTGTGAAGGGTCCGGAGTAATCAAAGTTCGAGCCGGGCTTGACCTTGTTCTTGACCGCGTCGGTCCATTCTCTATAGGGCTGGAGCCACTGCTCGCCGGGAACGCGCGGATACTTCGCATCCGGCAATTTGAAGTCTTTGAACTTGTCGCCGGGAAGCAGCCGCGGGTTGTCGCCGTAGGTGTCGCAGGTGATCGCGCCCTTCGTGCCGATCATCAACGTACCGTTGTCGCCCTCGCCGAGCTTTTCGGTCGTGGGTACGCCATCTGGATAGGGAGGCATGTTGCCGCCGTCATGCCAGTAGACGGTAATCGGCGGCTGGCTGCCGCGCGCGGGGAATTCGTACCGGATCACTTCCTTGGTGGGGAAGCTGTCTTTGTTGTTGCCTTCTTCCGAGATCAGCTCGACGCTGGTCGGGCCAACGCTGGAGAGTTGCAGCGCCCAGTTCGCCGGATCGGCGATGTGGCAGGCCATGTCGCCCAGCGCACCGGCGCCGAAATCGTGCCAGCCGCGCCATTTGAAGGGCGCGTAGGCGGAATTATAGGGCCGCTTCTCGGCGACGCCGAGCCAGAGGTCCCAATCCATATCTTCAGGCACGGGCATCTTGTCCGCCGGCGCGGGAACGCCCTGCGGCCAGATCGGGCGGTTGGTCCAGAGGTGAACTTCCTTCACGTCGCCGATAATGCCGCTCTCGATAATCTCGACGAACTGGCGGGTGCCGTCTTGCGCGTGGCCCTGGTTGCCCATCTGCGTGATGGTGCCGGTGGCGGCGGCCATCTCGCGCATGTAGCGCGCTTCACCGACGCACCAGGTGAGCGGCTTCTGGACGTAGACATGTTTGCCTTGCGACATGCAGGTGCCGGCAATGTAGGCGTGCATGTGGTCGGGCGTGGTCACCGTGCAGGCGTCGATTTCCTTGCCCTGCTTGTCGAGCATCTTGCGGAAATCGTGGTACTTCGGCACATTCGGATTTTCGTCGAAGGCCTTGCGCGCGTTGCGCCAGTCGACATCCGCGAAGGCGACGATGTTATCGCTGGCCTTGCAGCCGTTGAGGTCGGTGTATCCCTTGCCGCCGGCGCCGATCGCGGCGATGTTCAGCTTGGAATTGGCCATCGCGCGGTTCGGGCCGTAGAGCCCGCGTACACTCCCCGCCGCGGCGGCCGCCGCGAGCGAACCCATCAGGAAGGTGCGGCGTGTCAGTTTTTGTTGCGACATACTCTGGAATCTCCTCCGTTGTAGCGTCCGCCGAACTCCGGCAGCCCCAGAAAAACGCTGGGATGCAGGATACTCTCACGCGGGAAAGGGGTCAACCGCTTTTTTGCGCCGCGCGGCGGGCTTTTTCTTGGCGGGGGATTTAGCCTTTGCCGTAGCCTTCGGGCGCGCCGGCTTACCTGCGTTTTTCGTATTGGCTTCGCAGTAAGCGATGTAGTCGGCCACCGGCACCTTGGCGATTGTTCGGCCGATGAGGTCGAGTGGCAGATCGTCGAGCTTTTTGAATCGGACGCAGCTCTTCCCCATGTCGAGTTTCTTGCCGGTCTTCTTGTATTCCGCAAGGAACCACCCCGCCAGCGGGCCGTACACAGTCATTAGATAAAGCGACATCCCGCCCTTTTGCGACGCAAGATTCGCGAAGGGCAGCGGATCACTAGGCTTGCAGTGGTATCCGGCGGGATAAATGCTGTGGGGAACGACATATCCGATCATGCCGTAGTTCATGCACTCCTCGTAGCCTTTTGGGAGGTTTTTGAGGATGACGTCGCGGACCGTGGAGATGGCTTCGCGGCGATCGGGCGGCAATTCCTTGAGATATTGCGCAACGGTTGTCGCTTTGGATTGCATGGCCTCGTCTCCGGTTCGTTCGACGAGGATAGCACAGGAGCGGAATGGCTGAATACACCTGTATCGTGTTGCGGCGTCAACGGTTAGCCGTGCCGTCCGGATTGAACTTTTCGCGTGTGGAGCGTATGATCCTCGTGTAGCTGCGTGGAGTATTTCGGCTGACCTTTTCCGGCGGAATTTCGTCGCGGGAGGCAGCCTCGGCAGCCTGCGATGCGTTGCGGCGCGCGGGCGGGTTCCATTTCCTTTCCTCAACTTCTGGCGGGCGCCCCGCGGACGAGGTCATGACATCTCCTTTGGTGCGGACTGAATCGGTCTCCGTCTCGCGTGCGGCGCTGGGCATGTGGCGTGGCAACCGTGGCGCGCTGCGGCATGGCGATGCCATGCTCGCGGAGCTGCTCGCGCGGATTGATCGACCCGTGTACGCCGTGGCCGCGGACTCCGGCACTGCTTTTACCGATGCAGGCGAAGCTGTGCTCAGCGGCGCAGCTGGCGCTGAACGGGATATCTCCCCCCTGCTGGGCTTCGCCGCGCCGTGTCTGCCCGAAGCGCTTGGCGATCCGTCGTTTCGCGCGGATCATGGACTCCGGTACGCGTATATGGCCGGTGCGATGGCGAATGGCATCGCATCGGAGGCGCTGGTCGAGGCGATGGCGCGCGCGGGTTTCCTCGGGATTTTTGGCGCGGCGGGTCTCGGGCCGGATCGCGTGGCGAAAGCGGTCGATCGCCTGCAATCGGCGCTGGGCGCTCTTCCCCACGGCTACAACCTGATTCATTCGCCGAACGAGTCGCACCTCGAGGATGCGATCGTCGATTTGTATCTCGCGCGCGGCGTGCGGCTTGTGGAGGCTTCAGCCTTTCTGCAACTCACACCGGCGATCGTGCGCTACCGGTTGCATGGGATTCATCGAGCGCCGGACGGCAGCGTCGTGGTGCCGAATCGCGTGATCGCGAAAGTGTCGCGCGAAGAGATCGCCGAAAAATTCATGTCGCCCGCGCCGGAGAAGATTCTGCGCGGATTGATCGACGCCGGAAAGATCACGGCGGAACAGGCGGAACTCTCCGCACAGATCCCGATGGCGCAGGACGTGACCGCGGAGGCGGACTCCGGCGGGCACACGGATCATCGCCCGGCGATTGCGCTTTTGCCGTCGCTGTGTTCGTTGCGCGATCGCTTGCAGACACAATTCGGTTACGCGCAACGGTTGCGCGTGGGGCTCGGCGGCGGGATCGCTACGCCGGAATCGGTGGCGGCGGCCTTCGCGATGGGGGCGGCGTACGTCGTGACCGGATCGATCAACCAGGCTTGCGTGGAATCAGGCTCCTCGGACATCGTGCGCAAGATGCTGGCTGAGGCACGCCAGGCGGACGTGGCGCGCGCGCCGGCGGCGGACATGTTCGAAATGGGCGTGACGGTGCAGGTGTTGAAACGCGGCACGATGTTCGCCATGCGCGCGGGAAAGCTCCATGAATTGTATCGCGCGTGCGACTCGATGGATGCGATTCCGGCTGCGGAACGCGAGAAACTGGAGAAGACGGTGTTCCGCTTTCCGCTGGACGAGGTCTGGCGACAGACGCGCGAGTTCTTCGCAGAGCGCGACCCGCGGCAAATCGAGCGCGCCGATAAAAATCCGAAGCACAAAATGGCGCTGGTCTTCCGCTGGTATCTCGGGCAGTCGTCGAACTGGGCGAACCGGGGCGTGGCGGATCGCGTGATGGATTATCAGATTTGGTGCGGCCCGGCGATGGGCGCGTTCAACGAGTGGGCCGCCGGGACTTTTCTGGAAGCCCCGGAGAACCGGCGCGCGGCGGATGCGGGCCGGGCCTTGCTTCACGGTGCCGCGGTAGTGCATCGCGCGAACGCATTGCGCACGCAGGGCGTTGATGTGACGCCTGAATGCGCGCGCGTGCGGCCGAAATCGCCAGGGGATGCCACGCGGTATTTTGCTGATGCAGTGCAGGCGAGCGCCGCTAACGGGGGATCGCGATAGTGAGCAGTGATGGAACAAACAGCCGGAAGCCGTTTCCGCCGCTGGCAATCATCGGCATTGGGAGCCTGTTCCCAAAAGCACAGAACGCCGAAGAATTCTGGGCACTGATCAAGAACGGCGCGGATGCGATCACCGAAGTACCTGCGTCCCACTGGCGTCCGGAAGACTATTTCTCAGAGGACAAGAAGAAGCCGGACTTCACCTATGCCAAGCGCGGCGGGTTTCTCGAGCCTTATCCATTTGATCCGTTGAAATTTGGCGTGCCGCCGACGCAGCTTGAGGCGACGGACACGAGCCAGTTGCTCGGCATGGTGGCGGCAGACCAGGCGATGGCGGACGCCGGTTATGACGGCGCAAAACCTTTCGATCGCGATCGCGCCAGTGTAATTCTGGGCGTAACGGGCGCGCTGGAACTGGTCATTCCGCTCGGCGCGCGGCTGGGGCATCCGCTCTGGCGCGCGGCGATGATCGAAGCGGGACTTTCGCCCGCGCAAGCCGGGGACATCGCGCAGCGCATTGGTGAGCGTTATGTACCGTGGCAGGAAAATTCAGTCCCCGGTCTGCTCGGCAACGTCGTCGCGGGGCGTATCTCGAAATATCTGAACACCGGCGGCACGAATTGCGTGGTCGATGCGGCCTGTGCGAGTTCACTCGGCGCACTCGAACTGGCGGCGCTCGAATTGGCGACGGGCAAGGCCGATCTCGCGATCACGGGCGGCGTCGACACCTTTAACGACATCTTCATGTATATGTGTTTCAGCAAAACGCCGGCGCTCTCCCCCACCGGAAACGCGCGGCCCTTCGACGAGAATAGCGACGGCACAATCCTCGGCGAGGGACTGGGCCTCGTGGTGCTCAAACGGCTCGCGGACGCGGAGCGGGACGGCGACAAAATCTACGCCGTGATTCGCGGTGTGGGCTCGTCGAGCGATGGCAAAGGCGAGGCGATCTATGCGCCGAGCGCGCCGGGACAGGTGAAGGCACTGCGCGACGCCTTCGCAAGCGCGGGAATCACGCCGGATGCGCTTGACCTCGTCGAAGCGCATGGCACCGGCACCGCAAAAGGCGATGCGGTGGAGATTGGCGCGCTGTGCGAAGTCTTCGGCGCGACGGGCGACCGTGCGCCGTGGTGTGCAGTCGGATCGATCAAATCGCAGATTGGACACACGAAAGCGGCGGCGGGCGCAGCGGGCCTTATCAAGGCGGCGCTCGCGCTGCATCAAAAGGTGCTGCCGCCAACCATCAACGTCGATCCACCGGCAGAGAGCGTCGCGCCGGGCGCTTCTCCGCTTTATGTGAACACGCTCAAACGGCCGTGGCTGCCGCGCACAGGCCGTCCGCGGCGCGCGGGCGTCAGTTCTTTCGGGTTCGGCGGGAGCAATTTCCATGTCGTGCTCGAAGAGTACGGTTCCAAAAAAATCTCGCCCGATTGGGATGGGAATATCCAGATCGTCGCATACTCCGGCGCGAACGCTGCCGAGATCACAACGAAACTCGACGCGATTGCGGCGACGGCTGACTGGAAGCCGTTACGGGAGGCGGCGCACACAGCGCGTCAACATTTCGATTCCAACGCAGCGCGGCGGCTGGTGTTTGTCCTGGAGCGCGGGAAGACAGACATCGCAAAGACGATTGCGGCGATTCGGAGTCAGGTACAGAAGCAGCCGGATGCTGCATGGTCGCTGCCGGATGGCGCATGTTACGGAGCTGGAGCGCCGGAAGGCGACTTGGCGGTCGTTTTTCCAGGGCAAGGCGCGCAGTACCCCGGGATGTTGCGCGATCTCGCTTGTGCGTTCCCCGAAATGATCGAATCGCTCTCCGCGGCGAACGAGGAGCTGGGCGAAAACGCACGCGGCGAGCGCTTGTCGGACTTTATTTACCCGCACCCTGCCTTCGACGACGCGGCGCGGATGGCCCAAGAAACCGCGTTGCGCGCGACTTCCATCGCGCAGCCGGCATTAGGCGCGATGAGCCTGGGCGCGCATAGCGTGTTGCGGCGATTCAGCGTGACGGCGCGGGCCTACGCGGGACACAGCTACGGCGAGCTGGCGGCGCTGAGCGCGGCGGGCGTGTACGGCGAAGATGCACTCGCGCGCGTGTCGCGGCGGCGCGGCGAACTGATGGAATCCGGCACCAGCGAACGCGGCACGATGCTGGCCGTGCGTGCGCCGCTCGCGCAGATCGAAGAAGCGCTTCAGCCCAGCGGCATCGAAATCACATTTGCGAATAAAAACACTCCCGATCAGACAGTGCTCTCAGGCTCGGCGCAGGCGATCGCGCGTGCGACAGAGATCCTCGGCCAGAAAAAGATTCAAGTGACGCCGCTGAATGTTGCGGCGGCGTTTCACAGCCCACTCGTGGCGAATGCTGCCGGACCCTTCAGCGAGACGCTTGCCAGGATTCAATTCAACACTGCACAAGTCCCGGTTTTCGCCAACACCACGGCGCAAGTTTATCCGTCGGACGCGAACGCAGCGCGCGATCTGCTCGCGAATCAATTAGCGCGGCCGGTGGAATTCGTGCGCGAGGTCGAGGCGATGTATGCCGCCGGTGTGCGAACCTTTGTCGAAACAGGGCCGGGCGCGCGCTTGACTGCGATGATCGGACAGATACTCGCCGGCAAACCGCATACGGCGATTTCCCTGGACGCCTCTACCGGGAAACGGGACGGCTTGGTCGATCTAGCGCGCGTGCTGGCGGCGATTGCGGCGGAAGGCCGCGCATGTGATTTGCGCGCGTGGGACGGCGAACACGTACCCGCCGCAACGACGGCGGACCCGGCGCGCCGGATGATCGTGCCGATTTGCGGCGCGAACTATCGGTCGGAGCAATCGAAACCCAAAATGAGGCCGCCAGTGGTGAGTGTGGAGTCGAAGAGCATTGCGATCGCGCCCCATGTAGAGCCAAGGCCACGCGGGCAGGACGCTCGCACCACGGCACCAACGGCGGCACCGATCACGGCTGAAGGCCCTCTTGCAGAATTGTTCAGGCAGACACAGTCGAGTCTGGTCGCGCTGCAGCAAATGCAGGAACAAACCGCTCGGTTGCATGCACAGTATTTGCAGGGACAGGAAACAACGACGCGCGCGTTCCAGCAATTGGTCGAGCAGCAGGAACGGCTGTTCGCGCAGATGACCGGCGGTGCGGCGGAACCGATGCCGCGGACGACATTGATGCCGGACTCTTTTGCGCCTGCGGCGGCAGCGCCTCCCGCGATCGAACCTGCACCGGAACCCCGGCGCACCGATGTCTCCGAAATCCTCTTACAAGTGGTCTCGGAAAAAACCGGATATCCCCGCGAAATGCTGGAGCCGGAGATGGCACTGGACGCGGACCTCGGCATCGACTCTATCAAGCTCGTCGAAATCCTCAGCGCGCTGCAG
>SXGT01810794.1_pt1 | contig 18095 bp, 11 predicted proteins | sample 3176221 | NCBI WGS metagenome assembly SXGT01 (sample SAMN11356862, study PRJNA531348) | freshwater metagenome | isolation source: freshwater sample F1-120 | place: China: Fuxian Lake, Yuxi | collected 2017-12-25
CGGGTAGGTGCCCTCCTGCTCGATAGGGGTCTGGGTGGCGAAGACCAGGCACGGCTCTGGGAGCCGATGCGTCTGCCCCGCGGCGGTGACCTCGTGCTCCTGCATGGCTTGCAGCAGCGCGGCCTGAGTCTTTGGCGGCGTGCGGTTCACCTCGTCGGCGAGCAGGACGTGGGTGAAGATCGGTCCCGACAGGAACCTGAAGGAGCGCCGTCCGGTGGCCGGGTCCACGTCGAGGACCTCGGTGCCGGTGATGTCCGCCGGCATGAGGTCTGGCGTGAACTGGATGCGCTTGTAGGTGAGCGCCAGTGACTCGGCCAGGGTGGCGATCAGCCGGGTCTTAGCGAGCCCGGGCACCCCGATGAAGAGGCAATGCCCTCGCGCGAACAGCGCGATGAGCATGAGCCGGATGACCTCTTCCTGACCGACGATCCGGCGGGCCAACTGGGCCTCGAGCGCTTCACGAGCCGCGCGAACGCGGCCCACGATCTCGAAGGCCTCGGCCGCCGTGGTGGGGGACTCGAGACTCACACGACGCTCCGCGAAAGACAACCTGGGGGAGTCTGGGCCGGAATCCCGGTCAGAGCTGATGCTCCAGGGGCTTGAACACAGGTCCCGGGACGTCACGCTTGGGAGGGCGACGCCCGAGGGCGGATCCGGGTCCCCGCGGGACCCGGACCCTCGGATCACTGACGGCACTTCTCGTTCTTGGTCGGATCGAGCTTGAGCACGATGAACTGCACGCGGCGGTTCTGGTCGTAGTACTCGGGACCGCTCTTGCCTTCCTCGAACGGCTTGTCGGGACCGTAACCGGTGCCCTGGAGCCGCTCAGCCGGCACGCCCTTCTTGGTGAGGTACTCCGCCACGCTCTTGGCGCGCTTGTCGGAGAGCTTCAGGTTCATCTTCCGGGCGCCACGCATGTCCGTGTGGCCCTGAACCTCCGTCACCTCCGCCTCCGGGTGCTCGAGGATCGTGCTGGCCACGGCGTCGAGGAGCTTGAACGACTTGGGTTCGATCTTCGCCGAGCCGGTCTTGAAGTAGACCTTGTCGTCGATGATGAACTCCTTGCAGGTGAAGAGGATGTCGGGGCAGCCGTCTTCGTCGTTGTAGCCGTTGTAGTTCTCGGCGTCGTTCGGACACTTGTCATCCGCGTCGAGCTTCTTGTCGTTGTCGTTGTCGGGCTCGGGGCAGCCGTCGCCGTCCTGCCACTGGTCCACGTCTTCCGTGTCGACCGGGCACTTGTCGGCCGGGTCGAGCACGCCGTCCTGGTCGTTGTCGAGCTCGGGGCAACCGTCGCCGTCCTGGTAGTTGTCGCGGTCTTCCGGCTCGTTCTTGCACTGGTCGTTCGGGTCGAGGATGCCGTCCTCGTCGTTGTCGAGCTCGGGGCAGCCGTCGCCGTCCTTCCACTGATCGAAGTCTTCAGGCTCGTTGGCGCACTCGTCCGAGGTATCGAGGATGCCGTCGCCGTCGTTGTCGGGCTCGGGGCAGCCGTCCTCGTCGCGATACCGATCCATGTCCTCGCGCTCGTCGGGGCACTGGTCGACGTCGTCTTCGACGCCGTCACCGTCACGGTCGAGGATCTCGCTGGCGAACGCCACCTGCAGGAAGCCCCGGTGGTTCGCGACGCCGCGACCGGACGTGAGGCCCTTGCCGTAGCCGAGCGTGGTGTACACGCGCCAGATGCGCAGCCGGTAAGCGGCGTCGATCTCGAGGCCGGTGGAGTTCTGGTCCTGGAAGAACTCGGTGAAGGGCGTGATGGACCAGACATCGAAGGCCAGGAAGTGCTGCTGCTTGAACAGGTTGAACTCGAGGCCCGTGGACGCGTTGAACTCCATTCCCTGCTGGACCACCTTCGCGTCCGAGATGTCGCGGATCGTGGCGCCAAGGTTGAGCGCCCAGTCGACGACTTCGCTGTCGACGCCAAAGGCGATCGTGGGGCGGAACGCGCCCCAGCCCTTCTCTCCCGTGAACTTGGAGCCGGTGAGGCGCCCGGTGGGGGCGACGTAGGATAGGAGCAGACCCACCGACCCGCCGCCTCGCCGCCAGTAGGCGAACCGGGGCGTGATCACGATGTCGCCGAGGCCCCCTGACTGCAGCGCCTCGTTCGTGACGGGATCCACGCCCTTCTGCCACGCGAGCATCGGCAGCAAGAGGTCGAGCTCGAACCAGTTGGTGAACGCCATCGCGAAGCCGATGTCGAGCCCGAGACGCGCCTCCACCACCTTCTTGGTCACGACGCCGCTGTCGACGCCGCTGCGGAGCACCAGGGGCTCGTGCTCGTAGTCGAAGCCGAGGACGACCGTGAAGTCGAACGGCGGCTCCAGCTCGGCGCTCTCCGTGAGGATGATGCCCTTGTGGTTACCGGCGAAGCGGAAGGGGTTGTAGTTCGCGTCCTCGGCGCGCGCGACCGGCGCGGCCACAACCACTAGCGCCAGGAGCGACGCCATCCGGTAGCGACGAAAAAGGCACCCCGCGATCAGGGCCAGCACCAGCAACGCGGCGCCCCCCGAGCTGCGGCCGCTCGGGCCGCCACTGCAGTGGAAGAGCTGCGAGCCGCCCGCAATCACGGCGTCATCCGAGGGGTCGTTGGGGTCGAGCTCGTCGGCGTCGCGGAAACCATCCTTGTTCTGGTCCTCGATTCCGTCCTCGATGCCGCCACCGTCCGTGTCGCTGAGCGTGGGGTTGGTGGTGGTCTGCGGGTCCTTGTCGTGGATGAAGGCCTTGCCCCGGTCGCCACAGCCCACGGTCTTGTCGGTGTCGTTGCCGGCCTGCTGGTTCTGCACGCCCGTCTCGAGGCCGTCCGGCAGCCCGTCGCCATCGGTGTCGCACTCGGTGGGGAGCGTGCCCGCCGTTACCTCGTCCCCGTCTTTCAGTCCGTCGTCGTCGCTGTCTGCGTCGAGCGGGTTCGACCCGTTGGACGCCTCGGCGGCCGCGTCGAGGCCATCGCCGTCGTCGTCATCGTCACAGGCGTCGCCCACATCATCTCGGTCGTGGTCGGGCTGCGCCGGCGCGGCGCCCGCAACGGGCTCCAACGGGTTGGCGATCGTGATGCAGTTGTCTCCGTACGGCGCGGTCCACCCGGAGATCTCGGAGTACTTGCAGTCGCCCTCCTTGCCGTCGAAGACGCCGTCGCCGTCGCCGTCTTCGCAACAGGCGGCCTGACCCGACGTCTGCCAGGTCTTGTCGAGCGGACACGGGTCCGTGGCGTCTGGGGCGTTGTCGCCGTCGTCGTCGTCGTCGCACGCGTCGCCGATGCCGTCCTGATCGAGGTCCGGCTGGGTCTTCACCCCGCCGACCTCCACGACGTTCGCGATCTTCGGGCAGTTGTCTAGGTGGTCCATCACGCCATCGCCGTCGAAGTCCGAGACCGCCACGGGGATGTCGGTGGCGTCGTTGTTGCCGGGCAAGTCATCGGAGTCGGTGGGCACCGGATCGATGAACTCGGCCTCGAACTGGGCCTGATTCGTGAGCTTCTCGCCGCCGGCGGCCCAGGCGTAGCTGAGGCTGAGGCGTGCGTCGAAGTAGACCTTCACGGTCTCGCCGATCTGGAGCGGCTCGAGGGTGACGGTGACCACGTTGTTGGTGACGGAGGCCGGCATCTTGCCGGTCTTGGACCCGCTGGTGGCGTGGCCGCTGTAGATCGCGAACGCGGTGCCGGCCTCGCCCTGCCATCCGGCGAACTGGAGCGCCGGGTGGAGCGCGTCGACCACCTTGAAGCTGTTGGCGATCGAGCTGCCCTCGTTGGTGGCCGTCATGGCGAAGGTGACGAGCTCGCCGGGGTTGGGCTGGTCGTCGCCGTTCTCATCGTGATCGAAGGTGTCGCCGTCTACGGTCCCGCTCTGAAGGACGTCCTTGGACGCTCCGACCAGCGTGGGAGCGAACACGTCGAAGCCGAGGATGAGCACTGCCACGCCGATGCCGTCGTTGGCATAGTTGTCGATACACGAGTACTTCGCGCAGGTGGTGGTGCCCGGGTTCTGCTGCTTGCACGCGCACTGGTGGTTCGCGAGGCAGTTGTTCTGAGTGTCGGGCGCCACGCAGCTCTCGCCCGGGTACTCAGTGACCGAGGCGATGTTGGGCGTGTGCACGGTGACCTTGGCGCGGGTGCGCGAGGAGGGCACGTCGAGCTCGTAGCTCTCGATGTCGACGCCAGCGCCCGCGGTGCCGTTGAACGGATCCTCCCACAGCGGATTGAGGTCGCTCGAGAGTTCGTCCGGCTGGTCGAGGCTGATGTCGGTTCCCCACGCCAGGGTCACCTTCTCGCCGGGGTTGTCGCGCTTCGCATTGTCGGGGTCGAGCGGGCTCGGCACCACGTTGTCGTCGTCGCCTTCCACCACGTAGTACGACAGCGTGCCAGCGTTGCCGTTCTTGGCTGGCGTCTTCAGGTTGGCCAGGTCGAAGTCGAAGGTCTGGGCGATGAACGCCTCCATTCCGTCGTAGAGGAAGATGGAGCGCGTCTGCTCACCGTGTTCGTAGATGAACACCAGCGAGTAGGACGCGTGCGAGATGGTGCTCTGCCCGAACGTGCAGGTCTGCGTGGTCTTGTTGCACTCGCAGATCGTGTTGCCCTGCGAGTCCTTGCATGAGGTGATCTCCTTCTTGGCCGCCTGCGACGCCGCCTTGAAGCACGCCTCGTCCGTGGTGCACTGCTGGCCGCCCGGCAGGATCACGGAGTCGACGCCAGAGACGTCGTACTGCCCGTAGACCGCGTCGCCCGCGTTCAGGAAGCCCGTAATGTCGGCCCGGCACGCGTAGAACTGCTTCGAGATGGAGCCGGTGCGGTTGTCCGAGTCCGTGTAGCACTTGTCTGCGATGACCTCGGCAAAGCCGAGCCCGGGGACGCGGAGCTCGACCCGGTCGTCGGGTGTCTCGCGAGCGCCGGACCAATAGAGGAAGGACGCGATCACCTTGGCACCCACTGGCACCGTGGCGTCATCACCCCCGAGGGTGACGCTGGCCGACGGCAGAAGCGTGGTGGCGATGTTGTTCTCCTTCTCCGTCAGGGTCGTGCCGACCGCGTGGTAGAAGCCCTTGATGTCCCACCGCTGGAAGCAGCCGACGCCGCTCTCGTGACTGTCGTCGCAGCCGGCCGAACGGGCGGGTGCGGCGCCGAGCGCCGCCGACGTGAGAGCCAACGCGGCAAGTCCATTCCTCAAAGACACCATCGCTCGAATTCCTCCGGGGTCGGCCCGTAGGCAACCCAATCGTTTAATGCGCCAATGGCGCATTGCGCCAGGGCCACGGGGCACCAAGGCCGCAGGGTACCGAGGGCGCAGGGCGCCAAGGTATCATGACTGCTCACGATTTCGCCAGAGTTTTGTGTCCCTCGGGCCGTGGAGGCGACGGGCAGGGGCCGGCAAAGGCAGCGGGCAGAGGCCGGTAGAGGCGGCGTTTCCCGGGCGCCCCGTCCCTGCTACGCTCGCCCGGCATCACCTTCGGGAGTCCCAATGCGCGCCCTCCTTGCCCTGTTGTTCCTCGCTGGCTGCGCCCAAGAGCTGGCCGACATCGACCGCACTCAGCCCAACCGGATCCGGAAGGCGTTGTTCGAGGGCGAGTGGTACCTCGCTCGAACGGTCATCGATGTGCCCTACACCACGGAGTTCACATTTACCGGAGAGTCGTCCGAGCTCGAGCGAGTTCGGTGGGAGGTGCAGCGCGACCTCCTGGTGGCTTATCGCGTCTACGACCGGGTCGAGGGCACGGACCGGGCGGTCACGTACACGGACGCGCCTTACCAGGGCGCGCCGATCGTCGCGTACCGCATCCAATCACACTTCGACATCGTCCGAGACTACAACGCACAGACGGGCGAACAGACCAACGTCCTCCTGGAGAACACCGAGGATCGGCCGTGGTACGAGCGCGACTACATGCGCGTGGACTGGTCACAGAACGTGCTGCCCAGCCTCACGTTCCTGCTCAACTGGGAGGGGCCGGTCTACACGGTAGAGGCGCCGATGAGCTACGTGGTGGAGGACCCCGATCACCCGCACCGCATGGTGCTCGGCCAGCGGACGGCAGACGGCTGGAAGGACGTGAGGACTGACGCGGAGATCGCAGCGCTGGAGCACGCCGAGTACCTCGAGACCACGGTCCGCGTGGCGGTGGAGCCCCAGTTCGTGGACATCGAGGACTGGTACGGCACCCTCTACCACGACCCCGCCTGCTGGTATTACCCGAACGCGGACTGCGAGCACCAGAATGTGCTCGTCAGAATGAGCTTCACGAAAGTCCCGGAGACCTCTTCGTACACACCGCTCGAGTACCCCGACAACGCGATCGCACGGGACGCCGAGGGCAAGGTGGTGCGGGTGTTGAAGGACGACGAGGGCAACGTGGTGCCCGACGAGAACGGCGATGTAGTGCGCCACGATTACTTCGACAAGTTCGGCTTCTTCCGCACGGAGAGGCGCGGGTATGACCCGGCCTACGGCGAAACCGAGTCAGGCCGTGTGTACCTCATCAACCGGCACAACCTGTACGGACCGGACGGCGCGCCGCGCCCGATCATCTACTACAAGAACGCCGACTTCCCAGACTGGCTGGACGACGCCGCGGCCGACATCGCCGACGCCTACGACGCCATCTTCAAGGAGGCGGTGTCGGGCCGGGGGAAGACGCCGCCGGAGCGCATGTTCGAGATCCGGGAGAACTCCGGGCAGCGCATCGGCGACATGCGCTACAACTTCCTGTTCTACGTGCCACGCCCCACCCGCGCGGGCCTCCTCGGATATGGCCCGTCCACCTGCGATCCGCTCACGGGAGAGATCGTGAGCGCGGCGGCATTCGTGTACGGAGGCCCCCTGGAGGAGTACGCCGGGCGCGGCCGGCAGATCGTGCAGCTGCTCACTGGGCAGCTCACGCCCGAGGAGGTGGGGCTCGGAGCCGACGCCCAGGCCGCGCTGGCGGGAGGCCCCAAAGGGACACCTGCCACGCGTGAATCACTCGAGGCGTTCGTGAAGAAGCACGTGGACTCGCCCAGGGGCAAGGCGGTGAAGAAGGCCGGGAAGGACGCGGTCAAGCGCTCCTCGGGCCTCTTTCAGTCGAGGCTCGCACAGGTCGCGGGCAGCCCGTTCGAGGCGCTGCTCACGAACGACGAAGTGAAGCTCATGAAGGGGAAGCGCGTGGTGGGTCCCGGCGACTCCCTCTCCCCGGCCATGTTGGCCCAGGTTTCGCCGGTGTCTTGGCTGTCGCGCGGCGCGCGAAAGTCCGAGCGCGAGCGGGAGCTGCGGATGGCTCTTCGCGCGATGGATCGCGCCACGTTCTCCGACGACGCCGTGATGGGGCTCGCCCAAGAGCTGGCCAAGGAGGGGCTGGACGACGCGGAGGTGCTGCGGCGCATCCAAATTGCGGTGGCCAAGTCCACGGCCGAGCACGAGATCGGCCACACCCTCGGTCTTCGGCACAACTTCGCTGGTAGCGCCGACGCGCTGAATTTTCCGCGGCCCTTCTGGGATCTCCACGGCGGCGAGGCTGCCTTCCCACCGAAGGAGCGGACCGAAGCACAGATCCTGGGCCGTATGGACGAGCACCGATACAGCTCGATCATGGAGTACGCAGGCCGCTTCAACGCCGACATCCAGGGGCTGGGCCACTACGACCGGGCGGCCCTGCTGTTCGGTTACGGCGGGCTCGTAGAGGTCTTCGATGCGCCTCCGGTAGACCCGCTGGCGGACGCGTTCCTCGATGTGTACGACCTCCGCTTCGCGCTGCAGGAGCACCGCCACTACAGCGCGCTGCCCGACTCTCTCGGCGGAATCGACGCCATGTACGCCCGCAAGCTCGTGCCCTACGAGGATGTTCAGGCGCAGGCCGTGGGCGCCGCTCCGTATCAGCACTGGGAGGTGCCCTACCGGTTCTGCTCGGACGAGTACGAGGGCGCCCGTTGGGACTGCGCCGTGTACGACGCCGGGATGGACCCGTACGAGATAGTCACCGACGCCGTCGATCGGTACTTCGGGTACTACTTCCTCCAGGCGTTCAAGGGTGACCGCGCGGACTTCGACCCCTGGTACTACGACGGCGACATGTGGGACCGGTACTTCCGGCACATGCTCACCCAGTACCAGTTCTGGGCGTTCGACCGGTACGACGCGGAGGACTTCTGGGAGGTCCTTCGTGAGGACCCGGGGTACTTCGAGATCGAGGACGTGGCCTGGAGCCTGGCGCGCGACGGCGGCGCGCCGGCAACGGCCGCAACGCAGGCGGCGCTTCGGTTCCTGGTTCAGGTACTGGCGCAGCCGCAGCCCGGCGGCTACGCCTACGACCCCGACAACGACCTCTACTGGCGCTTTACCTCGGACGCGTCGCTCTACGACACCTGCACGGGCGGCGTGAAGGAGAAGGACGATCCGTCGGTGGACTGCCTCGACCTCAATGTGGCCCCAGGAGTGGGCCGGTACAGCTTCACCAGCTACGACCCCGCCGACGGCTACTACTTCTACGAGCGCCCGAAGTGGGTCGGTGCCTTCACGGACAAGATCCTGGCGCTTCAGGTGCTCGCCGATCCCGAGGTCAGCTTCATCGGCGTCAACACGAGCGAAGACATCCAGGGTTATGCGCTGGGCTTCTGGCTCTATTTCCCCGACGTCCTGACACGGCTCTCGGGCGGGATAATCAATGATCGGGTGGCGCAGTTCGCCGGCGCCACGGTAGACGGTGAGTACGTACCCCCCGATCCCTTCGCTCCCAACACCAACCCCGAGGCCGTGACCGTAGACCCCGACACGTGGTCCACCGTGCAGTACTACGCGATGTGGCTCGGCATGGCCGGCTATCCGCTGGGCTTCGACAACACGTTCAACGATCTCATGCACGTCTGGTACGACGGCTCAGGCGATGGGCAGGCCGTACCGGATCTCAACGACCCCTCGGTGGCCACCTGGTACGACCCCACCACGCAGCGGACCTATCGCGCCGTGAAGCACCCCGACTCCGCGCTCTACAGCGTGGGCTTCGAGATGGTGAAGCGCGCCGCCGAGCTCGAGGCGCAGGCCGAGGCCGCGGATCCGGCGGATCGGCCGTACTACGAGAGCCTCGTGCGGTACCACCGGGAGCTGATCGATCTCACGGTCGGCATGTGGAATGTCTACTCGAAGCTGATCTTCTGAGCGGACGCGGAGGCTGACAGGGCGACTCCACGTCCCGGCCTCCGACGAGAACGCGGCCCCGCACCGGCTCCGAGGGGCGTCAGCTCCTTGACGCACGCCACCGCGGTGACACCTCCCGCTCCCCACCCCCCAGGCAAGAAGGGGCTCCCCGCGGCAGCTTTTGCCGACCGGCCCCCCTGGCACGCCCTGTGCTCAGTCCCCTCCCAGCGGCCCACCGAGGGCTGCGTTCCGGGAGGAGACGACGATGGGCTTCGGACAACTCGAGCGATGGATTGCTGGCGCCGCGACCGCCGCATGCCTCTCGCTTCCGGCGCGAGCCGAGTCCGCTGCCGATTCGATGGACGAGCTGTCCTACCTGGTCTTCCCCCGCTCGCTCGGCTTCGACCGCCCCGCGTTCAGCACGGACCCGCTCCGCGGAACCGTGACCGTGACCTTCAAGGCCATGCCGAAGAACTTCGAGGCGCTCCTCGCGCCGCAGGTCGCGACCGACCGGAAACGACGGTTCTTCAAGGGCTTCCGCCCGGCGATGGACGGCGGACGACTGGTGGGGCTGTCGGTGGACGTAGCGCTCCCGGCGTTCGAGATCGCGGTCTACAAGAAGGCGAGCCCTTCGCGATGGGTGATGCGCATTGGCGCCCCTCGCATGGCGGCGGAGGCTGGCGCCCTGCCCGTCCCCGTCCTGCCCTACGCCGACCTGGTCGACGTTGACGCCGCGGGGCGGGCCGAGCTCGCCGCTGCCGAGCGCGCCCTAGAGGCCGGTCTGGCTCAGGGATCCAATACGAGTCGGATCGTGACCACGGCCGACGCCTGTGGGGTCTTCCAGGCGCTCACGGGCAACCCCTCCATCGACCCGGACGTGGCGGCCTTCGCCACCCTGCGGGCGGCCGACTGCGCCTGGGGCGCCGAGCAATTCGAGGAGGCCCTGGCGCTCCTCGGCTCGAAGCGCTTCGCGGCGACCGAGGTGGCGCTGCGCCTCGCTCAGGCCCGCAAGGACGAGCTCACGGGCGCGAGCACCGGCGCGCCGCAGCCGTATGGCGGTCCCTCGGGCAAGCCAGAGGACGTCGCCAAGGGGGCGGATACCCATCCCGCGCTCGCCGGCACGCCCGCCACCGAACTCCACTTCCGCGCCGCTCGTGCCTACCTGGCGTCGGGTAATCCAGCAGCTGCGTTGGCCCAGCTGGACGCGCTCGCGCTCCGCGAGCCGGGCAACACCGCCGTGCAGGCAGTGGCGGCGCGCGCGACGCTGCGCCGTCGGGTCATGGAGGAGGCCGCCGTCGAGGGTCGCTGGGTCGATCTGGCCGCGCAGCACCGGGCACTCACCCTCCCGATCGAGCAACGACCCGTCGACCTCGAGCTGCTGGCGGCCCGTGCACACCGCGAGATCGGGCTCCCGCTCGACGCGGCTCGGATCTACCTCGCGCTGGTCCAGGGGGCAGCCTTCGCGGGGACCGCGGTCACGGAGGCCGAGGTCATGACTGCGCTCGCCGAGACCTATCTCGAGGCCAACGACACCCTGCGCGCAGAGGTCGCGATCCGATACCTGGACGAGCGGCGCGCCGTGCGCCCGTCGACCCTCGCCCGCCTCCACTCGCGCCTCGCGCTCGCCATCGGCAAGGCGAGAGATCTCGGGACCTCCACCGCGCGCATGTCGCCGGCCCTCGCGGAGACTCCGGCGCTCGGGTCCGAGACTGACGGCGATGTCTCGGTCCTCGCTCGGGCGACCACCGTGGCCCTTGAGGTCGAGGGCGTGGCCGCGGCGCGGCGCCTCCTGGCGCCCCACGCCGTCACGGTATCGACGATGAACTCCCTGAGCCGAATCGCCCGCGACCTCGCGGCCGCCGCTCAGGACTGCGAGGCGCTCAGCGTGTTCGCGGCCCCGCTCGAGCTGGCGCCTGCCGAGGACCTGCTGCTCGCCGGGCTCTGCCGCCTCGGCCGCGGCGAGCTGGACGAAGCCCTGGTGCTGGTCGAGGCGGCGCAGGTGTACGCCTCCGACGAGCTCGCTTCGGCCGAGAACGCGCGCCTCCTCGAGGCCGTCCGCGAGCAAGCCCGTTTCTGGCTGGAGGCGGCGCCGGCGCCGGCTCCCGTGACCCCCGTGTCCGCCGGCCATGCCGCCAGCGCCGCCGGCCACGCAGCCCTCCCAAATCAGCACATGAAGCTCGCCAGCGCGGGTTTCTAGTGAGTTCTCCGAGGAGCTACCCCATGTCCTTCTTCGATGGCCAGCCCGACCTCCTGCTCGTCTCCCGCGTTCCCGTGATGCAGCGCGTCCTCGCGATGGTCGAGGGCGTGGCCGCGGCGCCCACGTCAGTGCTCCTGACGGGCGAGTCGGGCACAGGCAAGGACGTCATCGCGGAGGCCTTGCACCGTCTCTCGGACCGGCGCCAGCGGCCCTTCGTTGCGGTGAACTGCGCAGCGATCCCCGCCACTCTGATCGAGAGCGAGCTCTTCGGTCACGAGAAGGGCGCCTTCAGCGGGGCCATCGAGCGCAAGGTGGGTGTGTTCGAGCGCTCGAACGGCGGCACGCTGTTCCTCGACGAGATTGGCGAACTGCCGCTCGAGCTTCAGGCCAAGATCCTTCGCGTCATCCAGGACCGCACCGTGACGCGCCTCGGGGGGACCCACGGGATCGTCCTGGACGTCCGCCTCGTCGCGGCGACCAATCGCGACCTAGGGCGCATGGTTGCGACCGGTCAGTTCCGGCAGGACCTGTTCTACCGCCTGAATGTGTTCCCGATCGCCCTGCCGCCCCTGCGGGTCCGCAAGGACGACCTCCCGGCGCTGGCCCAGACGCTCCTGGTCCGCCTCGCGCGGCGCCATGGACGCGGCCCTGTGGCCCTGGAAGCGCGAGCGCTAGCGCGCCTGTCGCAGCACGACTTCCCGGGCAACATCCGGGAGCTCCAGAACGTGCTCGAGCGCGCCCTGGTCCTGGGTGGCGCCGGCGGGCGCCGCGGGGGGCTCATCACCGAGGATCTGCTGGTGTTCGACGACGCTCCGCTCCCGGCGGGCCGACGTGAGCGCCGCCCGGAGCAGCTCTGGGGAGTGGAGCCGGCTAGCGCCGAAGAGGTGGCGCCGCTCACTGGATTCCACGGCCGGACGCTGTCGGACATCGAGCGCGAGGTGATCCTCACCACGCTCGAGCGGCAAGAGGGCAACCGGACGCGGACGAGCGACCTCCTCGGGATCAGCATCCGGACATTGCGGAATCGGCTGCGCGAGTATCGCGAGCTCGGCTTCGCGGTGGCAGACGCTCCGTTCGGCGTAGCGGCCTGAGCCATGATTAACTTTGATAACACCACCCGAATGTTGGAGGCCAGCCTCACGCTGCGGGCGCGGCGCCAGGACCTCCTCGTCTCGAACCTGGTCAACGCTGACACGCCGAACTATCGCCCGAAGGACCTGACCTTCGAGGGTGTCCTGGCGAATGTGTCTGATGAGGACCTGCGGAGCACCTCGACCCGAGCGCTCATCGAAGACAACGAGGACGTGTACGTGAACCAAACGCCCGCCGACTCCCTCGACGGCAACGGCGTGAATCGCGACGTCGAGATCGGGAAGGCCGCAGACAACCTCCAGCGCTTCGGCGTGGGGCTGGAGCTGGTCAGGCGGAAGATGGGGCTCATTCGTTACGCGATGTCGAGCTCGGACGCGGGCGGCTGATCCTGGAACTCTCGGCCGCTGCCGTCATGGGCAGGGGCTTACTGGAGGCGAACATGCTTCGTGCGATGGAAATACTGGGACAGGGGATGGGCGTGCAGCGCCAGCGCCTCGAGATCGCGAGCACAAACCTCGCGAACGCCCACACCACCCGAACGGCCGACGGCGGCGCCTACCGCCGCAAGGAGCTGGTGGTGGCGTCGTCGCCTCTGGAGCTCCGGGATGGCTTCTCTCGCACGCTGGAGGGTGTTCGGGTCTCGAACGTGGCCCAGGATCCCACGCCGCAGCCCCGCGTGTTCGACCCCGGCCACCCGGACGCCGACGCGGACGGCATGGTGACGATGCCCAACGTCGAGGTGGTCGAGGAGATGGTGGACATCACCAGCGCCACGCGCTCGTTCGAGGCGAATGTGACGGCGTTCGAGGCCCTGAAGCAGATGGTGAACAAATCCATGGAGCTCGGGAGATAAACCATGAGCGTCGTACTCGCCAACCCGTCGCTCCCCGCCGGACTCCCCCCGGAGCTCCGCGCCCTCCAGGGGCAGCTCGGCCCGCAAGCCTCACCGCTCGAGGGCCAGCTCCCCGGCGTGTTCGGCGCGGCGCTCGAGGGCGCCATCGCACGGGCCGAGGGCCCGATACAAAACCCGGCGGACGCGCTGGTCAGCCGCATGCAGCGCGGCGTCGACGCGGTCAACGCCGACCTCGAGGCGGGTGACAACGCGGCCCAGGCCTTCGTTCGTGGCGAAGAAATCGCCGTCCACGAGGTCATGTTGGCCATGACGAAGGCCGATACGTCGTTTCGACTCATGACCACGATCGGCCGCAAGGTCATCGAGGCCTATCAAGACGTCTCCCGGATGCAGCTCTGAGCCCTGAGTTAGAGAGGACGGCACACCATGCGAGAGACCTTCGATAGAGCCCTCACCGAGCTGCGTGCGCTGGTTGGACGACTGTCCACGGCGCAGCGCGTGACGTACGCGGCGGTGCTCGCGGCCGTCGTGGGCGGCCTCGCGTGGGTCATCGTGACCGGGAGTCAGGAGCGTTGGGCCAAGGCCGGCACGCTGCGGAGCCCCGACGAGGCCAAGGCCGCCATCAAAGCGCTCGAAGAGCACAAGATCCCGGTTCGCCTCTCGGCCGGGGAGTCCGTGGAGGTCCCGGAGGAGAAGGTCGGCGAGGCGCGGATGCTGCTCATGGCCTTCGCCGACGACACGGGCGCCTCGGTCGGCATGGAGCTGCTCGACAAGGGCGGCTATGGCGACTCCCACTGGAAGGAGCAGGTGAACTACCTCCGGGCGCTCGAGGGCGAGCTCTCGCGGACAATCCGCACAATCGACGCGGTCCGTGGCGCACGCGTACACCTCGCGATCCCGCAGAAGACCGTGTTCCTTCGCGAGGAGAAGAAGCCCACGGCCTCGGTGACGTTGACGCTCGCGCCTGGAGCGGAGCTCGACAAGAAGCAGGTGCGTGCGGTGCAGGGCCTGGTCGCGAACGCGGTGCCGGAGCTCTCGAAAGACGCCGTCGCCGTGGTGGACGCGCAGGGGACGCTGCTCTCGAAGAGCGACGAGGACGGCATGGGCGAGAGCGCGTTCGAGCTCGAGGCCCGTGTGGAGCGCGACGCGGAGAATCGCCTCCTGGCCATGCTCGAGCGCATCGTTGGCGTCGGGAAGGCCCGGGTTCAGGTCGCCGCCGAGCTCGACCACTCGCAGGTCACGGAGAACTCCACCGAGCTCAATCCGGACGGCCAGGTCGTGAAGACCGAGGACACGTCCGAGGAGAGCTCGCTCACGGAGGACGCTGCGGCGGAGGGCCTCGTGGGCCAGACGGGCAATGACCCGGCGCGGGCCGCATCGGGCGCCTCGAAGCCGAAGTCGCAGAAGACGAAGAAGCGCGAGCAGCGGGAGTACGAGAACGCCGTGACGAAGCGGACCACGGTCAAGGGCGGCGCACGCGTGAAGCAGCTGGCCGTGAGCGTGGTGGTCGACGGCGTGTGGAAGGCCACCGACGGCGGCGAGGAGGTGTGGACCGCACGCGACCCCGCCGAGCTGGCCGCGATCGAGACGGCGGTCCGGGTCGGTTCCGGGATCGACGACACCCGGGGCGACAAGATCTCGGTGGTCTGCCTCGCCTTCGAGGAGCTGCCCGCCGCAGAGCCCGCCCCGGCACCGCCGATGCAGCCCTGGGCCGTGGACCTCATCCGCTGGGGCATCATGGCGGCGCTGGTGCTGGTGCTCATCTTCGCGGTGCTGCGCCCGTCCCTCGCGCTCATGAAGGAGAACGCGGCCACGCGGGCGCTCACTGCGGGCCCCATGCTCGCGCTCGCGGAGGGCCTCCCGATCGAGGCGGGCCTCCTCGACGCCCCAAAGACGGAGAACTCCAAAGACATCCCAGGCGCCGAAGTGGACGCCGAGGAGGACGAGATGAAGAAGAACGGCACCAAGACCCCGAGCGCACTGGGCGAAGAGCTCCGTCGCGGCGCCATCGAGGCGACGCGCCAGAACCCGGCACGAGCGGTCCAGCTCGTTCGAGCCTGGCTCCAACACGAGGACGAGGCGCGCCGCGCCGCGACCCCGAAGGCGGGGAGCTGAACCATGGCCACTGGATTCGACTCCAACTCCGCCGGAGCGCCCGAAGAGGCGACGGTGTTCCCCCGCGATGGACGCCGGCGATCCGCTATTGCGCTCATGATGCTGGGGCCAGACATCGCCGCCGAGATCCTGCGCGAGCTGTCCGACGAGGAGATGGAGGGGCTGCTCCGGACGGCCGCCGACATCAAGGCGGTGTCGCCGGAGGAGGTCGTGGATGTCCTCGACGAGTTCGGTCGGGTGGTCGGCGGCGAGGGGATGTTGGTGATGCGACCCGCCGCGTTCGTCCGGAGCCTGGCTGAGGAGACCTTCGGATCGGACCGAGTGAAGCACCTCCTCGGCGAGGTCCCCCCCCCGCCTCGCCCCGAACCCGAGCTCGAGCCGGTGTTCACGGCCGAGGAGGCATCTTGTCCGCTGCCGTCGGCGGTTCAAGCACCGCCGGAGGCGTTGGCCACGATCCTGAAGAAGGAGCACCCGCAGACCATCGCGGTCGCGCTGGCGGTCCTGCCCACATCCAAGGCCTCTGCGGTCATTCAGCGGCTACCCGAAGCGATCCGAGCCGAAGTGGTGCGCCGCATCGCGACCACGGGCAACATCGCTCCGGACCTGCTGAAGGAGCTCGACGAGACGCTCAAGCGCGAGCTCGAGATGCTGAACAAGGCGTCGCTCATCGTGGATGGCCAGGGGCTCGTGGTCAGCCTCCTGAAGGCGATGCCAAGCGACGTCGAGGAGGGCATCTTCAAGGGTCTCAAGGCGGACGACCCGGAGCTCTCTGACACGATCAAGAAGAAGATGTTCGTGTTCGAGGACCTGCTCGGTATCGACAGCCGATCGCTGCAGAACATCCTGAAGGAGGTCGACGGCAAGTCCCTCACGATCGCGCTGAAGGGTGGGAGCACCGCGCTGCGCGAGCACATCCTATCGGTCATGTCGAGCCGCGCCGCCACCATGATCCTCGAGGACCTCGAATCCATGGGCGCCGTCGCCGTCGCGACGCTGACCCAGGCGCAAGACGACATCGTGAACATCGCGCTCCGCCTCGCCGCTGAGGGCAAGATCATCATTAGGGGCGGGCCGTGACCGACCTCGCCCTCCACGCGCTGTTCGCACCGCGCCCCCCGGTGGTCGAGTCGCTTGCGGCTCGTTTCCCGGGCAGCTCCAGCATCGCTGCCCTCTGGTCGGGCGAACGCCCGCGGATCCGCACGCTCCTGGAAGCCGCGGAGCCCGGCGGCCCGGTCGGCGGTCGCGAGACCTCGGCGCAGGAGATCCCGCCGTCCGAGCCGGAGGCCATCATCGACGCCGAGGCGCTCGCCGCCGCCGTTGCGAGCGCCCGCGCAGAGACCGAGCAGACCGTACGCGCCGAGCTCGCCGCCACCATCGAGGCCGCCGTCGCAGAGGCGGTGGCGGCCGGCCGCGAGGCCGCCTTCATGGAGGGCCAAGCGTCTCGGGACGCCGAGGTACAGGACGCCATGCAACGCGCCATCGAGGCCGCCGCGCAGTTTGATGCTGGCGCCACGGCGCTCCGGGCCGAGGCGCGACACGACGCGGTCGAGCTGGCGTTCGCGCTGGCCGAGGCGGTGGTGCAGACCACGCTGACGCGTGACCGGAGCATCGTGGAGGGCCTCGTTGATGCAGCTCTGGACGATGCGCCGGCCGGCGCGAACCTGGTCGTGCGTTGCCACCCCGAAGACCACGCGCTGGTGGTGACCCGCCTCGCCGAGCGCCGCGACACCGGCGCCGTGGCGAGCTTCGAGGTCATCGCAACGCCCGGGCTCGAGCGGGGCGGGCTCACGGTCACGCTCCCGGAGGGCCAGCTCGAGGCGCGCCCGAAGCATCACCTCGCCACGCTGATCGCGGCCGTCAAGGCGCGCCTGGAGGTGGCGTGATGTTGCCCATGACCGAGCTCCGTCACGCCATCGCCGACGTCACGCCCCGTCTCGCGACCGGCCGCGTCTTGCGGATCGCCGGCCTCATCGCCGAGGGCACGCTGCCAAACGCGCGCCTCGGGATGCTGGCTGAGCTGGAGGCAGCCGGTGGCGTACGGGTCCCCGCCGAGGTCGTGGCCGTCACACCCCGCGGCGTCGCCCTGATGCCGCTCGGCGGTGTGCACGGGATCACCGCGGGGGCGCGAATCGTCGCGGCCCCGACGTCCCCGGCCATTCGGACCGGGCCGGGGTTGCTCGGGCGCGTGGTGGACGCGTGGGTCGCGCCGCTCGACGGCAAGGGCTCGATCGCGCTCGAATCCCTGCCCTGGCGTACGCCGCTCGAGCCGGCGCCGCTCAACCCGCTCGATCGCGGGCTGGTCGACACGGTGCTGCCGATGGGCGTGCGCGCCATAGACGCCATGCTGACCATCGGCGCGGGCCAGCGAATGGCGATTCTCGCCGGCGCCGGCGTCGGTAAGTCCACGCTGCTCGCGATGATGGTCAAGGACAGCGCGGCCGACGTCGTCGTGGTCGGCCTGATCGGTGAGCGTGGCCGCGAGGTGAAAGAGTTCGTGGAGCGCGACCTCGGCGCCGACGGCATGCGCCGCGCCGTCGTGGTCACGGCCACGAGCGACCAGCCCGGCGCCCTGCGAATCCGCGCCGCCACGGTCGCGCCCTCGATCGCCGAGGCGTTTCGCGATCAGGGGCAGAAGGTGCTGCTGCTGATCGACTCGCTGTCGCGCGTGGCGATGGCGCAGCGGGAGCTGGTCCTGGCCGTGGGCGAGCCGCCGGCCACCTAGGGCTATCCGCCCTCGGCGTTCGCGATTATC
>SXGT01197621.1_pt1 | contig 18094 bp, 16 predicted proteins | sample 3176221 | NCBI WGS metagenome assembly SXGT01 (sample SAMN11356862, study PRJNA531348) | freshwater metagenome | isolation source: freshwater sample F1-120 | place: China: Fuxian Lake, Yuxi | collected 2017-12-25
ATGTTGACCTTGCTCGGTCAACAGCCAAATTTCGTCGTTTTTGAGTTCCGCGACTTTGCCTTTGCGTAAGGCATTCGGGAAGGCCTGGGCGAATACCTCTCCTGGAGCGTGATAATAATAACGACTCGCCCAGTGTAGCAGTTCAATATCGGCGGGAGTTAACAAGGGTTCAGAATCTAGGAGTGCGCTCAGGGGTTTTAATTTATCGGGGGGAATACTGGTCTTGTTATGCACCGATAATAACACCCCAGTCATGGAGTTACGGCCAAACGGGACTTTAACGCGGATTCCTGGCTGTAATTTTTGTAGCTCAAAGTCTGCTGGTATGAGGTAATCAAATACCCGATACAATGGAACGGGTAGGGCTACTCGGGCAATACGCAATTCAGGAGGCGCAGATTCCTGCATCAACATGTGCGCGTATAGGCTGTGGATAACTTTGGGGACAACGCCTGTATAAGCTGCTGATAAGTGAATAGGTTACCCAATCGCGTCATTAAAATCCTGTAGTAAAAATAAAGTAATTATATATAATTCATGATCTTATAAAATATCAACAACTTATATGCTGTAGTAAAACCTACGCTTAACAGCATGTGCTAAGTTGTGGATAACTTCATCTAACTGACTGATAGTGGCTCTACAAGCTAGATCTTGAGGTATTTTAGCACTTGGGCATGCTAACTTTTTAGCTCCGGTCACTTAACAGCTGACAGAAAAATGCTATGATGCGGCTTTAGTCCAGTTATCACTTCTGTAGACCCATGAACGTAAAGATTTATCATAATCCTCGGTGCGGCAAATCGCGGCAAACTTTACAACTTTTGCAAGAGCGCGGAATTCAGCCTGAAATTATCGAATATTTGAAAAATCCACCCAGTACCAGTGAGTTGGCGGCTATCTTAAGTTTACTAAACCTCGGTCCTCGCGGCCTCATGCGTAATAAAGAAGCAGAGTATAAAGCTTTAGGTCTAGATAATCCTGCGCTAACGGACGCTGAATTGCTAAATGCCATGGTGAATGCGCCCAAACTGATTGAACGCCCCATAGTCCTAGCACACGGTAAGGCGGCAATCGGTCGCCCCCCGGAAGCTGTTTTAGCCATACTCTCTTTGTAGCGCTCATGTTAAATATTTTGATCTTATACTACAGCCGTAATGGCACAACTGCACTGCTCGCGAACCAAATTGCACGGGGAGTTGAAAGCGTTGCCCAAACGGAGGCGATTTTACGCACCGTACCCGAGATTTCACCAGTGTCTGAGCAGACGGCACCCAGTATTCCAGATCACGGCGCACCCTATGCGACGTTGGAGGATTTAAAAAAATGTCATGGCTTAGCACTCGGAAGCCCAACGCATTTTGGGAATATGGCCGCCCCCTTAAAGTACTTTTTAGATTCTACGACCAGTCTGTGGTTTAGTGGTGCATTAATCGATAAACCTGCAGGCGTATTTACCTCAACGAACAGCATGCATGGCGGGCAGGAAAGTACCTTGCTATCGATGCAACTTCCCTTGCTGCATCACGGTATGCTGATCACCGGGGTGCCTTATACCGAGCATGCATTGCGGGAAACCAGCACCGGAGGGTCGCCTTATGGACCCAGTCATTTGTCTTCTAACTCCGACGGACTGAGTGAGAGCGAAAAACTGATAGCACGTGCCTTAGGGACGCGTTTAGCCAAACTTGCCCATAGTCTTACCCATGTTAATTAAAGCGCATTACTATCATAATTTGGCATTAAGTGCCTATTTTGCCTTGTTTAGTTTGTTAATGTTGTGGAATACGGCGTTTTACCCTTCAACCCATTTTCCGGTGGTTATGATCTTAATTTTCGGGATCGCACCATTGCTATTGCCGTTGCGTGGCTTTTTAAATGCTAATCCGCGCAGCTGTGCGTGGATGGCCTATCTGAGTATTGGGTATTTTATGCATGGTGCTATGGAAGCGTATGTCAACCCTGTTGAGCGACCGTTAGCGACCTTAGAGGTGATTTGCAGTTTACTGTTGTTTTCGGGTACGACCTTATTTATTCGGTTCCACGCGCGACCATAAGCCTATGGCACTGCAACTACCGCTGCAATTTGAATTTAACACGCAACAGACTTTCAGTAATTACTATCCCGGTCCGAACCTTGAGGTCGTAAGTCATTTAAAGTCCGCCTTGACCGAAGGGCGGGAGCAATTGATCTTTCTGTGGGGGGCGAGCGGGGTTGGTAAAACCCATTTGCTGCATGCGAGTTGTCACCAAGCGCATCTGACACAACACAGCACGTTTATTTTTAGCTTACAAGCGGGACAATTACCGCCGCTGCGGATTCTGGAAAATTTAGAAGAAAGTGACTGGGTATGTATTGATAACATCGATTGCATCGCCGGGAATGCGGACTGGGAGCTGGCCTTTTTTAATTTTTTCAATCGTCACCGGGATCTTGATAAACATTTAGTCCTGACGGCTAACACCCCGCCAAATTTTCTCACCGTCGATTTACCCGATCTTAAAACCCGCCTTAATTGGGGGTTAACCTTAAAACTTGAATCCTTAACCGATGAGGATAGTCTTGCTGCCTTACAGATGAAAGCCAAAACACTGGGTTTGGCAATTAAACCGCACGTAGGTAAGTACCTGTTAACCCATTTCGCGCGTGATTTGCCCTCGCTCTGGCGCTTGTTAGATGACTTAGATAGCGCCACACTGGCGGCTAAGCGTAAATTGACTTTGCCGTTTTTGCGTCAGCTGTTGCAAGCTGATCCAGATAACACGGATTCAAAATCTAATCCCAATGCTCCCACTAACTTCGACTAAATTTTAAAGCTAAGCACGGTAAACTGTAGTGATTCTGAGACGGGGTATATTGCGCGATCCGGCTGCTGGAGCAGTTGCAACGCTGTTATGAACAGGTGCTAGAATAAGCTAGTCAAGGGTCCAAGGATTTTTTGCGTCAAGAGTATTAGAAGTAATTCTTTTGCTGTTTTGTCATACGCCCGAATGTAAACTATAACGCTGGAGGGAGAATGCTTGTCTTGGGGAGCGAATGTTCCACTAAAATGCATGCATTTGTTTAGTTTAAGTTTTATAACAATAATCAGATTAACTTAATTGGAGGGTAGAGACATGAGTGGCTTGATAAAGAAACTAATAAATTTATTTTTAATTGGAGTATTGGCGTTTTTACCAATCTTTTTGATTGTGCAGATCGTGCTATTTTTAAAACAGCTCTGGTCTGATGGGTATGCCTTAGTCTACGGTTATTCGGAAAACGTCTTTTTGACCGTGATATTATTTAGTTTTAGTTTTTTGACCTTTGCCTATATAGGCTACCGGGTAAAAACCGGTAAATCGTCAATTATTGCGTTAATAGATGCGGTAATTGACCGTATTCCATTTTTAAATACTATTTACCGGGTAACCAAAAAAATCGTAAATATGTTTTCCGGGAATTCACAACAAGAAAAATTGGATGTGGTGTATACGGAATATCCTAAAGATGGTGTTTGGGTTCCTGCCTATGTGACCAATAAGAAAAATGATATGTATGTGTTATTTATTCCTACGTCTCCCAATCCAACGTCAGGATTTACGGTGATTGTGCATGAATCCAAAGTGGTTAAATCGACCATGAGCATTGAAGAAGCGACGAGTTTTATTGTCAGTGTCGGGGTGGATTTCAATCACATGAATGAAATTAGTCAATTACACTAAAACTTTAGACAGATTAGCGTACGTTTATGTCAGGTATTAAGCAGAAATTCATTACTTTTGCTTAAATTAGCGTAGTTCAAGGATTGCCCAAGCTGAGAATGGTTGTGCCGGGCGATGATTTAGCGTTTTATTTTTTACGTTTTTTAAAGGGTAGGAGCAAAGATGTTTAAACATACAAAAATCGCTATGAGTGCGGTTCTTTTAGCGGGCATGGGATGCGGACAAGACGTTGCGGCGGTGGCAGTGGATGAAAGTGGTACTTCCGCTCAAGTTCTGATTTTTCCTTATTACAATGTTAATAATAACTTTCAAACGACATTTCAGATTAGAAACTCTAAAAATGAGTATAAATCTGTAAAGCTGCGTTTTCGAGAATCAAAATATTCTAATGATGTTTTAGATTTTAGTATTTATATGTCACCTTATGATGTGTTCACTATCGGTTTAGTGAAAGATGCGGAGGGTAAAGCACGGATGCTGACCACCGATAAAACCTGCACACATCCCGTGATTCCAGCGCAAGGAGTGCAGTTGAAAGGGGATTTTTATACGCATACTAACGACGCAACAACACTTGAAGGGTATATGGAAGTGATTGAGATGGGGGTGATTGAGGATGGCAAACCCCAAGGCGCAAACAATACCATGTATGAGGGTATCAAGCATATTTTCGCTGGGGCTAATGGTTATGTCCCCAAAGATTGTAGCGTGGTGAGTACCGCTTGGAAGACTGGATATTTTACGCAAGGGGGAGCGTATGCGGACGTTGCTAATTTTACTATTGCTGGAAAAACGCTTGCGGGATTTTACTCCAATGAATTGCCCGATAATCCCACCCCGGGTATTCCTGATCATATCTTTGCGCCCACAGGTGGCTTAAGCGGCTATGCCGTGCTCATTGATGTTGCTCAAGGCTCCGCATATGAAATGCAACCCGTCGCATTGCGCAATTATCAGCATACTCATGCGCAGCACTACTTATCTTATGATCCTGACTTTCAATTACTCCCCTCGTTTGCGTCTGGCAATGATACCACCTCGGTTATTGCCCGAGATGACGGTAAAGGCAGCGTAGTCAACAATTGGAGTTTTGTACAAGCTGATTGGGGCTTATCAGATCCTTTTGTAGCTCCTGATGGTTATATTCCTTCCGGTATCAATCCTTTCCCGATCGCTGATGTCTTGGCGGCCATCGGTCTGCAAAATGATTTTTTTACGAATACCTTCTTTTCGGGGGCGACAGATTGGATTTTGAGTTTTCCTATGCGTAAACATGGGATTTTCAATAATTACCGTTTTGGGGGGAATACCAACTTGGTGCCGGCCACATCGACTTCGCCCGAAATTTTTGCTATCCCAAGGTTTTCGCCTTTAAGTCCAGCGTTTAGCCAAGATGTGAAGTTTAATATCGTGCTACGTAATCGAGAAGAGCAAGATATTTTGCAAAAAACTGAAATATTGGATAAAGAAGTCAATGTCCTTAGTTTTGTGAATCCCAATAATCTTTTTGGCCGTACTGTCACGGGTTCGACGTTTGCCAAGCAAATCGTCGTCGATAATGCTTTTAACGAAGGCTTTGCTCAGCTGACTTTTGATGGTCCTTATAATTTAGCCTCATTAGGAAATAATGGCTGGCTTAAAAATATAGCGAATTCCAATACGGTTGGGGTGCCTGTTTTGGGCTTTGCTTTAATTCGAGGTACGATTACTCCAAACTCACAGAATACTATTGGTGATGCGATTCCGCATGTATTTACCCGTATTCATGGCAACAGAGACCTCTAGTGCTTAATTTCCGTTAGCCGACTCAGCATCTACGTGCATCAATTACAGACGTTGAGAGCACGTAGATTGCCTGAGGTCTAGGAACTGTCAAGCGATACCTGTTATTCAGACGACGCCAAGGTGATAAAGTGTTCAGCAAACAAAAGATTGGTTTGCTAATGGCTTTTAATTTTGCGCTGTTCTGAAGCTGGTCTGCCAATTTATTAATGCTTCAGAATTTGAGTGTTGCAATCATTTCCTGTGCTTCCGGCGGCGTGCACTATGCCCAGAATATGACATTTATGACGACTACCGTAACGGATTCTTCTGCTTAATCTTAATATAATTTTTTCAAACAGGTACAATACACACTTTTAAACGTGATATTGGGGGCAACTTTGGCTAGTAAATTGATTCGCATTGCAACCCGTCAAAGCCCCTTGGCTTTGTGGCAAGCTGAGCATGTGGCAGCGTTGTTGCAAGTGCACTTCCCTGAAGTGTCAGTAGAATTAGTGAAAATGGTAACACGTGGGGACAAGTTGTTAGATGCTCCCTTAGCTAAGATTGGGGGTAAAGGGTTATTTGTTAAGGAACTGGAGCAGGGCTTGTTAGCAGGAACTGCGGATATTGCGGTACATTCGATGAAAGATGTCCCCGTTGAGTTCCCTGAAGGATTGCATTTAGCCGCTATACTCACCCGCGAAGATCCTACCGATGCCTTTGTGTCTAATCGCTACGCTTCTCTAGCTGAATTGCCTAAACAAGCCCGAATTGGAACTTCCAGTTTACGGCGGCAATGTCAATTGCAAGCACGTTTTCCTGAGGCTGAAATTCTCCCATTGCGCGGTAATGTGAATACCCGCTTAGCCAAATTAGACGCGGGCGAGTATGACGCCATTATTTTGGCATCTGCGGGTTTAAAACGTTTAGGTATGCAGGCACGTATTACCGAATCTATTGCTATCAGTCACAGTTTGCCCGCTATCGGTCAGGGAGCAATCGGAATTGAAACCAGAGTCGATGATGATGCTATCAATACGCTATTACAGCGTTTGCATGATCCAGATACTGGAACCTGTGTACTTGCAGAGCGGGCGATGAACGCGCGTTTGAATGGCGGTTGTCAAGTGCCTATCGCAGGGTTTGCGCAATTAGTGAATGGAGACCTGGTCATGCATGGATTGGTGGGGAGTCCTGACGGGCGAGCTATGTATAGGGCTCATCGCGAAGGCAAGCGCGACGAAGCGGAAGCCATTGGCGTAGCGATTGCCGAAGAATTATTGGCTGCGGGGGCTGATCAAGTTTTGCAAGAGCTATTACATTGATAAATGTTTTGGTTACACGCCCAACACATCAGGCGGATAATCTATGCACTTTATTATCTGCGCGAGCTATGCATGCGGTACGTTTTCCCTTACTGGCGATTGAGGCGTTAGCAACTCCTTCAGTATTGTCTGCAGAGTTAGAGCGATTACCGCCCTATGATTGGTGGATTTTTATCAGTGCTAATGCAGTAAGTTTTGCGCTGAATGGTAATGATGGCAAAATACGCCACCTTTGTGGGCAAGTCAACGTGGCGGCTGTGGGACAGGCGACCGCAAACGCGTTGGAAGCGCACGGTGTTACTGAGGTTTGGGTGCCCGAAACAGGCTTTAATAGCGAAGCGCTGTTAGCTGCCCCAGAATTGCAGGAAGTTTTAGGTAAGCGTGTTCTATGTGTTCGAGGTCAGGGTGGACGCGAGCTCTTAGCTGAAACTTTGCGCATGCGGGGCGCGCATGTGGATTATTTGGAAGTTTATCGCCGAGTAACACTGTTACCTGATCTGGCTGAGGTTCAGGCATTAATTGATGCGCAAGCCTTAAATGTTATTCAGCTAAGCAGTGGCGAAGCTTTGGTACATTTGCTAAAGCTGTTCGAGCAAACAAAATATTTAGAATTTCTGAGAGAGATTCCATTAGTGGTCATCAGTGAGCGCTTGCAGCGTCAAGCGTTGGAATTAGGTTTTAAGTGTGTTGCGGTGAGTGCTAATCCCGGAGACACGGCAGTAATTAATACAATAATAAGTTTAGTAGGGGGATAAAACAGTGGCTGAATTGAGCAAAGAACAAGAGAATCATGGATTACCTGATCGGCAGCCGCGTTCCCGCAGTGCTTTATGGCTAGGTATTTTGGGAATAATACTCCTGATAGGGTTAGCGGGTTTAGTTTTCTTTCTGGATATACAGCATCAAGGAAAACAAAAAAGTCTTGCTGAACAAGTCACTACCGAACTCTCTAAAAAAGATCAGCAAGTTCTTGAGTTAACTCAACAGATCAGTGGTTATCAAAATCAGATTGCTGCAATCCAATCTCAACTGGCCACAGTTCAGCAAGATACCAGTGGGAAGGACACCCACTTTAAGCAAGTCCTCGATGATTTTACCAAGCTGCATACTGAAAAGCTGGATGTCACGCGCAATGAATTAAAAGGGTCTATTGATCAAGTACAACGCTTACTCGGTAAAACTCGGAGCGATTGGTTGTTAGCCGATGCGGAGTATTTACTTACCATTGCGAATGAACGCTTACAATTAATGGGTGATGTCGCTACTGCAAAACGTGCGTTGGAAGCAGCAGATACACGATTGCACGAAAGTGAAGACCCTGCTGTTTTTAAAGTACGCGAGCAGCTGAGTAAGGAAATTAATGAATTAAACAAAGTCTCGGCGTTGGATATAGTCGGGATTTATTCTAAACTCAGCGCCATGCAGCAATCTGTCAAAAAATTAAGTGTGTTTTTACCTTATGTGGGTAAAGAAAAACAACCGATTGAAAGTGAAAGTGCTGAAGAACAAGAGGTCTATCAAGGCTGGTTGGGAGGTCTACTCAAAAATCTAAAGCCCGTTATTGCGGTACGGCATTCATCTAAACCTGCCTCCGGGATTATCAGTCGTGAAGAAGCGCAGTTTAGCTATCAACAACTGAGTGTCAGATTAGAAATGGTTAAGATGGCGTTAATTCAGCAAAATGAAACCATGTATTTAACTGCCTTGGAAGATGTTAAACAATGGTTAAATGAGAATTTTACGATCAATGCTAATGCGAATGACTTTTTAAAGCAGTTGACCGAGTTACAAAGCATTAAAATTCGGAGTCATTTACCCGATATTGGCGAATCGGCTAAGTTATTAAAAGATATTACCAAATTACGGGTAGAAACAGACAAAGTGCTGCCTTCTAAACTCGCCATTACTCCTGAAGTGTCCAAGCCTACTCCAGGAGCAGACGTTAAACCTGTTGAAGCTGTAGCTGCGCCTAGTATGCCATCAACACCAGCTGCGGTTCCTGAACCAAATCCCATCCAGAAAACGCCATCGTCAACGAAGCAATAGGAGGGAAAATAATGAAGAAACTAGCGTTGGTTTTGGCCCCATTTATCTTAGCGGTAATTGCAGTCCTCGTACTTTATAATGTCTTAGCTACGTTGGATGATCCTGGATTTGTGCTGCTGGGTTTAAATGGCTGGTCCATAGAAACTTCAGTGGTGGTTTTTGTCGTAGCCCTGGCAATCTCCTTTATTGTTTTTTATGCACTGTTACGGACTCTCGGTTGGGCAATTCGTTTGCCTGCAAATGTCAGTACCCGACGTAAAAATATTAAATTCAACCGTTCCAAAGATGATTTAATCGCAGGTTTGATTGATTCAGCAGAAGGAAACTGGGAAAAAGCAGAAAAAACCCTGATTAAGCACGCCTCTCATAGTGGCGCTCCGCTCATTCATTATCTCACCGCTGCACGTGCTGCGCAGTCGCGTGGAGAGCTTGCTAAGCGGGATGAATATTTACGCCAAGCCGCAAGTCAGTCTCCCGGTTCTGAAATTATCGTGGGGTTGACGCAAGCCGAATTGCATCTTTCGGGTAATCAATTTGAGCAAGCATTACAGACTTTAACGCGTTTGCAATCGATTAATCCTAGCCACGCGACTGTCCTTAAATTATTGCACCAGGCGTATAAAAAGGTGGGCGATTGGGAGGGTCTGCGTAATTTATTGCCATCACTGAATGAACAAAAGATTCTGATGGAAGCTGAGGTGCAATTACTCGAAGTAGAAGTCTATTGTATGCAATTGCGGCAAGCGGCTGCACAATCAGAAGTACAAGCGATACGTAATGTTTGGGAACAAATCCCAGAGCACATCAAACAAAAATCGGGTGTTGCCGCGATTTATTTTGCGGCGATGATTGATGCTGGCGCCGGGGCTGAAATTGAAACCGATTTAGCAACGGCATTAAGTGCGCGATGGAATACCACATTACTCGCCTTATACGGTGTTTTGCAATCACCCAATTCAGCGCATCAGTTGGTCGTCGCGGAGCGATGGTTACCATTGCACCCAAATGATGGCCTTTTGTTAAGTATTCTTGGACGATTACATTTAAAGCAAGGGGATTTGCTAGAAGCGGAGCAATATTTAACGCGGAGCGTTGCTCAAGAACCTACAGTGCAGGCTTTGCAGCTCTTAGGCGATTTACTTCTGTCTCAAGGGCAGAATGACAGAGCGGTTGAATGTTATAAGCAAGGTTTGGAGTTGGTCTCCAGTCAAGTTGTCAGTAATATCGAACTGATCAATAGCTAATTGCAGTACTAAAAAAGGGCGGATAATCCGCCCTTTTTTAAAAGATGGCACTGAGTAGTTTAGCTAACTATTCGCTGCTTTTTTCTTCGCTAATCAACCATTGATTGTTGACTTTCTGCCACACAATTTTCTTATTGCTATTGTCTTGGAAGTTTTTAGATTTGTACGCTTGTTTAAAAGTCGTGGTTGCCGTGTTGTTGCCCTTATCGATTTGGGTTTTAACTTGCGATAAGTTAACAGAAATGCCATTACCTCGTTTAACCCGACTTTGACGAGCTTTTTTCCAAGCTTCATGACTGGTGGAAATATCTGGTTTAAAGTCTGGGAGATAATAATCCACATAGTTATTAAAGTCGCCTTGAGACCAAGCTGCGGCCCAACTTCTTAAACGTTGATTGACTTCGCTTTCATCCATTGAAGCGTCTGAACTACTCGCAGTGTTGGGGGCTGCAACAGGAATAGGCCCTACTGCCAACGTATCTTCTGCGTTTAACGTGCTTTCCGGTAATGCCGCTGTTTGAATCGTGGCTTCGCTGGCTTTTTCAAGGGCCTCCATACCAGTATTTTCAGGAACATCACTGACTACAGTTGGGTTATCATTAGTTGCGGTAATAATGACATTATCTTCATTTTTATCCGCAGTGATGGGTTTGGATTCTTTGGGTAAGGACACTTCAAGGTATTTATTGAGTCTACCCATGCCAGCAAGTATTCGGTAACGTGCAGCCAATTCCGTATATTTGGCGTCAGTATAGGCGACACTGGCAGTATACATCTCGTTAGTGGTATCTAATAAGTCTAATAAGGTTCTTTGACCGATATTAAATTGCTTTTTGTAGGCGTCTAAAGTTTTGGTGCTGGCATCGTAATGCGCTTTAAAAAACTCCAACTGGCTTCCCAAGGTTTTATATGCTACCCAAGAGAGTCGCATGCTTTCAACGACTTGCCTGTAAGTTCTATCCCGGATATTTTTTGCTTGGTTGACTTCGTAAGCGGTTTGATTGCGTCTTGCGGCATCTTTACCGCCATTAAATAAGTTATACGTGACGCGTGCCATCGCGGTTAAGCCTTCTGTATAGCTTTTGACGCCCCCGGTATTACTATTGTCAGAGTAGTTCACGACAAGATTAACGTTAGGATAGAAAGGGGCACTTGCGGTGTTATGTTGTGCTAGAGATTCAACGATATCTGCATTAGCAGATTTAAGGGTTGGATGATTGGCTAGGGCAAGTTCAGTTGCTTCTTCCATGGATCCAGGCAGAGCTTGCGTGGGTTTGGGAGCCTCTTTAAGGTTATGCGGTAGCTCACCAATTTGGCGTAGAAAATTGGTTTCAGCGTCTTTAAGGTTTCCTGCTTCTGCTTTTAAGTTGGACTCAGCCCTTGCTAGACGTCCAGTAGCTTGGTCTAGATCGGATTTTCTACCGATACCGCGTTGTGTGCGTAACTTGATTTGTTCAAAAATCCCTTGGTGGGATTTAAGGTTGTCATCAGCAAGTTTATACAATGCTTGACGTCTTAAAACGTTGATATAAGCTTGAGTGGCTTGTAAGCCAATAATCTCAGACTGCCCAAACACGGTGTAAGCCTGAGCATCGGTTTTGGCTGTTAATCGTGATACTTCATGCGGTGTGGCAAAACCATCAAACACCATTTGTTGCAACTGCACACTACTTTCTGTTCGGGCTAAGGGTCGGGTGCCCACTCCAGTGGAGCGCGTGACTGGACTGTTGGTTTGGTCAATGCCATAACCCGCAGCTACATCCAACGAAGGTAGATATTTATAGGCCGCTTGATCAATTTCTTGCTCATTAGCTAATCGTAATGACTTAGCCTCTTGAATCTCAGGATTATCGTTAATGGTCAATTGCACTGCTTCTTGCAGAGTTTGGGCATTACTCACTGACACGCCACAAGCACTACTTAAGATAAAACAACTAAGAAGAGATTTTTGGAAGTTCATATGTCATTCCTTGAATGGAAGTAAGTTGTATTCTGGAATTGTATCTTTTTTAGAATAAAATGCAAAACATTCGCTTGAATATTTAATCTAAGACATTAATATTTTCAGCTATTTATTGATGTTAGAGCATTCATAAATGTGAATTACTTCTCATTTTTGCCTGCAGCTTATTTTTTTCAAGAATAAGCATGAATGTTAGTGTAAGAGTTTATGGGATTTTTGAGCATGGTTTTATGGAGATGAGTTGATGTAATGGATAACAAGGATTCAGTCGTGCTGTTGGAACAGCTCAATTTGGACATCCTTGAGTAAAATGCCTAAATGCAACCGATCTGAAACGTTAAGCTTTTTAAAAATGGATGATAAATGCGCTTTAACGGTGCGCTCAGAGATGAAAAGGGTTGATGCAATATCTTTATTACACGTCCCCTGACGAATTAATTTGGCAACATCAAGTTCTCTAGAGGATAGTGTTTTAAGTGCTGCAGTATCGATAGGAGAAGGGAGTTCCGGTTGTTGTGTGGCGGTAATTTTGACCAAAAGGCCGATAACTTTGTGTACCAAATGCCGCTGTATCCAGATATCCCCTTGCATAATACTTTCAGTCGCTTGCAAAATGATACTTGCGGGCGCCGAAATCTCGCAGTAGCCAACTGCCCCGCCTACCAACGCGTGAACTTGCTGATCTTCCGGCCATTGCTGTCCCACAATTAAGAATTTTGTTTGGAATTGTTTGATGCTGCTGATATCAAGTAAACCTTGATCAATCAGCGCCGCATCTAGCACAATCAAGACATATTGAGACATCAGTGTAGCGTCGGGCAGTTGCTGGGCATGCATAACAGCGAAATTAAGCGATAATAGTTGCTCCCAGTTGTTGAGCTGGTTTGGCTGGGGTGCAACGAATAAAATCGTTTTCTTATCTGTCATGAGGATTACCGCTCGTGCAGCGCGTTATTTTTAGTCTTGATAATCGGTTTCAACATGTAATGTAATACGGTTTTTTTGCCCGTTAAGATATCAACATCGGCGGTCATACCCGGAATAATGTTATAGATTTGACCATCTTTTTCAATGTGATTTTGCGTGGTGCTTAAACGAATTTGGTAATAGCTTTTGCCATCGGCAGGATTGGTAATGGTATCGGCACTGATATGTTCCAGATGCGCTTCAAGTCCACCATAAATCGAAAAATCGTACGCCGTTAATTTAATAATGGCTTTTTGCCCGGGTCTAAGAAAGGCGATATCTGCGGGTAAAATTTGCGCTTCAACTAACAGGCGGTCCTCAAATGGAACAATTTCAAGTAAATCCATGCCCGGTTGGATCACGCCACCTATCGTTGCAACTTTGAGTTGTTTAACCGTGCCTTTGATGGGAGATGTTACTAAGGTCCGGCTAACTTGATCTTTGACTGCGCGTATGGATTCGGTAATACGGTCAGCTTCGGCTTTTGCGGTGTTAAGTTCGCCCATAATCGTGGCGCGGAATTGGGTTTTTTGTTCGTTGATTCGGTTTTTAGCTTCAGATATCGAGGCCTGTAAGCGGGGAACTGACAGGCGGGCGGCATTCAGGTCGCCTTGTAGGTCGTTGGCGTTACGTTTTAAGCGTAAAAACTCAACTTCTGACATTGCACCTTCAGCAACTAACGGTTCTGACATTTTTAATTCTTTATTCAGCATTTCAAAGCTTTCGCTTAAACGCTGTTTTTTGGACTCATTTTCAATAACTTCTTGTTCACGCTGCTTAATCTGTTGGTGCGTGGTTTCAATCATTGAATTGAGTTCTTCTTTTTTGGACATATATAATTGTCGCTCATGCATTGCCAGCTCGGGATGATTACGCTCAATATCTGCGGGCATATGCAGATCGGTACCATTTGCAAGGGCTTGTAAACGGGCAATAGATGCCTGTAACTCAGCTAATTTAAGTTTTTCTTCTTTAAAAGAAGATGAAAAACGCACGTCATCCAGGCGAAGCAAGGGTTGGTCTTTTTCAACCACATCACCTTCTTTAACCATGATTTCGGAAATGATCCCGCCTTCAAGGTTTTGAATAACCTGTAAACGACTCGACGGTATCGTTTTTCCCGTGCCGCGAGTGACCTCATCTACGGTAGCGAAGTTGGCCCAAATCAGTGCCGAAAATACAAAGGCGGCCGTCAACCATAAAATTAAATGACTTTTTAACGGGGAGGTATACAAAATCGCCGCATTGACGTCGCTCATATATTCACTGTCTTCACGCGACTCATTAGACCGTAACAGGGAAGATAATATTTTTTTGGACATAATTGATTAACCTGCCACCTTGATTTGACCCAGTTTTAAAGCAGACAGCACCTGTTCTTTGGGTCCGTCTGCGACAATTTTTCCCGCATCTAAAATAATAATGCGATCCACTAAAGATAATAGCGAGGTGCGATGGGTGACCAATAATAAGGTTTTATTATTAATATGCTCTGCTAAGCGGCGTTTAAAACCATCTTCCGTACTGTTATCCATCGAATTGGTAGGCTCGTCAAATAAATAGATAGGTGGAGACAGCAATAATGCCCGGGCGACCGAAATACTCTGCCGCTGGCCACCCGATAACGAGCTGCCGCGTTCACCCACGGGGAGGTCAAAACCTTGCGGATGCTGATTGACAAATTGCGTGACTCCCGCAATTTCGGCGGCCTCCAAAATCATCTGATCATCAGCATAGCGAGAGCCTAAGGTAATATTGTCTTTTACACTGCCAAACATCAGTGAAATATCTTGGGGGACGTAGCCAATTTGGCGACGTAAGTCCGAGGGATCGATTTGACGAATATCCGTGCCGTCAATTTGAATTGCCCCTTCTTGCGGCTCATAAAAGCCCATCAATAATTTTTCTAAGCTGGTTTTTCCTGAGCCAATGCGGCCTAAAAAAGCAACGTGTTCACCTGGATTAATTTTAAAAGAAATATCATCTAGGGCTTTCAGTTGTTGGTTAGGATAGGAAAATGAGACATTTTTAAATTCAATGCTGCCGCTAAATTTTGGTCGATGGAGATACTTTTTACTCTCTTCGCGTTCCACAGGCTGAGCCATCAACGCGGTCAGCGATTCTAACGATTGCCGTGCTGAATCATATTTGATCATCAAGGCGGCTATTTTGCCAATGGGCGCTAGGGCCCGTTGGGTGAGTAAAGAACAAGCTATTAACCCCCCCATGGTTAATTCGCCTTTGCTGATTAAGTGCACTGCATAAACGACGGTAACGACATTGGTCATTTGGTTGAGCAGGGCGCTGAAATTAACCGCTAAATTTGAAAATAGTCGAGTTTTTAAGCTTAAGCTACTCATTTTGCCAATGGTTTCTTCCCATTTGCGTTGGGATTGGCCTTCAGCGCCCGTACCTTTGATAGTTTCTAAATTACTTAACGATTCGTAAAGCGTCGCACCTTTTTGTGCGGCAAATTGCGATAAATCGCGAGACATTTTGTGCAATGGACGCTGCAGCAAATAACCGCCAATAATGGCAATCGGAATCACCGTCAGCGGAATAAACACCATATTGCCACCAATAATGACGATGACCCACAAAAATAGAAATAAAAATGGAACGTCGATGAGGACAGTTAAGGTGGCAGAGGTTAAGAAATCTCTGAAGGTATCGAATTCGTTAAAATTATTAGCAAATACGCCAATGGAGTTGGGCCTAGAGGCTAATTTAATCCCCATTACGCGTTCAAAAATTGTGGCAGAGAGTATGATTTCCGCCCGCTTGCTAGCGGTATCAATGAAATAATTGCGCAAAGCTTTCATCATGAAATCAAACACATGAATTATCGTGATACCAATGGCTAACACCCAGAGTGTGTCAATTGCATGATTAGGTACCACGCGGTCGTAAACATTCATGGTAAACAACGGTGTGCTAATCGCAAACAGGTTAACTAATAGCGAGGCCACCAGTACTTCGGTATAAATCGGCCAGGATTTGAAAATGACATCCCAAAACCAATGTAAAGATTTGGGGCGCAGTGTTTCTGTGGAACGGCTATCAAATTGATGCTTTTGTTGCACAAAAAATACGTTTCCGGTGTACTCTGCATTCAGTTCTTCTAAGGGCAGTGTTTTAATACCGTCATTGCTTTCGGGTACTAAAATCGTGCACTGATTATCTTTAATCTTGAGTAGGATACAGGCATTTTTATTGCGCAAAAGTAGTACTGCAGGTAACACCAGATTGGAAATGCGTTCCAAGGGGCGTTTGACTAAACCTGCTGAAATCCCTGCTCGACTAGCGGCACGGGCAAAAAGCTGGGGTGTAAGTAAATTATTTTCTAAAGGCAAACCCGCGATTAAGGCATCAGCTGAGTGTGGAGTGTGGAGTAATTTACAGAGAGATATTAATGTCAACAATAATGGGTCATTAATTTGAGCAGGGCTGTGAGCGTCGTTTCTGTTCATAGGCAGAGGATTTCGCAAAAATATAATTGAGTGTTGACGGTATACAAAGATTATGCCGCTCACTAGAATAGCATAATATACTTCAATAATACTTTACCGGGGTGCATCAATGCCATACGTCATTAAAAACAGTTCTGGAAAAATCGTAGGCGCATTTGAGGATGAGCAGAAAATTACGAGCGAATGGGTGGAGGAGGAGGACAAGGAACTGCAATCATATAAACAAGAACTTAAGTCCCAGGTACAGGCTAAAAATGAAATGCAAATTTCAGATTTGGATTTAATCCGGGTACTTGAGGATTTAACCGAATTATTGATTAAAAAGCAGGTGATCGCATTTACTGAGTTACCTATCTTTGCGCAACAAAAATTAGGTACTCGTCAAAAAATGCGGACCGATATGGTGTCGTTAAAATCATTAATTAATGAAGATGAGGGTATTTTTTAATAAATTTGTACTTTAGTGCAATTGTTATACACATCCAGTTAGCTTAATCTTTATCTTGAATAAAAGTTTATAACGTTGAGTTTTAAATAGGCACAACAAGCGAGAAAGCAATGAAAACCTTGGATTTAAATGATTTATTGTTAGATGAAAATAATGATGCATTAAGTGATTATTTACGTGTATCGATATCTAACGATGGCAATGGCGCAACAGTAACTGTATCAACCGTGGATGAACACCCAGTTGTTTACACCTCAGTGTTCCACGGTTCTACCGCAACAGATTTGGCTGAAATGCTGGCTAGTTGTGAACATTTAGACAGTGGTAACCATTAAGTTGAGAGTTTCTGTTGAACAAAAAATGTGAAATACACCAAGTAAATGCTTTGTTTGTACTTTAGTACACTTCACATATTTGCAATTAAGCACCATAGTTAAGGCAAGCGTTGAATAAAATAACGCAAAAACAAACAGGTTTGGTTAAGGGGATTTAGATGGAAAGTTTAGGTGTTGTAAAGACAATACAAGGTACAGTGAAAGCCATTGCTAGTGATGGTACAGAGCGAGTATTGCATGTTGGCGATCAAGTATTCGTGGGTGAAAAAATAGTCACTGGCGCCGATGGTGTCGTTGGCTTAGATTTGAAAAATGGAAGTTTTTTAACTTTAGCGCAAAATTCTAGCGAGTTATTGACGGCAGATATCTTAGCAGGGAATGACTTGCTAGGAGGTAAAGCCGTTGTACCTGATCTAAATGTCGATGCGCCTCCCTCGCCGCCTCAAGGAAAATCTGTTGATGTTGCGGAATTACAAAACGCCTTATTACAGGGTGTTGACCCTACAAAATCATTACCCGCTTCAGCCGCAGGTCCAACCTCTGCAGGCGTAACGAATGCAGTCGATGCGGGCGATAATGAAGGTGGCACTCCGGCGATTAGAGATTATCTCAATCCAGAGGCTTTGCCAGATAGCGGCTACGGAACCATAGGCGTTTTTTCAGGCTTATTTCAATCGGTAAGTAATTTTTTTAATACCAATTTCTTATTGCAGCGCACTATTAACCCTGTTAAAACCCAGACTCCACCGCCTACCCCTTCTAATTTTGAAGGTATTCCTGCGGATGGTGATTTTTCACCTGTACGTCGTCCTGGTCAGCCGTTTACAC
>SXGT01582136.1_pt1 | contig 18093 bp, 16 predicted proteins | sample 3176221 | NCBI WGS metagenome assembly SXGT01 (sample SAMN11356862, study PRJNA531348) | freshwater metagenome | isolation source: freshwater sample F1-120 | place: China: Fuxian Lake, Yuxi | collected 2017-12-25
GAGTTCGAGTCTCGTCGGCCCCGTTCAGCACAAGCCAGGGGTTGCGCCTTACGACGCAACCCCTGGCTTTTTTTGTGACATTCATGACAGATACCCCATCGACTACTTGCCATAGCGCTCCCCATCCTTCCCCGTGAGCTATTCAAAGGCCATGGTAGCGCCTACAGGTGTTGTATGTATTCACGGCAATGATAGGGCGGGACTCCGTCGGCTCGCCTCCCCCTACCCCACGCTGGTGTGGGACCACTCCCGTCAAGTCCTGCGCACAAGATGCCGATAATAGGGATACATCAGGAGTGTGAGAGGACTGGTGACAGCTCTAAATGCCATGTGATGTATTATGAACTTATGCTCTGCGTCATCCCGACTCTGGAGCAAACAACGTGCTTAGGAGGGCTGATCTTGCCTGTGAAGAGAGAGGTTATACCTGCACACAACAATCCAAAACGACGCCCCTGGTGGGCATGGTGGCCATTACTCTTAGGACTCGGCCTCCTCGCCTCTCCTCCGCGTCTGTATGCCGCCGATCTGAATGAGCCCATCAAGCCACTCCCGGAAGTGAGCTACGACCCAGGCAAAGTGGCCCTGGGGAAACGGCTATTTCACGAACCGCGTTTGTCACGGGATAATACGATCGCCTGTGCCTCGTGCCACGCCCTGGATCAGGGTGGCGTGGATCGGCTGCGAGTGTCCAAAGGGGTGGGAGGCGCCGAAGGGGGAATGAATGCGCCAACCGTGTTCAATAGCGGCTTGAACTTCCGGCAGTTCTGGGATGGGCGCGCGGGCTCGCTGGAAGAGCAAGCAGATGGTCCGGTGCATGCCGCACCCGAGATGGCCAGCTCTTGGCCCGAGGCTATGACGAAGCTGAAGCAAGACCCCGAGTATCAGCGTGCCTTCACGGCACTGTACCCCACGGGGATGACGCCACAGACCATGAAGGATGCTATTGCCACCTATGAACGTTCGCTCGTGACGCCATCACGCTTTGATAAATACTTACGTGGCGAGGCCACGGCCATTACCGCGGAGGAAAAGCAGGGCTATGAGCTGTTCAAGAGTTATGGTTGCATTGCCTGCCATCAAGGCACCAATGTCGGTGGCAACATGTTCCAGTATTTTGGCGTTATGGGGAATTATTTCCAGGATCGAGGCAACATCACCGAGGCAGATTACGGGCGCTATAATGTGACGAAGAAAGAGCAAGATCGCTTTATGTTCAAAGTGCCCAGTCTGCGCAATGTCGCGCTCACCCCCCCGTACTTTCATGACGGAGCCGCGAAAACCCTGGAAGAGGCCGTGGCGGTGATGGCCAAATACCAGCTGGGTCGGACCATGCCTGAGCAAGATCGCAGTGTCATTATTCAATTTCTGCGCAGCCTGACGGGCGAGCAGCTCGAGGCCACGACCAGTAACAAGAGCGCCCATAAATAAGTCTACGGAGTTCAGGGCAGGCGACGCAGCTTGCAGAGAGGAGACAACGGATGAAGATGCATACCTTGCGCACAGTCGTTCTGACGTGCGCGTGTGGTACTCTCGCTTTCTTCGGAGGAGACAGGCTCTATCGCCAGTCGCGGCCGATAGATGTCGCACAGCATTATGCTATTACAGGGACCATGACACAGCTGGATGCTGTGGATGCCCGTTGGAGTGAAGACGTCCTGAAGTCTCGGCTGAGTTTACACCGTAACTATGATCCGCTCGTCGGTGGGCTGCATGATGGAAGCCAGCTTGGGCAGCAGCTCGTCACCGCTCTACAGGCCCTGCAAGGGCAGGATGCCACCATTGCCAGGGCGCTTGGGCAGTATCAGGCGGTGGTGGCAGAAAAAAGTGATCTGGTGGAACAATTTAAGAGCACCAATGCCATTCTACGCAACTCTGCCGAGTTTCTCCCTTTGAGCCTGCAGTCTCTTGCCGAGGCTATGCTGGCAGCGCAGACCATGCCCAAGGCATTACAGCTTCACGTGCAAGAGCTAGTGACCGGTCTGCTGGATTACCATACGAAGCCTCAGGAGAGTACCGCGGTGACGGTGCAAGCGGTGCGCCAGCGTCTGCAGGCGATGCTCATGACCTCTGCAGAAACAGCGCTGCCAACCTTGCTACGTGAACGCCTAGCGGATGTCCTGCGCCATGCCGATACGGTACTGCAGAAACGGCCGCTGGTGGACGCCTTGCTGACGTCGCTGGTTGCCGTCCCCACCACTGGGAAACTGCAGAATGTCCGTCGCGCCTATGACCAATTCTACGCCCAGCGTCTCGAACAGAGCCAGTACTATACCACGATCTTCTTCGGGTATCTGGCCTTGGTGGCCTCTATAGCCATCTATGTGGTATTGTGGTGGGGAAATCGTAAGCGTATGGCGCTCTTAACGACCGCCAACGAGGCCCTGAAGAAGGAAGCCGAACTGGCACAGGAGCTGACCAAAACCTCCGACGAACTCAAGAAGTCGCAGATACGCCTGGTCCAGTCCGAGAAAATGTCCGCCCTAGGGCAGATGGTGGCTGGTGTGGCCCATGAGATCAACACCCCGTTGGCCTATAGCCGTAGTAATGTGGCCCTAGTCCATGAGCAATGGCCCTCCGTCATGACGCTGCTGGAGCATGCCAGCCAGCAGGCCGAACTCCTGTATGCCGTGCCCTATGATGATGCCACGCTACGCAAGCAGCTTACGGTCGTGGCGGACATGGCGAAGGCGTTCCAGGAGGAAGAGATTTTCGTAGAGATGGGCGCCTTGCTAGAATCCAGTTTGTCTGGTCTCGATCAGATCCGGGAGATGGTCCTCAGCCTGAAAGATTTTAGCCGTCTCGACCGTAAGCCCATCGATCGCGTCGATCTGAACGTAGGCTTGGATAACACGCTGCTCATCGCGCAGAACACGCTGAAACACAAAGCCGAGATTGTGAAGCACTACGGAGACATTCCGCTGGTGACGTGCGCGCCATCGCAGCTCAACCAGGTCTTTCTCAATCTCATCGTGAATGCGGCGCACGCCATGGATGATACCCTTGGCGGCGTTATTACGCTGACCACGAAGGGAAGGGGGAAACATGTTGAGGTGTCCATTGCCGACAACGGCAAGGGCATCCCTGCCGAGGTGCTGCCGCATATTTTTGAACCCTTCTTCACGACCAAAGATGTCGGCGAAGGGACGGGTTTGGGGCTGGCGATTAGTCACCAGATTGTCGAGCAACACGGCGGTACGCTCACCGTCCGGTCGACCGTGGGGCAGGGGAGCTGCTTCACCATCTCACTGCCAGTGACGCCAACATCAGTCGTAGCATAAAAGGACAGAAGCCGTGGAAAACAAAGCCAAGGTACTCTTCGTCGATGACGAAAAGCAAATTCTTCTGTCGTTGCGTGCCTTATTTCGGACGCAGTACCAGGTCTTTATTGCCGAGGATGGCACGACGGCGCTCGACATTCTCGGTCGTGAAACCATCCACGTGATTGTCAGTGACCAGCGTATGCCCAAAATGCTCGGACATGAGCTGTTGCGCGAAGCCAAAAAGCTGTCCCCGGGCACCATGCGTTTGCTCCTCACTGGGTATTCCGATCTCGGCGCGATCATGCACTCGATTAATGATGGGGAGGTCTTCCGGTTCATCAACAAACCGTGGGACAATCTCGAACTCCGGGCCATTCTGGGCAACGCGGTCAAAATTGCCCTTGATACCGCCGAGACGGCACCCATTCTCGCCCAGGAAGAGATCGAGACGGAGGAGTCGCTCACCACAGAGGCCGGGCTCCTAGTGCTCGATAACGCGGCTGACCTGCATCTGAAGGTGCAACGACTGTGTGGACCACAGCATCCAATCTATCGGGCGGTGAGTATCGACAAAGCCCTCGACTATTTGGATCGGAGAGAAATCGCCGTCTTGGTAGCGGACCTCACCGTGGGCCAGGAAGATACCACGGAGTTCCTCAAACTCCTGAAGCAGCAATACCCCTTGATTATGAGTATTGTCTTGACTGAAGCGTTTGATGCGGACATGGCCATTACGCTGATTAATCAGGCGAAAGTGTACCGCTATTTTAACTGGTCGACGCCGGAGGTGTTAGTGCAGCGCAGCATCCAGCAAGGCCTGCTCTTGTACCAGAAGCACAAAAACAATCCGGCGTTGTTACAGCGCCAACAGGTGGAGGCCCTCCCGGAGGGCACGCTCCGTAATCCCTCCCTGGCGCATCGGCTCATGGGGCGTTTCAAAGCGCTACGAGCACGGTTTAGATGGTTCTAAGGTCTCGGTGACGCGAGACCAGACCAGCTGTAGCCGTCAGACACTACGAGAGATGGTGCCAGGCGCGCCGCGTTCGAGAGCTGGGTGACCATACGAGCGCGGGCTTGTTCCGCGGTGAAGTTTTTGTAGTGCATGAGACGCGCGATCACCACCTCCACCTCAGCGACCACCACCCAGAGCTGATCCACCAGCGCGCGCGGGCGCGGTGATGCGGCCGCCGCCATCGATGAAGATTAGGGGGTATTTCTGGTGGAGATGTTGGACTTCTTGAAACAGATTCTGCTCGGGGAGATGGAGAGCGTGGACCGGCGGCAGCGTGGCCGGCCGGTCGGCATGCCAGTCGAGGGCCGAATGCTGCGGGTCGGCGTCCACCAACATGAGCTCGTGCCCAGCGGCCGCATAACAGGCCGCCAGGTTCGTGGTGATGCTGGTCTTCCCGGTGCCGCCTTTTTGACTGACGACTGCGATGATCACCGTGGCGCTCCGCTTCTGCTTGGTCTCGTCATAAGCGTATGAGTAACCGTTATCACAGATGCCGTAAAACTCCGCCGTTCAGGGCGGAGATATACGGCATTGCCTGCTTCTGAGCAGGCACGATTCCAGAGAGACTTCCATCACATATTAAGCTATACTCATAGCCATGATTAAGACAATGAAATACCGACTCAGGCCCACGAAAAAACAAGCGCACGTGCTGGCAGCCCAGCTTGAGGAGTGCCGCACGCTCTACAACCATTTTCTGGCAACGCGCCAGCGGGCGTGGGCAGAGGGGCAGGCGTCGCTGTCCTATCACCAGCAAGCGGTCACCCTTCCCACGCTCAAACAGCGCTGCCCCGAGCTGTCGAACGTCCACGCGCAGGTGCTGCAGAACGTGGCCGTCCGCGTTGACCCGGCCTTCCAAGCCTTCTTCAGACGTTGTCAGGGCCAAGAGACCCCAGGCTTTCCGCGCTTCCGTGGGTCTGGCCGCTACGATTCGTTGCCGTTCCCCCAGTACGGCAACGGCTGTCAGATGGCAGGGGGGGTGTTGAAACTCTCGAAGGTGGGCGCCGTGCGTGTCGTGGAGCATCGCCCGCTGGAAGGCACGCCCAAAACGTGCACCATCCGGCGCTCGTCGCTGCGCAAATGGTCCGTGACCATCGCGTGTGCGTTCGATCCACAGCCGGTACCAGACACCGATGAAGCCGTAGGTATTGACGTCGGGCTGTTGCGTTTTGCGACCCTCTCCACTGGCGAGAGGACGGCGTGCCCCCAGTTCTTGCGCGCCGATGAAAAAGATCTGCAGCGCACGCAACGGCAGTTGTCGGCGGCTCCCCGTGGCACAGCGGAGCGACGCCAGCGCCGGGCGATCGTGCGCCGCGCCCATGAGCGCATCGCCAACCGACGCGCCAACTTTGCCCACCAAGAGAGCCGCCGTCTGGTGAATCGTTTTGGTATCCTCGCGGTCGAAGACTTGGCGGTCCATCGGATGGTGCATAATCATTGTCTCGCCAAAAGTATTCAGGATGCGGCCTGGTCGCAGTTTGCCACGTTTCTCGCGTATAAGGCAGCATGGGCCGGTAGGCGATGCGTGGCGGTCAACCCCGCGTATACCTCGCAAGATTGCAGTCGGTGTGGACATCGCCAGAAAAAAACGCTGGCAGAGCGTGTCCACTCGTGCGCCTGTTGCGGGTTGACTTTGGACCGCGACCATAACGCTGCCTTCAACATCTTGAGACTGGGACTACAGTCTCTGGGACGTGTCCCTCGAAGCTCCCGCCTTCAGGCCGGGGAGTAGTCACGACGTTACTCTATAGATGTCAAGACGATTGTGGGGTGGATGACGGTGAGGCGGTGGCATCACGCCTCCGTATCCTGCGGGGCATCGGTCGTCCCCACTGGCTCTCCCGCGTCCGCAGAGGGCGGCGAGAGGGGTGTGAGGGCCTGAAGCTGGGTCATGAGGGTGCGAGCCCGCTGCACGACGAACCCCGCCCGCGCCACCGCGTGGTCAAACTGGTCGTCGTCGTCAGCGCGATTGCGCACGCTCCGTAACTGGCGTAAGCTATCGCCAATCGCCCGATGGAGGGGAGTTGGACCCCGAAAATAGTGCATGATGACCCCCTGATGGGCGTCACCAGTTGTTGGAAGCTGGAGCCCTTCGTGCTCACGGGCATCCGTGTGCGCCACGCCATAGACCGCATAATAGACGCGACTGATGGCCGCGCGACAACAGGCCTCCTCTGGGACCAAGGTGATGCGCGCCTGCAGGAGCGCCTCGGCCAGCGTCACAGAGTCCAGCCAGGCAAAACTCATACACACGCCAGGGTAAAGAAGAGTTTGCCCTCGGCGCGCGGCAGCTGCCCGAGCCACCACGCGGTGGCAAAGGCCTCCAGGCGGCGGACCGCCGCCTCGACGGGCAGCGTGGTTTCGACGTCCACCCGCAGATCCTCCCACCCGGCCATCTCGGGATCGCGCTCCAACGCGACGACGAAGGGCGTCTCGGGGCCAAAGGCCACCTCCAACGGTGCGAGGGACTCCGTTAACAGGGGGATGAGGAAGGGATAGCGGACGAGGAAGGCCTCGACCGCTTCCGGGTCGTGGGTCCCGTAGCGGGCCATCTGGGGCAGGTCCCCCAACGCGCGTACTATACATCGAGACGTCTCCTCTGTGTGACACGACGCTCCCAGTGGTGCCGGAAGCGCTTATGCGGTGTGTTGCCGGCTGCCGCTGCGCTGGCGCGGCGGTCGCTGACTACTCCCCGAAGGCAAACACCGTGGGTGCGACCTGAAAATAGCGCGCCAGCGTGCTGAGCTGCTCGCGGGTGAGGGCCTGGGTCCCGGCCAGCACCGCCTCCAGCGTCGCCGCATTGATCCCCGTCGCCTGCGCGACCGTGGCCGGGGTGACGGCCTGGGCCTCCAGCAGATGCTGCAGCATCGCGGCGTCTGAGGCAGGGAGGATGGGATGGGCCTCGGCTTCATACTGCTCCACCAGATCGCTTAACACTGCCAGATAATCGGCTTCGGCGGCGGAGAGGCGGTCCTGAATCACTAAGGTATCCAGGATCGCCAACGCTTCTTCCAGGTCGGCTGCGGCCCGCAGGGGCCGTAGCGGGAAGGTCCGAATTAACGTCAAATAGGTGTCCTGTGTGTCCCCGTAGAGGGTAGCCAGTGACATGGCGGTGCTCCTCAGTGCGGGCTGGCGCGGCAACGCCAGCCTACTCGTTCTTCCACGTCCCTCGATCGTACTCCGCATGGATCAACACGTGCCGCACATAGAGCCGTCCGGTATTGAAATGGATGACCGTGATCAGGCGGTACTGGTTGCCCGCAATGTTAAAGACAGTAAATTTGCCCACTTGGTCCGCGCTCCGATAGCTGGTGCGCACGTCCGTGAAGCGCTGCCAGCGCGCCTGCTTGGCGACCTGGTACCAGGCCCGCAAGGGACTTTCGGCCTCGGGATGCCGCGCCCAAAACGCGCGGAGTCGGCTCAGCGAGAGAATGTGCATGGTGCCTTCAGCGCTTCTCCGCCCCCTCATCGGGCGTCTCTTCCGCCGCTCAGCTCGCGCAGGAGCGGACGGCCTGATCGGTAGCTCGCGCCGCGTCGGCCGCTGGCGCGCTCGCGGCGGTGCCTCGCCGGCGGGCTGGCCGCGCAGCCGTCGGCGGCACTTCTTACAGCCAGCGGTATACCTGTCTGCGCGGCGGTCGGCTGCGTGTCAGCGCGGCGCAGCGCGGCTCTCAGGCTGTGTCGGGCACCCTCGGCGCCGGGCTGCCGCTCCGCCTCGGCCGGGCTGCCAGGCATTGCTTCAGATCATGGGGGAGCGCCCCCATACCCCCCGCTGGGGAGCCCTCCGCGTACGGAGGGTCGCCCGCCTCGCGCTCCAGCCGGTGCGGCTTGCGCTCGCTGCGGCGGGTTCCCCTGCCGGAGTTCTGGCCCCCGCCCACCCCGCGCCGTCGCCGTGCTCGGGCTGCAGCCGCAAACACCCGCGTCTGCCGCAGCCTGCGCGCGGTGCCAGCGTTCCCATCTGCCCCCAGGGGCGCCCAGGAAGCAAAAACCCGGCCTAGTCAGGCGGAATCAGAGTATAGCGGCGGGGCGGGCGCTGGTTTGTCGCCGCCGCCTGGCCGGAAAAGGCTGGGGCAAAGGCCGGGCCACGCGGGTCGCTGTGCGCAGTGCGGTGGCGCTCCCGTTGGTCGCGGCGCCGCGCCGTGCCTGGCGGTGGGCGGGCGGCGGTGGCGCCGCTGCAGCGTCCGCTGGCCTGGCCCCTGCGGCGTGCCCCTACGGCGCTGTCGCCTGGACCTCCCCGGCCTGGGCTCATGCCGCCAGCGTGAGGTGATGCTCCGGGGTGTGCACGAGGCGGCCAGCCCGGAGCGCCGGTTGCAGGGTGCGCCGATCGCCGCCGTGGCGCTCATGCTCAGCGTGGCCATGCACCACCCCGCCTCGCACCGCGTCAGTCAGGCTCCTAGGACACAGGAGCAGCCTGACGCGTCCGCTGGCGTGTGGGCGGTGCCGGTGGTGTGGTGTCCTCCTCTGTGGTGAGCGTATCCATGCTCACGCCCAAGGCATGAGCAATCCGTTTGACGATACTGAAGCGCGGGTCAACTTTATCGAGTAAGACCTGACTCAAATACTTCTGAATGAAACTTGTAGCTTCTTGCAGATCCTTCTGTTGCCAACCTTTATCAATGCGTGCTTTCTTAATCTCCTTGCCCAGGCTCATGGTACTTCACTCCTTTATGGAGTATAGAATACCGTTCAACAGAAAAAATGTCAAAAAAAGTATTTTTACCCCTAAATAATGCTCATATATAATACTAAACGGTATTTTAATCTTCTTTAGATACAACGACAACGCCACCGAGCAAGCGAGAATTCCCAGGACGGTGGCCAATAGCAAAAGGGGCTAGGGCGATGACCATCAGATGAGGCGAGCGGGCCGGGGGAGGGCGCTGCTGGGAGGCGTGGCAGTCGAAAAGGCCGTTGGAATTTCCTAGACTCCCTGACGATGCTGAGTAACTCACGGGACGATATGAAAGCACAACTCAGCAAAGCGGTCATAGGACTAATGAGCATTAAAATCAAAACAGACCATGGGCATGAAGGGGTGAGACAGATCGGTGAGGATGCCGCTTGTTTCTCTTGAAGAGATACGGTAAATTCTTAGAAAGGTTCATAGTCTGTTTCTTCAGAAAAAGAGTTTGTATTGTGCCTATCAGTGCGCAAGCGACACCTTTCTCTAGGCCTCTCTTCTGGCGCGCCCCCCGACAAGGGGGTAGGGTCCTAGGGATGCGCTTGAGCGCGCTTTGTACCATCCTGTCGCTGCTCGTACTGCTTGCCGTCTCCGGACCACATCTGGTCCATCATGCGACCGAATTACCACTGCACGGTGAACCGCATGACTCTGCTGACCATGATCATGCCCAGACAGCGCCTCAGACTCCGACATCTCAACGTCCGACACTCCCTGACTGTGTGGTGCTCTTTCTGGTACAACACACGCCAGGGACACAGAGCGGGTGTGCGCTGTCATTCGCCTTACCCACAGTAGCGGAACCGCCGCCCACACGTCCTCCTCTGGAGATTTCCGCTGCACCGCGCCCCAGTGTCCAGACTCGCGCTCCTCCACTCGCTTTCCTCTAGCTCTTCGTTCTAGCCAGTATCCCATATCGCCCAGTACCTGCAGTGCCTGCACTATGTGGGGATGCTCTGTCTGTTATGCCGGCTGTACATCTCCAGCGCGGCAAGGCTCTGCAGCGTAACGCAGAACATGACAGCACCACGTAGGCCTTGGCGCGTGTGCACGGCGTAGACATGGGGTATCCAACGCTCAACCCAGGCGTGGCGCAATGAAAACCAGCGTAAGCGCTTTGTCGCCTTGTTGCGTCTACACACGCCCGCCTGCGGCACCCGAGGAAGGAGTGCAATACAACTATTATGCGAGTCTTACTGGTAAGCGCCTTGCTACTAACCTGGATGGCGCCTGGGCAGGCGCAGGAACCGTCGACGCAACTGCCAGCCGTGGTAGTCACGGGCAGCTCTCTCAAAGGCGGCGTATCCCCGGAACGGACCCGGAGCGCAGCCGAAGCCTGGCAAGAGCTGGAACGTGTGCCGGGCGGTAGCGCCCTGGTAGAAACACAGGCCATCCGCGAGTCCCGCGGCGCCAATCTCCAGGACGCGCTGGACTTCGTGCCAGGCGTGCTGATCCGTCCCCGTTTTGGGGCAGCGGATGAAAGTCAGCTGTCTATACGCGGCTCAGGACTGCGCAACAATTTCCACTTACGTGGCGTGAACATGTTGTTGGACGGCTTTCTGTACGGTAACGCGGACGGCTTTAGCGATTTCGAAGCCCTGGAATTGCTCTCCACCAAATACATCGAGGTCTACAAAGCGGCCAATGCCCTGCGGCTTGGCGCCAATGCCCTGGGAGGCGCGATTAACCTGGTCACCAAGACCGGCTACGACGTGGGCCTCGTGGACGTGCGCAGCGCAGCAGGATCGTTCGGTTTCTTCAAAAATCATCTGGCCACAGGGCAGGTGTATGGACCGTTTGACCTCTACCTCGGCTTCACCGACACGGAGCTGGACGGGTATCGGCAGCACAGCGAGCAGAGACGGCGGCGGCTCTATTCGACGTATGGCTATCGCCTCGACGGCGGCACGACCCTGCGGCTTGACGTAAGCTATGTGCGCAATGAGGAAAATCTGCCAGGCTCGTTGACACCGGAGGAATTCGAGCGCAATCCGCGGCAGCGTAACCCGCGGGCGGCGTTCGCCGAGGAAGCACGGAACTACGACTACACCCGGGTGGCGTTCACCGTCCGGACGCCACTGACGACAACCCAGACGCTGGAATCGGCGACCCATGTTAATTTTCAAGATCTCGACCATCCGCTGAGCTTCGCGGTCATTGCGGATCGCACCTACAACTGGGGCACAGAGCTGCGCTATCTCCTCACAGCTCCCTTGCTCGGACAGCCCAACCGCTTCACGGTCGGGCTGCAATACGGAGGCGTCTACCAGATCGACAAAAATTTTGCCAACGTGCAGTCCCAGCGCGGCGCTAAAACCAAAGACCAGAACAACATCGGCGCCAATGTCGGGCTCTATGTCGAAGACCAGTTCAGCGCTATGGACGCGCTGTTGCTGGTCGCCGGCGGTCGCCTCCAGTACGCCAACCGCCAGGTGGTGGATCACTTTCTCAGCGATGGGTCGCAGTCAGGGTATACCGACTACCTGGCCTTCTCACCTACCTTCGGCGCTATCTGGCGTCTCACGCCGAGCGTGCAAGTGTATGGCAACATTAGCCACACCTATGAACCGCCCATCTTTGTGGAGCTCACAGCCCCCGGTCGTTTACGAGGCAGCCTGGACGATTTGCAAGCGCAAAAAGCCTGGCAGTTCGAACTGGGAACACGCGGCACGCTCGGCTCACGCCTGGCCTGGGACGTCGCGGTCTACGACATCGAACTGTGGGACGAGCTCCAGAATAGCAATGTGCGGCCCTTTCCAGGCGCGCCGTTCACCATCCCACGCTACCAGAACATTAAGCGCTCCAGGCACCTGGGCCTCGAGGTTGGCAGCACCCTCGTCCTGCTCACGGACCTGGGCCAACAGCTCGGCCTGGGGTGGACGGGCGATACCCTGGCCCTGCGCCTGGCCTATACCTGGTCACACTTCAGGTTTGTGGACGATACGCGCTTTGGCAACAACACCCTCCCTGGTGCTCCGGCACATTTTCTGCGGAGCGAGCTGCGCTATGACCATCCCTGTGGTTTCTGGATGGCTCCTGGGTTGGAGAGCACGCCCGTGGGCTATCCTGTCGACAGTGCCAATACTGTCCGGACCGACGCCTATACCCTGTTGCATCTCCGCCTGGGCTACGAGTACAAACCCTGGCAACTCGGCGTGGCCGTTGAGGCCCGCAATCTCACTGATAAACAGTACGTCTCGGCCGTGTCGGTCGATGACGGCAATGGCCGTTTCTTGCAGCCCGGTGACGGCCGGGCGTTCTATGGCACCATCAACTGGCGCTGGAAATAGGGAGCACGTCTGATGCACACGAATCTGACCTTGGCGTATGCGTTGCTCGCCTTGCTCCCGCTCGTGGGACAGGCAAGCGCCTTCCAACTGGGAACACGCACGGAGATTCCACACCCAGGCACAGGGCATGAGCTACACCTGTCCAGTCCAGCCCTGGCTACCAGCCGTGACGGGAATGTGCTCGTTGGCTGGATGGCCCAGCGGGAGCACAAGAACAACCTCTACCTCGCGCGTCTGACACCCCAGGGCGTACAGACGGTACGCGTGAATCCAGACGACCTGGAAGTCGAGTCGCTACATCAAGCGCCCGGCCTGGCGCTCGGGCCTGAGGGCGAAGTGTATGTGTCCTGGTCTTCGAGCAAAGTGCAACCTGAAGGGGTTGTCTTTGCCTCGGATCTGCGTTTATCCCGCTCGCTTGACGGTGGACAGAGTTTTGCGCCGCCCCTACGCGTCAATGACGATCGGCCGGTGTCGCACTCGTTCGAAGGCCTAACGGTTGCCGCTGATGGGACGGTCCTGCTGGCGTGGATTGCTAGTCGCGAGGGGGGGCATAAGGCTGGCACCTATCTGACGCGGATTACCCAGCATGGCACCCACCTGGAACCGGCTAGCTAACATGCTGGACAACCAGACCTGCGTCTGCTGCCGCGTCAGCCTGGCCAGTGGGCCGCAGCAAACCGTGGCAGCTCTCTGGCGCACGGTGTTGCCTGGCAATCTACGGGAGATGGTCCTGGGCCTATCGCACGATGGTGGCCAGACGTTTCGGGCGCCAGCACTCGTCCACGACGACCGCTGGCAGATCAATGCCTGTCCCCACCGTGGTGGAGCAGTAGGTATCGATAGTAGCAAACGTCTCTATGTGAGTTGGTACACGGAAGGAGCCAATGAGCAGCCGCGACTGCTCTTCACCACCTCGACAGATGGCCAAACCTTTCTAGCGCCGCAGCGTCTGGATACCTCTGCGGCTTCCATTCCTGATCATCCCCGTATGGCCGTCGACGCCGCCGGGCGCCTGGCGGTAGTCTGGGAAGACTCAACCGCGGTCCGTCGCCGGGTCTTGCTGCGCTACAGCACGGACGGTGGCGCCACACTCAGCCCCATCCACTCGCTCTCGTCGGCCATCAAAGCCTATGCCCCGGACATTGCCGTGGCTCCAACAGGCGAGTTTGTGGTGGTCTGGCACGAGGAGCAATTTCCCTCTATGAAGACGGTGGTCCAGCCCATACGGCTCACGGCACAACCCTGAGAGCCCCGAGTTCCCCCCTTGACGAAAGGGGGGGCAGGGTGGATGTAGTTTGCAGGACAATGCACAACGCCCCCAGTGATTGCTGGGGGCGTTGATATGGCACGGTCTTTTCTGAGGTACTGCGGAGACCTAACTCCAACCGGGATCGGTGACCTTTCTCCAGCGATGCGGCAGCGCCATCAATTTGAATGTGCATTATCATGTGGTCTTCCTAGAGAGGGTCTCTCTGGATCGCACTGCCCAGGGGCGCACGCCACGCTATCTCCCGGGCGAGTCACCGACGGACACCGCCATCGCCGCATCACGCAGGGTGAGGTGATCCGGAAGATCCTCCGGCATCTGAAGCTCGCCGCCGACCCACCCCTCATTGCTCCGGCGCGTCTCCGCCAGGAAGCCTTTGCGTGGTCCTCCCCCTGACCGTGCGTGGTGGGGCACGGACCGTCTTCGACCGCTCTCCGAGCAACGGACCACGGCGCCGCCGTCTGCGCCTCCGCCTGCGGTCTGCCCGCACACCGCCGATGGGTGGTGAGGACTGCCGGTCCTGCGTCCTGCCCGCATCCCCAGGGCGTCCCGCGGCTCCCGTGGTGCAGCCCCCTTCCCCTGGGCAGCGTCCTGCACGCCCATACGCTTGTGCCGTCACCCAACCCCAGCCCGCTGGCCCCGCCGCCGCCGTCCGGCGGCCTGAGCTGGGCGGCCGACTGGTGCGGGCGGTAGGGGGACAGAGGCGACGCGGGTGGTGGAAAAGGCCGTGTGAATTTCCTCTACTCCCTCACCGTGGGCCAGGAAGATACCACGGAGTTTCTCAAACTCCTGAAGCAGCAATACCCCTTGATTATGCGTATTGTCTTGACTGAAGCGTTTGATGCGGACATGGCCATTACGCTGATCAATCAGGCGAAAGTATGCCGCTATTTTGACTGGTCGACGCCGGAGGTGTTAGTGCAGCGCAGCATCCAGCAAGGCCTGCTCTTGTACCAGAAGCACAAAAACAATCCGGTGTTGTTGCAACGGCAACAGGTGGAGGCCCTCCCCGAGGGCACGCTCCGTAATCCCTCCCTGGCGCAGCGGCTCGTGGGGCGTTTTAAAGCGCTACGCGCCCGGTTCCGATGGTTCTAAGGTCTCGGTGACGCGAGACCCGACAGGCTGTATCCATCAGACACTACGAGAGATGGTTCCAGGCGGCTTCCACTCCTTGGCGCAAGGTGACCAGATCCGTGTTGTTCCACAGTACCTGATCGGCCTGCGCTATGCGCGCCTCGTTCGAGAGCTGGGTGACAATACGTGCACGGGCTTGTTCCGCGGTGAAGTTTTTGTAGTGCATGAGCCGCGCAATCACCACATCCACCTCAGCGACCACTACCCAGAGCTGATCCACCAGTGCACGCCAACCCGCTTCCAGCAAGATGGCGGCTTCCACCACGACCACACGGGCGGCTTGCGTGTCCTGCATGTAATCAATCTGGCCCTGAATATAGGCAAAAATCTTCCCGTGCATGATGGCGTTGAGCTTGTGCAGTGCCTCGGGCTGGCTAAACACGATGGGGCCCAGTTTGGTACGGTCTATGCTGCGATCGGCAGCGAGCACACCCTCGCCAAAAGTTTCGACCATTTCCCGCCAGGCCGGCGTGTCGGGGCGATAGATCTTGTGCCCGACCTTATCCGCGTCAATGACCGCGGCGCCCAGTGTCCCGAGGATGTGTGACGCGGTGCTCTTGCCTGAACCAATACCGCCGGTAATGCCAATGGTAATCATGGGGTCGTCCCTCCTTTACGTCGTCAAGCTGCGATAGATTTTGGGCAACTCTTTGGGCAGCGAGGCCATGTCCTCCAGCACCAGATAGCGCTGATCTGGACACATGGCGCGCAGATAATCGTGGCCCGCCGGGTCCACCGTGACGCAAAAGGTTTGCAGGCCATGGCGACGCGCTTCGTGTAGCGCCATGGCGGTGTCCTGGATACCATACTCTTTGCTCTTCCGATCTGTGCCGTAGTCATAATCCTGCGGATAGCCATCGCTGAGGAGCATGAGGAGTTTGACGCGGGCATCCTGCCGCGCGAACTTGTGGATAGCATGCCGGATGGCTGGTCCCATGCGCGTGCTGCGCTGCGGTTTCATGGCCGCGATGCGGCCCTGCACGCGGGCATCGTAGTGTTCACGAAACTCTTTGACGACAAAGCACTCCACTTGATCGCGTCCGTAGCCCGAAAACCCGTACGCCGCGTAGGCGTCGCCCAGCCCTTCCAAGGCGTCGGCCATGAGCACCAGGGCTTCTTTTTCCACATCGATAATCCGCCGCTTGGGCGGCACAGCCACGGACGGACGTGGCGGCAGGGTCGCGTAGAGCTCATCTTGCACAAAACCCGAGAAATCATAGGCCCGTGCTGGGGGAGAGGCGGGTAATGCGGTGGACGTGGTGTCATCAGGCTCTTGGATGACGTCGTCGGTGGAGGCACTCATGTCCAGCAGAAACAGTGCCGCGACGCTACGTTCGCGGCGCTGGCGGCGCCTGTAGACTTTGTCGGGCAAGCTCTGGCTGGCACGGCGATCGACAAAAGCCTCAATGGCACTATCCAGGTCAATGTCTTCGCCGTCCACCAGGCGTTTGAGCGGTGTGAACGTATCGGGCTTGAGCAGCTGAAATTGGCGGGACACCTGGGCAAAGAGTGCAGCATGGCGTTGCCGGGTGTCTTCCACAAACGCCACGCCGCCGTCCTCCAGCACCGTTTCGGTAAGACGGCACCAGTCACGGTGGTACGCGCCGCTGAGGTGATCCCACTCATCATACAAGAACGCCTGGCTCTGGGTCGGCAGTGCTCCATACCTCGCCTGCATCTCGGCTTGCAAGCCAGCGAGCGCCTGCCGCAAGGCCGCTTGCTGCTCCGTGGCCTCCAGCACGATGCCCTCACGGCCTTCGAGATTGCTGACAAAGAGCCCGGAGGTGGCAGTGAGATCGCCCTCTTGGAGACTTTTGATGCTGATGTCTTGATGCTTGAGGAGCTCTTGCAACGCCTCGGGTGACAGCGGGCTCAGTCCGTGCTCGAGCTTGTGCAAGGCCTCGGCCAGCTCCTGCAGGCGCATTTTTTGCTGCACGAATTCCGGCTTGACCTCGCCGCGATACGGCACAGGTTCTACTCCGGTGCCGGGTTCCCCACTCTCAGGCAGACTGGGCATGTGATCGGCCTCGGCACCGACTTGGCGGAACATGTCCGCCAGCGCCAGAGCGTCGGCATCGTCCGGGAGTTCCTCCATTAATGCAGTCAGGGACTCCAGAATGTCGGATGCGGCACTGGCCAGGGCGTGGATGGGTACCTGGGTGATGAGTCCATAGCACTCCAGCAGCGCCGCGGCCGTGTCGTAGACCGTGGCCTCGGGTGCGTGCAACGGCGTGAGGCGCTGCCACAGATGCCGGAGCAGGGGACGCAGGAATCGGGGAATGGCCTCGTGCATCTCCTGACCGAGCGTACGCTGTAACAGTCCCTCTAACAGGGCCTGCCGCAAGGTGAGACCGTGCCAGGCTGGGCGCTGCGCCAGGCTATGCGCCATGAGCATACGGACGTCGTGCCGTAGGCCTTTGTAGTGCCGTAGCATGGCTGCGTCAATGCGCGCATCTTCCAGAAGAGCGAACAGGCTGCGCGCCAGATCAGCCTGCGGGAACACGCCAAAAAAGGCGCTAAACGCATCGGGGGCGGCAGGGAGCGGCTCCAGCGTCTGCAGACGCTGGCGCAGCTCGGGTAGGCGCTGGGCACATGCCGCCAGGGTGAAACCAAAGGTGCCGCACTCATAAAAGCCGATCTGATGCACAATGGCGACTTTGTAGGCAGCAAAATTCTCACGCGCTGTGGCGAAATCGCTCACGTACTCCGGGACAAAGATGGTGCGGCCATCCGAGGTCGGCAGCTCCCGTCCCATCTGCTGGAGTCCAGCGGGCAGGGCACCTGTGGCCTTGAGTGTGAGGCACTGTCCGAGCATGGCCTCCGTGTAGAGGCGTAGCACCGGTTCGACGTGTGTAAACGCCACACGCGGCGACACGGCGGGGAGGTCCAGTGGCATGATAGGGGACTTCAGGGGAAAATCGTGGCGACAAGTTCCGCCACGGCACGTTGTACATCGGCATCGTCGGTGATGGCGTGACAGATAGCCACATCACAGGCCCGTCGGGCCGCAATCCCACGGGCCATCAGTTGTCCGGCATAGACCAGTAAGCGCGTGCTCACCCCTTCCTCGAAACTATGATGCCGCAGATGCCGCACCTTCGTACCCAGCGTCGCGAGGTCGGCGGCGACGTCGAGGTCGACGCCGCTTTCATGCGCGATGATATGCGTTTCCTGGTCGTGCGGCGGATAGTCGAACTCCAGCGAGACAAAGCGCTGGCGCGTGCTGGGCTTGAGGTCTTTGAGCACGCTCTGAGAGCCGGGATTGTACGATAGCACCAACAAGAAATTGGTGTGGGCCTCCAGGATGACGCTGCGTTTTTCGACCGGCAGAATGCGGCGATGATCGGTCAGGGCGTGGATCAACACCGTGGTGTCTTTGCGTGCCTCAACAATTTCATCCAGATAACAGATGGCCCCAGTGCACACGGCGCGCGTCAGCGGACCGTCGA
>SXGT01751927.1_pt1 | contig 18093 bp, 16 predicted proteins | sample 3176221 | NCBI WGS metagenome assembly SXGT01 (sample SAMN11356862, study PRJNA531348) | freshwater metagenome | isolation source: freshwater sample F1-120 | place: China: Fuxian Lake, Yuxi | collected 2017-12-25
GGGGTTCGACACCCCGCTCCCCGACGGCTTCACACCGCAGAAGGAGAGTTACGCCGGCTGGATCACCGCCGCGATCGAGGCGATCGGCGAACCGGTCGATCTGGTCGGCCACGACTGGGGGTGTCTGCTCGCCCAACGCGTCGCGTCGACACGCCCGGACCTGATCCGCACGTGGGCATGCGGCGGCGGGCCGGTCGACGAGACCTACGTCTGGCACGACACCGCGCAGGCGTGGCAGACGCCCGAACTCGGCGAGCAAGTGATGGCGATGCTCACACCCGAACTGCTCGCGGGTGCGCTGGCACCCGAACTCGGCGACGCGGCCGCGACCGAGATGGCATCGGCCGTCGACGAGACGATGCGCAACTGCATCCTCGCGCTCTACCGCTCCGCGATCGAAGTGGGACGCGAGTGGCAACCAGCGGTCGACGCGCTCGGCGCGCGCCGACCGGCCGCGATTCTCTGGGGCCGCGACGACCAGTACGCGCCGGTCGAGATGGGCGAGCGGCTCGCCCGGCGCGTCGGCGGCCGCCTGCACGTGCTCGAGTGCGGTCACTTCTGGCCGGTGGTCCAGCCCGAGGCCGCCGCCGCGGTCCTCACCGATCTGTGGGGGACCTGACCGCTCCGAAACGGCGGTTCGCGGCCGATGGAGACCCGGAATCCCCCACCCAGCCATCCCCGAGAGGACCCCACATGAAGACGTTCCGCCGGCGCTCGCTCGCGCTGCTGGCCGGGTTCGCGCTCGTCGCCGCCGCGTGCGGCGGCAGCGACGACCCCAAGGCCGACGAAGACTCCGACACGACCGAAGCAACGGACGACGACACCGAGACCACCGACGACACCGAAACCACCGACGACACCGACGACACCGAAACCACCGAACCGGCAGACAGTGATCTGTCGTCGTTCGCGCAGGACTTCGCCGAGGGCTTCTCGGAGAGTGCGGGATTCAGCCTCCCCGACGACGAGATCGAGTGCATCACCGAGGCCATGATCGACGAGCTGTCGTTCGACGAGCTCACCGCGATCAGCGAGAGCGCCACCGCTCCCGATGGTGAGATCGTCGAGACGATCGCGACGATCTTCGACGACTGCACGTCGAGTGAGCGGGTGAAGGACGCGCTCGGCGCACAGATCCCCACCGGCGTCGACGACGAGGTCGCGCAGTGCATCCTCGACGCGGCCGCCGAGGAGTTCACGCTCGGCGACTTCCTTCGGATCGGCGTCGGCACCGACGACGAACTCGTGACCGCGTTCCAGACCCGCTTCCAAGAAATCGGAGCGGAATGCGGCGCCACCTGACGAGCGCCTTGCTGTTCGGTCTCACCGTCGCCGCGTGCGGCGGCGGTGAGACCGGGCGCAGCGCGCCGGCGAGCACCTCGCCGGCGAGCACCACCTCCGGGGGCACCACCTCCGGGGGCACCACCCCCGCGGGCACCACCTCGCCCGGTTCGGCGCCCGGCGCACCCCCGGACGCGGCCGAGTCGGCGACGGCGCTCACCGAGCTGGTCGCCGAACAGCTCGGCGCGGACCTGCCCCGCGCCGAGTACGACTGCGTCGTGACCGACCTCCAGGCCGAGTTCGACCCCACCGAGCTCGCTGCCGCCACCCGGCTCACGACCGACGCCGCGGCGGCCGACCGCTACGTCGAGCGGATCGGCTCGGTGTTCGACGCCTGCCTCACCGCCGACACGCTGACCACCGTGTTGTTCGACCAGTTCGTCGACGAGACCCCCGACGACGAATCGGTGGCGTCGTGCATGGCGAGCGAGCTGGGCGCGCAGCTCGCGATCTCCGATCTCCTCCTGCTCGCCACGGCGCCGATCACCGGGACCGATACGACCGACCTCGAGGCGATGCTCGCGGCCACGGCCGAGGACTGCGGCCTGGCCTGAGGAATGCGGGGGCCCGAGCCCCCACCTGCCAGACGCCGTGGCCCGCCCGCCTGACGCCGGTTAGCATCCTGACGTTCGTGTCAGGTTTCGCGTCCGGGGGTCGCCGCCATGACCAGTGTCGACATCGCCCGCCTCGCCGCCAGCCGGGGGCGCCTCGCGGCCGCGACGGCGGCAAGGCTCGATCCGGTCACGGCCGAGGTCGTCCGCAACGGCATGGAGACCATCTGCTTCGAGATGGCCGTCTACGTCAGCCGGACCGCGACCACACCGATCCTCAACCAGAGCAACGAACGCAACGCGACGATCCTCGACGCGCAGGGCCGCCTCGCCGCGCTGTCGGTCGGAATCCCCCAGTTCATGCTCACGAGCACGCTGCCGGTGCGTTTCGCGCTCGAGTTCCTCGGCGTCGAGGAGTTCCGCGAGGGCGACGTGTTCGTCGCGAACGACCCGTATCACGGCGGCGGGCACCTCCCCGACTACAACGTGTTCGCGCCGGTGTTCGCCGACGATCCCGCGACGGGCACGCGGCGCATGGTGTTGATCGCGTCGATCCAGTGCCATCACGGCGACACCGGTGGGGCGGTGCCCGGCGGGTACAACGTGACCGCCGCCGACATCTGGGGCGAGGGCGTCCGCTGGCCGGTCGTGAAGGTGATCGACCAGGGCCGCGAACGGCGCGACGTCTTGTACGCGTTGCAGGTGAACAACCGGATCCCCGACTACATCGGCGACCTCCGCGCCCAGATCGGCGCCGCGCAGCTCGGCGTCTCGCGACTGCAAGAGATCCTGCTGCGTCAGGGGACCGAGCGCGTCGAACAGGCCGTCGACGCGATGATCGACTACGCGGCCAAGCGGTTCCGCGAAGAGGTCGCGTCGTGGCCCGACGGCGTGTACGAGGCCGACGCCTACGTCGACCACGACCCGCTCGGCAACCCCGACGTGCACCTGCATGTCGCGATCACCGTCTCGGGCAGCGACATCTCGATCGACTTCACCGGCAGCGACACTCGCCCCGAACTCCAGGCGTGGAGCACGTTCGGCAACACGCGCGGCTACACCATCGGCCAACTCGCCTCGATGATGGACCCCGAGATCCCCAAGAACGAAGGCTTCTTCGAGAGCATCGAGCTGGTCGTGCCGCCCGGATGCGTCCTCAACCCGGCACCGGGCAAGCCGGTCAGCGCCGGAACGCACCACCCCGGCGCCGATGTCGGCGAGGTCATCGCGCTCGCCATGCAGCACGTGCTCCCCGACAAGGCCGTCCCCCAGACGTACAAGACCGGGATTCCGACCGTGATCCGCGGGATCGACCCGCGCACCGGGCAGGCATTCGTCGATCACAGCGCCGAGGTGTACGCCGGCTGGTGCAACGCGGCGAAGGGGATCGACGCGTGGGGTGCGTTGAGCACGAGCTTCGGCAATCTCTGGAAGGCGACGGCGGAGATCAACGAGAGCCTGTTCCCGCACGTGCAATGGAGTCGCGACTACCGCACCGACAGTGGCGGGGCCGGGCAGTGGCGCGGGATCTGCGGCAGCCACTACGAGAAGGAAGTGCGCGTCGACTCGACCGTCTACACGTACGTCGTCGGGATGAAGTACCCGATGGTCGGGATCTGTGGCGGCAAGAACGGTTCGCCCAACGAGATGATCCTGCGGTACGGCAGCGCTGATCCGGTCCGCGTCGAACACACGGCGAACAACGTGCCGATGCGCGCCGGCGATCGCGTGATGTACGACTACGGCGGTGGCGGAGGGTGGGGCGACCCGCTCGATCGCGACCCGCAAGCGGTGCTCGACGACGTGCTCGACGAGTACGTGTCGGTCGCAGGTGCCGAACGCGACTACGCGGTCGTGCTGACGGGAAGCCTCAGCGACCTCACGCTGGCCGTCGACGCCGCAGCCACCGACCGCCTCCGCGCCGAGAGGAGCAAGGTGCGTCGATAGCCCCGCGTGACGCGTAGCTATCGACGCACCTCACCACGACATGGGATACCGAGTTGGCGTCGATGTGGGTGGCACGTTCACCGACCTGATCTGCGTGACCCCCGACGGCGACGTCGTGCTCGACAAGACGCCGAGCACGCTCGACGACCAGTCGACCGGTGTCATGCAGGGGCTCGCCCAGCTCGCCGAGCGTTTCGGCATGGCGGTCCCGGACTTCTGCGCGGACCTCGAGATCGTCGTGCACGGCACCACGACGGGCGACAACACGATGATCGAGATGAACGGCGCCGCCACCGGCCTGCTCGTCACCGAAGGGCACCGCGACGAGATCGAGATGCGACGCTGCCACAAGGAGCAGATCTGGGATCCGTCGGCACCGGGCCCCGCGCCGATCGCCCGCCGTCGCGCCCGCATCGCGATCCCCGAGCGCCTCGACTTCCAGGGCGAGGTACTCCTCCCGCTCGACGAAGACGCAGTACGCGCCGGCGTGCGCCGCCTCCGTCAGCTCGGCGTGCGTTCGATCGCCGTGATGTACCTCTTCTCGTTCGTGAACCCCGAACACGAACTGCGCACCCGCGACATCGTCCTCGAGGAGTTCCCCGACGTCGACCACATCACCCTGAGCCATGAGGTGATGCCGCGCGGCCCCGAGTTCGAACGGGTCTCCACGACACTCGTCAACGCCTACCTCGCACCGAAGCTCGCTCGCTACATCGGCAACCTCCAGGGCAAGCTCCGCACGGGCGGATTCGCCGGCCCGCTGCTCATCATGCAGAGCACCGGCGGTGTCATGCCGCCCGACTACGTCGCACGGCGCGCGGTCAGCGTGCTGGCCAGCGGACCCACCGGCGGCGTCATGGGCGCGACGGTCACGGCGCGCCACGCCGGGATCGACGACTTCGTCGCCGTCGACATGGGCGGCACCAGCTACGACCTGTGCCTCGTGCGCGGCGGCCGACCCGAGATCAAGACCGATTGGAACTGGCGCTACCGGTACTACATCGGGATGCCGATGGTCGACGTCCAGTCCGTGGGAGCGGGCGGCGGTTCGATCGCGCGCGTTCGCCAGGGAGCACTGCTCGTCGGCCCCGAGTCGGCCGGGTCGACGCCGGGGCCGGCCTGTTATGGCCGCGGCGGGACCCTGCCGACCGTGACCGACGCCGACCTCGTGCTCGGCTACCTCCCCGAGGCCGGTTTCGCCGGCGGACGCATGCGCCTCGACATCGATGCCGCGCGCGACGCCATCCGCCGCGAGGTCGCCGAACCGCTCGGGATCGACGTCGTCGACGCGGCTTGGGGCATCGAACGGATCGTCAACGCGAACATGGCCAACGCGACCCGCAAGGTGCTTGCCGGCTACGGGGCCGACCCGCGCACGCTCTCGCTGATCGCATACGGAGGCAACGGCCCGGTCCACGCGTGGGCGATCGCGCCGGAACTCGACATCGAACGGATCGTCGTCCCGAAGGCCGCGCCCGCGTTCAGCGCGCTCGGCGTGCTCGTCGCCGACTACGTCGTCGACGTCGTGCGCAGTTACGTGACGCCACTCTCCCAGCTCGACGTGGCGCGTCTGCATGCTCTGCTCGCCGACCTGCTCGACGAAGGCCGCAAGGAACTCGAACCCGCGGGCCTGTCGGAGTCCGACGTCGAGATCGGCCTGTACGTGCAGATGTGTTACCCGGGCCAGAACTTCGACATGAGCGTGCCGATCCCGGAAGGGACCGACTTCGACGAGACGCACCTGCTCGATCTCGCCGAACGGTTCCACGACCAGCACCTCGCCGAACGCGGCTTCTGCTTCCGCAGCCAACAGCCGCTCGTGCGTGGCGCACGGCTCGCGGCGCGCGGACACACGCCGAAGCCCGAGAAGTTCGCGGCCCTCGGCACGGTGGTCGACCCGGCCGAGGTCCGCCGGGGCGTCCGCCGGGCCTATTTCGGGGCGTGGCACGACTGCGAGGTCTACGACGGCTCCCAGCTCGCCGCGGGCGTCTCGATCGCGGGCCCCGCGCTCGTCGAGGAGCCGTTCACGGTCATCGTGATCCCGCCCGGGATGACGGCCGAACTCGACGCCCTCGGCAACTACACGATGACCGCCTGAGCACCCGGCACGACGCACCCGGCACGACTCGCCGACGGCGTCAGGGCAGGGGGCGTCAGGTGCAGGGGGGATCAGGTGCAGGGGGAATAGGGCAGGGCGGTGAGATCGAGGCTCTTCTTGATCCCGCTGCGACCGTGCGCGATGGCGTCGGGGCAGAACGCGCCCAACGCGGCCGAGTACTCGACCTGCACGACGTGCTTGCCCGCGTCGGTCCATGGGTCGTAGAGCGTGCACTCGGCGTACTGGCTGCACTGCTCGTTGATCGCGTAGTCGAACCACGAGAACAGCGGCGTGAGGTGCGCGAGGTCGTTCTTCAACCCGACGGAGAGTCCAAAGGAGTGCGCGAGGTCGGCGAGTGCGCGGTTGTACTCGATCTGGTCGGCCTGCGACAACGGGAACCCGGTGCGGTTCGACACGCCGTCGACATTGTCGAACTCGACCGAGTCGAAGCCCGCGGTGACGCACTGCGCGACGCGGGCCGCCATGATCGGCACGAGCAGGTCGCGACGGCGCACGTCGAGCCAACGTTCGCCGGGCCAGCCGTTGCCCCTGCCGAGCACGACCGCGGGGAAGGCCGCGGCGTCGGGCCGCCAGTCTTCGTACGATCCGGCCGACACGTAGCAGATGGCGCGGGCGCCGCGGCCGTGGACCGCGGCGACGGTCGCGGCCGCTGGAGTGACCCCGTCGGCCTCGTAGAGATCGATGTCGAACGCCTCGGGAACGACGATCGCTCCGTCGTCCCACGCGGTGCCGGTGACGTCGACCACGACGGGTGGCTGCAGCTGGTACTGCCAGCGTGTGCCGAGCGGCGGCTGCCAACCGGGTGTCGTCGGACGCGGCCCGTGGTCGATCTCGATCCACTCGGTGTCGAGATGGGTGATGGTCGGTCGGTTCGTCGCGGTCGTGCGGACCTGGAGTTCGCCGGTCGGCGAGATGTAGTCGGCGAGCGTGCCGAGCGCGTAGAAGTCGAGGTCGTACCAGGTTCCGGCCTCGGCCGCGTCGATCTCGACGTTCGTGTCGAGCTTCGTCCAGCGGTTGGTGGTGAAGTTGCGGAGGTACCAGGTGAGCACCTGTTGCGCCTTGGCAGGAGCGTTCAGATGCGTCCGGACGCTGATCCCCCAGACGTCGCTCTCCGCGATCGTCGGCGGGAGACGGTACGACCGGTACGTTCGGTGAGGCCCCGGCCCGAGCGACACGACGCCGGCGGGCACCACCGTCGAGCCCGCTTGGTCGTAGGTCGCGAGCGCGCCGACCGAGCCGGTGACGACGCCGGACTGACGCACGAGCGCCTGCGGTACGAGCAGGGTCCCCTGTGCCGCGGCCGGCGACGCGGGGACCACCGAGATCCCGGCCGAGGCCCCCGCCACGGCCAGGAGCCCGGCGAGGAGCAACACCAAGGTCCGAGATCGCCGCACCCCGTGAGCCTAGGCAGGTCGAGGAGCCTAGGCAGGTCGAGCGCCGAGCGGTGCGTGGTCTGCGCTCAGGTGAGGCCGAGGTCGGCCGCGAGTGGCTGCGCGTGCACGTTGCGGCCGCGCCATCGAGCGGCCGCCGGTTCGGTAGCGAGCCACGCCGCGACGCGCCCGATCACGTCGGGGGTCGTCCCCGTCGTCCCGGTCGAGCGGGCGAAGGTGTCGCCGTGCACCGCGACCATGCGTTCGGTGAACACCACCCCCGGTTCGAGGCCGAACACCGACACCCCGAGCGGGGCGAGCTCGAGGTGCAGCGTCGCCGTCGCCCGGCAGAGCGCACCCTTGCTCGTGCCGTACGCGAGCGACCAACCGCCCTCACCGACCGGCGCGGGCGGGTCGCCGAGCCCGGCAGCGCTGACCACGTTGATGACGGTTCCGCCGCCCTGGGCGATCATCGGCGGCAGGAGGCGGTGCAGCACCCGGAACTGCGCGAGCACGTTGCCGTGGAACGTCTTGGCGAGCGCCTCGTCGGACGTGTCGAGGAACCGCTCCGAGGTCCCCGCGCCTTGATAGATGGCGTTGTTGACCACGACGTCGGGCGGTCCCCATTGCTCGACCGTGAGGCGGCAGGCGGCGTCGACCGTCGCATCGTCGACCAGATCCATCGGCAGCGGCATCACGGCCGCGCCGCGCCGCTCGATCTCGTCGGCCGTGGTCGCGAGGCTTCCGGGCAGCGCGATGCCGGTGCGCTCGTCGATCGAGTCGCCCTCGTTGACGGTCCGCGCGGTGATGACAATGTCGTGGCCCGCGGCCGCCAGGGCGATCGCGATCGCCTTGCCGATCCCGCGACTCGCGCCGGTCACGAACGCCAGGGGACGCGGGCCGGTCATGGAAGCGCGACCTTCACGGACAACTCGGCCCTCACGGACAGCTCGACCTTCTCGAACATGTGGTCAGGAACATGTGGTCACGAACATATGGTCACGAACATCCGGGAACCATGAACACCGGGAATAGTCTCGCCGCCGTGGACATCGCTGCGCTCGCCGGGATCGCACTCCCCGACCATACCGGCGCCGTGCGTCGCCTCGGCGAGGCGTGGGCGGATCGGCCCGTCGTGCTCGTGTTCTTGCGCCACTTCGGCTGACTGCACTGCCGCGAGCACGCCGCGCAGTTGCGCGACATCCACTCCGAGGTCACGGCACGCGGCGGCGAGATCGTCGCGATCGGCACGGGCAGCGTGCGGTACGCCCAGGCGTTCGTCGACGACGAGCAGATCCCTTATCCGGTATTCGTCGACGACGAAGGGGACGCGGCCGCGGCCGCGGCGGTCGCGGTGAGTTCGTTCGTCGGCATGTTCCACCCCCGGACCTGGAAGGCGACCCGGGCGACCCGCAAACGCGGCCACAAGGTCCACAAGGCGGGCAAGCGCGTCACCCAACTCGGCGCGACGTTCGTGGTGGGTCCGGGCGACCACGTCCGGTATGCCCACCTCGACGCCGATAGCACCGACCACGCACCGCTCGCCGACGTGCTCGCCGCGCTCCCGAACGCCTGAGCCGCTGAGCCGCTGAGCGCAACATCTCGCGGTCGACTCGCGGGGACCTGCGCGAGAATCGCGCCATGCCGTACCGCGCCGTGATCTTCGACTTCTACGGGACGCTCGCCGAACGCGAGGGCGCCTTCGAACCGATCAGCGCGGTGCTCGCCCGGTTCGGCCATGTCGCCCGCGACGACGTGATCTGGCGCTTCTTCAACGACGGGATCGACGGGATCGAGCACGACGAGCACTCCCGGTCGCGCGACCACTACGTCGCCTGGCAACGCCGCCGGGTCGTCGATCTCCTGCGCGAGTGCGAGGTCCCCGCGAGCGACCACGACGCGATCGCCGACGCGTTCCGCGCCTCGAACGGCGCCGGACGCATGGTGGCCTACCCCGAGGCGGCGACGGTGCTCACCGAACTGCGCGCCCGCGGGGTCCGGCTCACGATCTGCTCCAACTGGGACTGGGACCTGCGCGAGGCGGTGGCGGCCTCCGGTCTCCACGATCACGTCGACGACATGATCAGCTCGGCGTGGGTCGGTGCGCGCAAACCGCACCCGCGCATCTACGACCACACCCTGGAACGACTCGGACACGACCCGGCCGACGTTCTCTTCGTCGGCGACACCTGGAACTGCGACGTCGCGGGGCCTGCGGCCCACGGCATGACCCCCGTGTACGTGCGACGTTCCCACCGCGAGCCCGACCACACCCGACCGCACGACGACGGCCACCCGAGTCCCCGCGAGTCCGGTCCCCACGAATCCGGCACGCACGAATCAGGCACGCACGAGTTCGACGACCTCGTTGGCCTGCTCGGGCTCGTGTGACTCGGACTCTCCTGTGACTCGGACTCTCCTGTGACTCGGACGCTCCTGTGACTCGGACGCTCCTGTGACTCGGACCGTGCACCGTGAGTGACGACAGCTTGATGGCGGCGCCCGAGGAGTACCTCGATCCGGGCTACGACGCGGTCACCGCGTCCGGCGACAACCTGCTCAACGACTTCTGCCGCGCCGAGGTCGCGGCGTGGTCGAGTTGGGCAACCGCGGCGGGCGGCCGTCATGGCCACGACGAGTCGCTCGGGGTGAGCTGGACCGACACCGGCTGTGTGAGCCTGCTCGGCAATCCGGCGCACTGGTCGCGTCCGCTCGACGCCGCCCAGGCCGCCGCCGCGGCCGCCGCCCTGCACACCGCGTACGCCGCAGGGTCGGGCGGCGGGTACCTGCTCTACAGCGCGTTCCCGACCCCCGACCTGCGCGCCTTGGGTCTCCACCCGGTCGGGCACCCCCCGCTCATGGTGCGCCCGGCCGACGGCACCGACCCCGACCGGCACGCCCGGCACGACCGACTCGCGATCGTCGAGGTGGCCGACACCGCGACGCTCCACGACTTCGAGCGCACGCTCGCCGAGGCATATCCCATCGCCGAGGTGCAGCCCTGGACCGCAGGCTGCCTCGTCCCCGAGGCGTTGGTCTCGACGCCGGACTGGCACCTCTACGTCGGCTACTCCGACGGCGCGCCGGTCGCAACCGCGGCGGCGTTCGTGACCGATCGCGTCGTCGACGTCACGCTCGTGTCGAACCGACCCGAGACCCGCGGCCGCGGCTTCGGCGAGGCGATCACCTGGGCCGCGACCTTCGCCGATCCTTTGAAACCCGCGATGCTGATCGCTTCCGACCTCGGACGGTCGATCTACGCACGGATGGGCTACCTCGCGATGATGCGCTTCACCCTGTGGGTGGGCACGCGGGGCGCGTGATCGCGCGAGCCGCCCTCTGCGAACGCCAGACGCGAGACGACCGACCCCGACACGCTGAACGCGTCGAGATCGGTCGGCTCGTGATCATCTCGGTGGCGAGGCCGCCGGTCGGTCAGACGGCGCGGACCTGCTGGGCCTGGGGGCCCTTGGGACCGTCGCCCACCTCGAACTCGACCTTCTGGCCCTCGTCGAGGCTCTTGTACCCGGGCATGTCGATCTGCGAGAAGTGCACGAACACGTCGGGGCCGCCCTCCTGGGCGATGAACCCGAAGCCCTTCTCGCTGTTGAACCATTTCACGGTGCCGGTAGGCATTGAGCTACACGCTTTCTTTCACACACACCGGCACAGCGCCGGGCCGGCCCGCACGTTCGCGAGACCGCAGGGGGAGGGTAGCAGTCACCTCGGGAGTCCGAGCATCCGCTCGCCCAGGATGGTGCGCTGCACCTCGCTCGTCCCACCGGCGATGGAGGCAGCCATGCTCCAGAGCCACTGCCGCTGCCATTTCCCGTCGCCGGGCGAATCGTGGGCACCGGGGCCGAGCGGAGCCGCCGGGCCGCACACGTCGAGGGCCGTCGCGGAGAGGTGTTGGGTCATGTCGGTCCATTGGAGCTTGACGATGCTGCTCTCGGGACCGGGCTCGATCCCGCGGGTGAGCCGCGAGAGGGTGCGCCAATTGTGCAGCCGCAGGACCCGCAGTTCCACGAACGCCGCGGCGAGCGCATCGGCGATGTCGGGGTCGTCGAGACGGTCGAGGTGGGCGGCGAGTTGGTAGATCTCGTCGAGGTACACCTCGTGGACGACCTGCTCCTTGAACGGGAAGGCGGTGCCGCGCTCGTGGGCGAGGGTCGTGTTGGCGACGGCCCAGCCCGCATGCAGCGGCCCGACCACGTGGTCGGCCGGGACGAACACCTCGTCGAGGAACACCTCGTTGAACTCCGCCTCGCCGGTGATCTGCACGAGCGGACGGATCTCGATCCCGGGCGCATCCATCGGAACGACGATGTAGGAGATGCCCTGGTGCTTGGGCGCCTCGGCATCGGTCCGCGCCAGACAGATCCCGAAGCTCGCGAACTGCGCGTAGCTGGTCCACACCTTCTGACCCGATAGCAGGAACCCGTCGTCGACCGCGACCGCACGGGTCGACAGCGACGCGAGGTCGGAGCCCGCGTCGGGCTCGGAGAAGAGCTGACACCAGATCTCGGTCGCGTCGAGGATCGTCGGCAACCCACGCTGCTTCTGGATCTCGGTGCCGTGCGCGAGCAGGGTCGGGCCGGCGAGGTTGATACCGACGCGATTGACCGGTTGGAGCGCACGAGAGCGCGCGTACTCCATGTTGAAGATCGCGACCTGCACGGGCGACGCGCCGCGTCCGCCGTATTCGGCCGGCCAGTGGATCCCGACCCACCGGCCCTCGGCGAGCTTGGCCTGCCATTGCCTGCCCCAGGCGATCTCGTCGTCGATCGTGTCGAAGCGGGGAGGGAGTTCGAGGTGCGCGGCGAGCCAGTCGCGTACCTCGACGGCGAACGCCTGCTCGTCGTCGTCGAAGTCGAGGTTCACGGTTACAGGTCCCAGAATCGTTCGCGCTGGTACCGGACGAACGATTCGCGCAGCGCTCGCTCGTCGTCGGCGGTGAACGGACGGTACGCCGCATCGCCGCGGAGGCGCACGTAGACGGCGTCGCCGCGACAGCGGTCGGCACGAAACTTCTCGTGGACGAGCGCGCGCTTGACGATCTTGTTCGTGCCGGTGGTCGGCGGTTCGCGCAGGACCCGCACGTAACGAGGCCGCCACTTGGGTCCGATGCTGTCGAGCCCGTCGAGCCACACGGCAAACTCCGTGCCGTCGAAGGTCGCGTCGTCGGCGAGCACGAGCCCTGCCATCACCTGGTCGCCGGCCTGGTCGTCGGCGACCCCGTAGACGGCCGACAGCACGACGCCCGGCGCCGCGCGCAGGGCCTCCTCGATGGGTGCCGCGGGAAAGTTCTCGCCGTCGACCCGAATCCAGTCGGCGTTGCGCCCGGCGAAGTAGAGGAACCCGGCCGCGTCGCGATAGCCGAGGTCGCCCGACCAGTACCACCCGTTGCGGGTCGTCTGCGTCGTCGCCTCGGTGTTGCCGTAGTAACCCTCGAAGGGCCCGCTCCCCGCCGTGTTCACGATCTCGCCGACGCACTCCACCGCGTTGAGCAGGCGCCCGGCAGCGTCGAAGCGCGCGCGCGGGAGTTCGACGTCGCCATCGCCATCGCCGACGATGATCACCGATTCGGGCGGCATGCCGAGCGCACCGGGCGGGTCGTCACGACGTCGGTTGACGGCGATGCCGCCTTCGGTCGCGCCATACGCGTCGATCACCTCGACACCGAACCGATCCGCGAACGTCGCGACGATCTCGGGTGAGCCCTCGTTGCCGAACGCGATCCGCAACGAATTGTCGGCGTCGTCGCGACGTTCGGGCGTGCTGTTGATGTAGGCGAGCGGCTTGCCGGTGTAGTTGAAGTAGGTGGCGCCGTACCGGCGGACATCGGGGAGCCAGCCGCTCGCCGAGAACCGTCGTGCGAGACCCACCGCGCAACCCGCGACGAGCGATGGTGCCCACCCCACCTGGATGGCGTTGGAGTGGAAGAGCGGCATGCAGATGTAGCCACAATCCGCGGGGACGAGCCCGAGGAGCATCGCCATGCGGTTCCCCGTCACCAACAAGCGACGTTGTGTGCAGATCACGGCCTTGGGGGCCGCGCTCGTACCGCTCGTGAAGATCAGCGCCCAGATGTCGTCGACGCTCGGTTGGTGTCCGGGGTCGTCGCCGGGCGCGTACCCGCCGAGCGCGGCTTCGAGTTCACAGCCCTCGACGCCGCGCTCGGCGGATTCGTCGAACCGCCGGGTGACGATCGTCGGCGGCAGATCGGCACGCACCGCTTCGACGAGCGGAAGGTGGCGTGGCTCGACGATCAGGAGTCCGCAGTCGGTGTGGCGCAGGTCGGTGAGGAGGTGTTCGTCGCGGCGCGTGTGGTTGAGGCCCACGACCGCGGCACCGATGAGCGCGGCACCCCCAAACGCGAAGAGGTAGTCGGGCGTGTTGTCGAGCAGCACCGCGACGTGACGCGGCCCGCTGGTCGGGAGACGCTCGTCGAACAGGCGCGCGAAACGGCACGACTCCTCGTAGTACTCGCGATGGGTCCACGACTGCTCACCGAACCGGACGGCGACGCGATCGGCGATCGCTTGGTCGGTGCCGTTGCGGCGCAACAGCGCCGCGGCGTTCGGCGCGACCAGCGGCGCCTGGCCCGGAGCCGGCGCCGCGTCCGCACGGGCTTGCGCATCGCGGTTCGTCTCATGCGTGACTCGACCTGACACAAACGTCAGCTTACGGAATTCCGCGGCGCCCCTGTGTGTCGAGGTGACGTGGGCCAAGGGTCGAGGCCCGGGTCGCGCCCCAGGATCTCGCACGGGATCTCACCCGGGATCTCACCCGGGATCTCACCCGGGATCTCCCTACGATCGGCGGTCGCGCGGTCGATCGAGACCTCATGAACCAGCGACTCGACGACATCATCGCCCGCATCGCCGACCTCGAGAACCGCCACCGCGCAGCTGAGGATCGCAACGCGGCCCTCGAGCACGTGGTGCTCGCCCTGCGCGAGCACCACGACGCGCACCGCTCGGGATCCGGTGCGGCCGGGCCCGACCCGGTCGTGGATTCGGTCAGTCGGCGCAATGTCTTGCGGCGCGGCACGGCCGTCGCCGCGGGCGCCGCAGCCGGTCTCGTCGCGCTCCGTCCCCAGCCCGCGGCCGCGACGACGGGCAGCATGTTGTACGGCACCTCCCACGACGCGGGAACCGACTCCACGAGCCTCACGTCGTCGAGCACCGGCGGCACCCTCCAACTCCACCACACCGGCAGCAACTCGGGCCCCGCGCTGTCGGTCGAACGCACGAGCGCCAGCGCCGGCCGCGCCGCGCACGTGCGCCTCACGAACGCCGCCAGCACCGCCGACGGCCTCTACGTCGAGAACGACGGCGTCGGGACCGCGATCAACGCGGTCAACACCAACACCCTCGACAGCGACCCCGTCGTGCTCGCCACGCACAACGGTGACGGCATCGTCTTCGAAGGACACAGCTCCAACGTCGACGCCACGGCATCGCTCGCGTCGCTCACCCACCACGGCAAGGGGCGCGCCATCTCCGCGGCCATCAGCAACAACACGAACGCGGCATCGGTCGTGTTCGCGTCGACGAACGGCACCGGCAACGTCGTCGAGGCACGAACCTCGGGCATGGGCCGCGCGGGCGTGTTCCAGGGTGGCGTCGCCCAGATCCGACTCGTACCTTCGACGCTCGGACCGACGCACCCCACGACGGGGTCCCGCGGCGACCTGTTCTGCGACAAGTACGGCCGCCTCTGGTTCTGCAAGGGCGGCACGACCTGGACGCAACTCGCCTAGATATCTCTCCCCGAATATTCCTCATGCCGGCGCTCGCCCGGGCCGATCCTTGCCCCATGGCCACCAACCTCGATTCGCTGATGACCCACCTCGCCGACATCGACGGTCGCGAGCGACGGATCACCGAGGAGCACGTCCGCGTCATCGCCGAGGTCCGCGCGATCAAGGCCGCAGCGGCGAGCGCCGACGGGTCCGTCCCGCCCGCCCGTTCCGGTCGCGGCCGAGGCGCGTGGCTCGGGACCTCCCAGGCCGCACGAGCGTTCCGCCTGCGCCGCGCGCGCTGAGCCGGTCCCGGACTTCCGGAGAATTCGGACTTCCAGAGAATTCCGCGACGGCGATCGTTCGACCACCGTTAGGGTCGCCGACCATGGGCGACCTCGGGATCGACACCTCACTCCGGCCGGTGGGCGAGGGCCGTTTCCGCGGTCGTTTGTCGCGCGACTGGGAGATTTGGGGGCCGATGGGCGGCTACCTCGCGTCGTTCGCGCTGCGCGCCGCCGGTGCCCACTGCGGTCTCCCCCGTCCGGCGAGCCTCGTCGGCCACTACCTCGGGGTCGGCACCTTCCACGACGACCGCGATCATGACAACCGCGATCATGACAACCGCGATCATGACAACCGCGATCATGACAACCTCGGCGAGCACGATCTCGAGATCGAGTGCACGACTCTGCGGCGGGCGCGAACAGCCGAGTCGGTGCGCGTCACGATCGCACAGGACGGGCGCCCGCTCTTCGAGGCGCTCGTCTGGGGCGTGACCACCGGCCTCGCCGGTCTCGACCACCACGCGTCGGCGATGCCCGTCGCTCCCCATTGGCGCGACTGTCCGACCGTGGAGGAGCGAGTCGCAGCCGCTGGCCTCGAGTACGAGGCGTGGTACCCGTTCTGGAACAACCTCGATCAACGCCCGCCACGTTGGCGCGACGACTGGAACGAACGCGCGACCCGGTCCGAGCCGCCCGAGTGGATGCAGTGGCTGCGGTTCCGCCCGGCCGCCACGTTCGCCGACCCCTGGCTCGACGCGTGCCGACTCCTGATCCTCGTCGATCTCGGTTCGTGGCCCGCGGTGCAGGGACACCACAACCAGGGCGACGTGATCGCGCCGAGCATCGACATCGCCTGCGAGTTCCACCGGATCGACCCGACCGCCGAATGGCTGTTCGCCGCGGGCCACGCACCGAGTGCCGCCGACGGGTTGATCGGTGCGCACATGCACGTCTGGAACGACTCGGGCGTCCTGCTCGCGAGCGGGGTCAGCCAGTTGCTGTGCCGTCCGGTGCCGGCGGCACCCACATGATCATCGGGGTCTCGCCGCGGTTGGCGAACGCGTGGAACGGGATGGCCCGCAACCGCACGTGACGGTCGGTCACGTGTGGGTCGTAGAGCGCGTCGGCGGTGCGCACTCGGCCTTCGACCTCGATCGTCGGCACCCCACCCGCGAGGTCGTCGTCGCGACCGACGACGAGCGGCGCGGTCACATCGACGGCGATGTCGCGCAGGTCGGTCGGCACGTCGGGACCGCCGACGCCGTCGGGCTGGTCGATTCCTTCGAAGCAGTAGACGAACGGGTCGCGCCGCAACGCGACCGCACCACGGAGCGACTCGACACGGTGGTGCGCGCGGACCCATCGCGGCTCGGCGTCGTCGCGTGGCTCGCTCAGCAGTTGATGGCGACGCCCGTCGTCGCCGACCATGGCGACGTACCCCGGCAACGACGCCAACATTCGGGTGGCGTTCGGCGGGCAACACGTCACGTCGCGCCACGGCGCTCGCCGCAAGGGCAGTGGTCCGGCGATCTCGGCGGGCATGGCGTCGCCGATCCAGGGGTGCGCCTCGTGGCTGCACGTGGTGGCATGGGGCGTCGCGTAGAACCACTCGTCGCCGGCCGCGGACACACCGGCGAGGAACGCGTTGTGGAGTGTCGTCGAGAGCCACTGCGCGGCCGCCGGTTCGCCGGTCAGCGCGAGCATCCGGTGGTGCCACTGGATGGCGGCGACCGCAGCGCAGGTCTCGGTGTAGCTGCGCGCCTGGGGCATCTCGTAGCGCTCCCCCATCGCTTCGGCGACCCAACGACCGCCGACCGCGCCGGTGAGGTAGAGCGACGTCGACACGAGGTCGTGATGCCAGCGCCGCACCGCATCGACGCGCTCCGCATCGCCGGTCTCGAGCGCGATGTCGGTGAGGCCCGACGCGAAGTAGAGCGCGCAGACGGCATGGCCCGCGAGGCGGTCCCACGACCGCCACGGAACGCGATCCGCGAGGTCGACGGCGAGATCGAGATGACGGGCGTGCCCGGTCGCTCGGTACAGCTCGACGAGCGCCATCTCGATCACGGGATGATGATCGCGAGCACCCGGAGGAAGTTCGCGGGCGATGCAGTCGGCGAGGCGCTCGGCGGCGTCGAGCAGGTCGGTCCGGCCCTGCACCCGCCGACGCGCCACCGCGGCCTGCACGAAATGACCGGCGCAGTAGAGCTCGTGGCTCCACGTCAGGTCGTGGAACCGGCCGATCTGGCCCTCACCACCGAAGTTCGTGTTGAGGTAGCCGTCGGCTTGTTGCGCGCCGAGCACGACCGCCACCGTCGGTTCGAGTTCGGCGACGTCGCCCGCCCAGGCCGCCGCCTCCATCCACTTGTAGAGGTCGGAGTCGGTGAACCACAGGCCGCGCCTCGAGGCCCGCTGCGCCGGCTCGAAATTCGCGACGACGCCGTGGTCGCTGAGTCGCTCGAACAGCCGCGGGATCCCCGCCGTTCGGTTGCGGCGCACCCGCTCGTCCCAGAACGGTGGGAGCGGCTCCGCGGGCAGCGGCCGGAGACGGGCTTGCGGCGACGCCGACAGGTCGGGGAACACAGGTGTCAGGGTCGCGCACCGGAATGGATCGCACCAACCCGGATCGCACCAACCCGGATCGCACCAACCCGGATCGCACCAACCCGGATCGCACCAACCCGGATCGCACCAACCCGGATCGCACCAACCCGGATCGAGCGCGCCCGAATAC